>Ga0181351_1000103_pt1 | contig 21847 bp, 30 predicted proteins | sample Su13VDMM15SD_FD_170485 | JGI IMG/M metagenome (GOLD analysis project Ga0181351, IMG submission 170485) | Freshwater viral communities from Lake Michigan, USA - Su13.VD.MM15.S.D | ecosystem: Environmental > Aquatic > Freshwater > Lake | place: USA: Michigan | collected 2013-07-16 | reverse complement strand
AAGCACCATTATTATTTGGTGGGGTTTCTATAACTTGAACTTCTTGAATATCTTGAATCTGCTCAATTTCTTTTATCTCTTCTTCAATGTTTTCTTTTGCTTTAGGATTTAATTTATATTCATTTAAACGCTTTAACAAAATACTTGACATTTCTGCAATAGTATGAGCAACTACATCCCTTTTACGCTCATTTGTTATTTCTTCATAAATTAACTGCATTCCATCAATTAATTTTCCACCATCAAGAATATCTTGTGGTAATTTATTTTGCTCCTCTTCGGATATATTTAAAAAATTAAAAAATCTTATCATATTATTGTTGTGTTGCTTACATATTTTGCAATCAATGGTGGTGGCATAATTAAATTCATAGTTACTATTTCGCCATCAAACAAAATGTTGTAAAATATTTGTTTGGTAAAAGGAATATTTTCTTCAGACAAATCTTGAATTAAAGTTGAAACAATAGTTATACTATTATCATCTTCATTTAGACTTTTTCTAACTTCAAACGAGCAATACCTTTCAGAGCCAAACCCTATATATTCATTAACGTTTTTATTATATTCGTTTCGTAAATTTTCTATTTTGTATTTTTGTAAATCTGTCATGGTGTTTGCTCTAAATTTTTAATTTGTCTTATTGCCCTATCAAATGTTTCTTGTGCTTCATCTTGACTAAAACAAGCATTTATAATAATTTTAGTGTCAGCGTTTAAACTATCATCTTTGCTACTACCAAAATCTTTACTTCTTTTTAATGCTTCAATTAGACTATCTTTTGTAAATTGAGCATCATTAATTTGTCTTCCAAGTCCACTATTTATATCTGAATTATATCCTAAATCATAGGAAGCAGTAATTATATATTTGAAAAATTGATACCTAAAATTTCTTGCATCAGAACTAATAATTGCCGTAGTATTTACGTTTAAAGGGTCATTTAAGTCTTTCAACTTTATAAAATTACTTACAACTTGAGTTTGAAATCTATTCCAAGATATTGCACCACCTGCGTAAATTCTAAACCGAACATTTGACTTACTTAACTTTTCAATAATTGCATTTACTGCTACTGCCGTCCAAAACATTTCATTTCTTGCTTCAACACTTGACCTATAACTTACTTGTATAACAATATCTATTTGAGGTAACTGAAAAGGAATTTGAGGTATATAAATAAAACTTTTTTTCCAAGTAGAACTAAATTTAGGCAATCCATTATCTCCAATCACTTGTCTTTGTTGAACATCGTGACGTGGTATTTCTTCCATTTTTAAGTGAATAAAAACCAATTTGCCATCAATTATTTCTTTGACAACATAAGGGCTATTTTCATTTACAAAAATATTTAAAATTGGCGAAAATAGTTTCCCCTTTTCTTGTTCTAAATAATGTTGTGGTATTTCAGCAACAAATATGTGATAAAAAATTACATCTCCGTTTCCTGTTTTATAAGAACGAACCTCATCCCCACCAACAATCCTATTTAATAATGGGCTAAAATATTCCACTACGGGAATAAGCCCCAAAGATGCAAGGTCAAAAGAAAATATTCCAATCTCTTGAGCAGTAAAAGTAATTTTCTTTTTTTGCTCTAAATCTATTTGTTCAATATTTGTATTACGTCTATCAAATGCTTCTAATTCTTGACTTAATTCACTATTGAATAAAAAAGTAGTCACATCGTCTGTTACTTGACTTAAGTCTGTAGTACCAAACCAATTTTCATCTCTTGCATCATTTTCAAGAGTTGTTTGTGAGAATGTCAAATCATAAACAGTCCGAGCATTTCCTTGTAATTTAGGGACTAAATCATTTATGTAATCCACATAGTCAAAATAACTATCAAATAAAATAGTTTGACTATTAGGTTTAACTGAAGATATGTCTACTTTGGTAAATCCCATTAGGAAACAATATATTTATCTGCAATTAACCAATTAGTTGATTCGCTATAAATTTTAGAAGCCGTTTCTTTAATCATTGGAGTTAATGAATTTACAAACCCATTTTCTCCACCATTAACGATTAAATCAATAGCGTTTTTAGTTACTTCAGAAATTTTATCATAAGTATATCCACTTTCACGAATTAATGTTTGTTTAGCATCATCTCCAAACGCAACTAAATAACTTTCAAAAGTTGACAATACAGTTTTCCCTTTATCACTAACTCCTGTATCTCCTTGTTTTCTTGCAAGAGCACGAACTAATTCTATTTCAAAACCTACTCTAAAAGCAATGATAGTACGATAAGAAACTAATGCCATATTTTTCATATTGTTGGCTTCGATAATAGTTCTTAAACCTCTTGGAGTTGGCAATGTGTTCCCATCCCTTTTCGCTTTAATGTATTCGTGATAGTTTCCTACAAGCATATCATACAAGAATTTATATCTGCAACTTTCTTCGTCAATGTATTGAGAATAGTCAACAAAATAAACACTACCACTAAATCTATCTAACAAAGATAAATCTTGTTGGTTATTACCAACGTATCCTGCAGGATTAGGTTTATTTGGATATACGTTACCCGTTCCAATAACTGCAAAATTTTCATTTCTTGGTATTGGTGGTTCACTTGGATTGGTTGAATTGATTTTAGCATTCTGTCTTGTTTTAGAAGATTTTGCCAACGCATCGTTTAACAAACCTGCCGTATTAGGGTCAAGTTTAGGCATCTCATCCAAAATAAGTATTTTACCATCTCTCCAAGAAACAATTAATTTACCATCCTTGTATCCTTCGATTGTTTGACCTCCTAAAATTTCAGTTGGCGAAGTATATTGAGAACAATTTAAAACCATAAAATCACGATTTAAAATTTCTGCAACTCTTTCAGCAGTAAATGTTTTACCACCACCTGCTTCACCGATTAAATATACGTTGTTACCTGCCAATACATCATCCAATATTGAATAGATATTTGGTATCATTGAAGTACCTTTATCTACTGTAATTTGCAAATCATATTTTGGCAAACTCAAAACAACTATCTGATTTTTGCGTATTTCATCTAAAACGCTTTTATCTAACTCGTCTAAATTGATTTTACGGGTTGTAAGGAACTCTTCAATCATTTTCCTCACTTCGTAACTATCTACACCTCCACCTTGATTAGAAAGCATCATAGCCCTTAATGTAGTAAGCATAGCATCAATAGTTGATGAACCATCAGTAGTTGGTTTTTCTTTTTTTGCTTTTTTAGTTACAACTACTTCTTCTTGAGGAGCACTTGCTCTTAATTCATCTAATTTTGATTGAGCATTCAAACGAATATTTTCGGGAGTACTTGGATTGCTAATAATCCTTTCCATTGCTTCAATTTTTGAATTTATTTCTTGTTGTGTCATTTCGTTTTAATCTAATAATTTTAATATGTTTAAGTCGCTTATATATGTAGCCAATTCAAGTCTTTTTGATTCGTCATCTTCCATTTCTAAAAGAACATTCAAATCACTTATGTATTCTTCTAAATTGACTTCTTTTGTTGATGCTGATTCCACTATTTCAAAATATGAAACATCTAAATAAATTTCTTTACCATTAAATTCAACATCATAATTATCTAAATACCCTTCTTTATTTTTAACAATACCTATATCTCCAAGTTTTATTCCTTGATTATTTTTGTAATTTGTTATGTCTTTTATTAGTTTAACCTTATCCCCAACTTTAAATTCTTTTTTTGATTCTACTAATTCAAGGTCATCCTTATCTATGTTCCCAAATGAGTAACCTATTGATGGCTTATAAAATTTAACATCATAGTTGTCTTTGTTAGGTATGCTATCAATAATCCCTATATCTCCGTTTTTAATTGTAATCAAATCAATTCCAATATATTCAACTATATCTCCAACTTTAAATTTTTTAGTTTCTTTTGGAGTTTCTTCCTTTGGTGCTTCTTCAATAATTCTAATCTTTTTAAATGGAATGTAATATAAAAAATCGGGTACTCTTTCAGAATTCATATATGCATCCACATAAGTATTCGGTGGATAATAATCTTGTGCAAAAACACCCGTGTCCCCTTTTTTCAATGTACCATCATCTTCCATTAATTCAAATTCAGTACCTTGTGGAATCATAACTTGTGGTTGTTTTGGATTTTCTGCTTTTGGTTGACTCGCTCCTCCCCAATATTTGCTTAAAACATCACACGCTTTTTGTGGAATAGTATCATCGGGCATAGTAGTCCATCTTTGGAATGTTCCACTTTTGTATCCCCACATAAACCCTGCTTCTAACATATCGGCTTTAATTTCAGCCCATTGTTCTTTATTCTGCTTTGTATCTTTGTCCTTAACTACGTTATAAAGATATTTTTCTTTTGGTTTACCTACATATATTTTCCATCCATTACCACAATCTAAAACTAAATCAAGGTTATCAGTAGGGCTATATTTACCACCTTTACGTTGATATTCTTTTTTCGTAGTTTTAGGCATATCCTCGTAATTTGGAGGTGTCATATCATATTCTTTAGAATCATAAGGAGGTTTATTATCAACTCTTATATATGGTGAATCATTTTCAATTTTAGTTCCATCTATTAAAGTTGCATTGACATTTTTACCATAAAAATTACCATCGGGGTCACCACTACTATAATCAATATATTTTCCAAATCTATCTGCAAATTCCTTTATATCCAAAAACCACTCTCTTGGCACATTCCATAAATAAACACTTACACTTGAGCCCATAGAATATTTACTTGATTTAGCCCAAACTTTTATGTCGCCATACTTATTTTTAATGTATTGTTTTATGATTTGAGCAATACCTGTTGTATCAATATATATTGAAACATCATAAGGAGTTCTATACTCATATACATCAATATTTTTGTAAGTTTCCCCAAAAACGATAATATCTTTTTTAATTTTTGCCATTAACAATATCCTCCTTCTTTCATTTTTCTCATTAGGTTGTGCCCGTAAGAAGTTTTATGGTTTTTCATTCCTTGTTTTTTATTATAAGTTGAATTTATTTTATTCATAATTTGATAATCTTCCATTGTTTCGCCCCCAAATTTATACATTTTACCCGAACAATTACATTGGTTAACTTCCCCACCATCTTCAAATTTAACACCTCCACCACTTTCATTTATCTTTGATAAGATTTGCTTATTTGTAAGCATCTCTCCTTCAAACTCGTATAATTCATCATCTTCAACGGCTTTTTTAGTAATAATAACTTCTCCACCTTCTACTTCTATTGGCGAATTGGTCGTTGAATTCCATGCTTTTATACCACCTTCAGCGTGACTTTTACCTTCAAAATATCCACCTTTTTTGCCACTATTAGTCAGCCCGTGCTCGGTTGCTACCGAACCACCTTCGGCAAATTTTGGTGTTGGTTTTTGTATCCCTAAAAGGTGTTCATATCTATCCATATTTTTTGTTTTGCCTCCTTCGGCATATTTATTGTCACTTGACAACATTTTTTCAACTTTGTTTTTTTGTCTTTGAACTCTATTTTTCAAATCATAAAGCCCATAAGGTGCTTTTATATTGTTTGCGTTTAACCTTTTTAAAATCCAAGTCGATTCTAAATCCTCAATAGTATTTTTTGTTGGTTTATATTTGTTTTCATCTAAATTATCCAAATCCTTGAATAAAATATATTGATTATATGGCAAATCTTGAGGTCTAACCACATCTCCCATAGAAAAATAAATTCTATCACTCTCTTTCTCTATTGTTTTTTGTATAACTAAAGGTAATTCATTTAATTTAGCAATTTTTATTGTTGGTTTTTTAATATTTTCAAATTCTCTTTTTGCCTCATCATATTGCTTTTGTTGTGCTTCTAAAATCGCTAATTTCATTTGTTGTTTAGCCAAAGTTTTAGAAGCCGTTGCTAAATTACCAAAAACTTTTTTAGTATCTTTATCTACAAAACCCATAATAGACAAAACACTCTCACTACTAACCGATTTTTTACTACCATCGGGCATTTCTATATCAAAAACGTGAACTAAATCTCTTCCTGTTTCTGCACTTTCTTCTGCTTGAGCCCAATCCGAAACTCTTTTACCATATTCTTCTCCTTCTTTATTAAAAGAACTTTCAATAGTATATTTCCATTGATAAGCAACAAGTTTTGTTCCATTTTTCCCCAATAAAGGAGGGTCAAAAACAATAGTATCACTTGGTTTAAATCTTGAACTACTACTAATTATTTTATCAAAATTTACCTCCCCACCTTCGGCATATCTTATATCGTTACTTTCATTATCAAAGGTTGTATTTGTTCCGTCTGCAAGTTTTATTTGGTTTGAATGTAAAATAACATATTCTATCACAGTTTGTGTTGACATCACTCCATCATAATTATTTTCTTTTAAAAATAATAATTTTTTATCATCTATTATCATTGACCACCTATAATTATTAGTATAATAAGGATTGATAATTTTTAAGAAACACTCAAATTCATAGTCGCCTTTATTTTTAAAATAAAATTCTCTACTACTAACATTATTAGTGAAATATGCACCATAATTTTTAACTAATCCAGATAATGTTTCTATATCGCCACTTGTTCTAAAAAGATTAAAATCTACGTTTGAATAATGATAAACAACCAATGGTTCTCCATTTTCGTCTACAACTTGACTTGCGTTTTCGGGGTCATTTTCCCAATCGCCAAACCATTTTTTAAATTCGGGGGTACGAACAAGTTTATATTGTTCGGGAGTTAAATTACTTTTATTGCCATTAGGTGCAATTAACCCACCTTTTTCATATTTACTTGAAGATATAAATAACTTACCTTGTTCTGTTGGCAGTTCAAACTCAACTTGTTCTTTATTTAATTTAAACTTTTCTCTTAAATATTTAATAGCAAATTCATTTACACCTTGTCTTCTAAAATTTGGTTTTGTTGTCATTACATCTATTTCCAATTTATAATAACCTTCTTTTTGAAAATATTCGTCAACCTTACCATAAATAAAACTTATTATATGTTTATTTCCTTTATATTTTTTGAACTTATTATCTTTCCAAATTGCCTCTAAATCATCATTAAATTGAATAGTAGGATAAGGATATTCATAAATACCATCTTTTAATTTTTGTTCTGCCTCAACATCATCATAAATCCATAAAAAAAAATCATGCATTGGAACTTCTTTTATTGAACCATCTTCTTGTCGTATATCCATCATTCGCCACTTAAATATAGGTGTAAAATTTTTATTTATTTCTCCACCTTCATCATATCTAATATCATTATTTAAAGCACTAAATTCAGTATTCCTGCCATCTGCAAGTTTTATTTGATTAGGGGAAAGTACAATAAATGATTTACCATCACCTTCGTATTTATTATTATAAATAAATCCAACTGAATCCCCATATTTTGATTTTATATATTCTCGAATTTTTACATTATCTTCTCTATAATAAGCACTTAAAAAACCTTTTTCTTTGGCAATGTTTTCATTGATGATATTGTCAGAAATTAACATATCAATATATCTTTGAGGGTATTCCCATGCTCCAATATCACTTACTTCAAACAAAGGTTTTATGTTTAAAAAATAAGAATTTACATAAGATTTAAACCCCTCTATAAAAAATTTTGTTGTAGAGCGATTTTTTGCTTGTTCTTTTGTCCCAAAATGAAACCCTAAATCGGCTTTTTCTAAATCAAATGTGTAAAATGGCTCTTTTGCATAAGTACCGTGATAAACTACCAATGGTTCTCCATTTTCGTCTATAACTTGACTTGCATTTTTTGGGTCATTTTCCCAATCCCCAAACCATTCTTTAAATGCTTTAGTTCTTACTAACAATTGTTGAATATAAGTCAATTTAGAGGGAGCACCCGTTGGTGTATCTATTTTAAATAAAATAGAAGTTTCTCCACCTAACGCCATTTTTTTTATAGCGTTTTCATATTCTAAATCGTAATCAATATTTTGCATAAAACATTACAAATATAACAATAAGATATTAAATTCTATTTTTAAGCAATTTACAAGTTAATCAAGGTCAATAAAAATTGAGTTTTAAATCATTTTGACATCATATCCGAATAATTGATAAAAATAGTTCAAAAAAACTTTGTAAAATTAGTGTAAAATAGGGATAAAATTTTATAAGATAATTTGATATTTTATTTTTATATTTATAAATACCAATAACTTACTTAATAAATAATTCTAAAATATTCCAATCCATAATTTTGTATGTTTAACTAATATTATATTTGTAACACTATGGGAGATTTCTTAAATATCAATTCAGACAAATTTTTAGGTGGTAACAACGTTCACAACCTAATTATTATCGGTGCACTCGCTTACATTATTTACAAGAAGTAATTCTTGCAAATAGTTAATCTGTGTTAACTGAATGGAAAGGGTGCGACAACGAGTTGTCGCCTTTTTTTTGCCCTTAACTTTTTAAAATTACAATTACATCATTTTTTTTATTTGTTGTTTAAATTGTTCTGCAATTTTATCCCAATCGTATTCCTCAAATTTGTGTTTGTACTTATTTGGGCTAAATGGTTTATTTCTATTTTCAAATGCTTTTATCATTTGGTCTTTTACTGCAATTGGATTTAACTTAAATCGAATATTTTCAGCATCCGATATTTGAAAATGCTCTACTAAATCCGTAACTCCATAAACTAACTTTCCATAATCAGTAATCTCATTAATAGAAGTATGTAATCCACAAATGATTGGTAATCCTGCTCCCATGGCTTCAACTATAGTTAATCCCCAACCTTCAGCCATAGTTGTATTTATAAATACGTCAAAACAATTAAAAACCTCATTCATCTCTTGAGTAGTGTATTTATTGTTTACATATTTATCTTCAATAGGAAGTATTACATCTTCTCCAATGATTAGCCCAAGTCTTTCGAGGGCTACATTCAAATTAATTCCTGTATTATCAGAATGATAACAATGCAAATATAAAACACTTTTCTCGTTAGGGTAATTCTCTTTTAACCATTCATTAAAGTGCTTAAAAGCAATAAGGGTAGTTCCTATATCCTTTCGAGGTTGATTCTTGTTTACGTTGCCCCAAATGAATGCATTTTCGGGAATATTGTACTTTTTACGCAACTCACTTTTATTCGACAATGGCTTGAAGTTTTTTCTATCAATACCATGGTTAATAATTTCCACATTTATTTTTTTATTTGGACTTACTATTTTGTAAGCATCAAGAATTTCTTTTTTACCATATTTTGTATATGTAATAAGCGTATCAAAAAACTCTAAATCTTTAAAATATTTTGCATAAGGTTGCGAGTCAATTGGCGTGTAAAATAAGGTCTTGAAAGGCTTTTTATTTTTAAAAATTTTGTCTTCCTTTAATGCTTTTAAATGACGACCCATTGGACTAATAACAGGAATATCATTCATAGGAAAAAACAAATCATAGTCTCCTATTTGCAAAACCTTTAAAATACCATCTCGCCAAAAAAAATCATCTTTATTCTTTCCAAATAACTTAGGATTGAGCACCATTATTTGCTCATTGTACTTATAATGAGGGTTGTCTGCGTAATTTAAAGCACATACATCTACCTCTATGTTCATTTTTTTAAACCAAGGCGTTAATCTATCTAAAATATTATGTGCTACAGTACCAAATCCCGTAGGGCACATAAAATCCATGTAGCACAATATTCTTTTAGTGTCTTTTTTGTCCAATTCTTTCATCATATTTTTTAAAAATTTCGTCAATAGTTGTTTCGTTCAAACGTGCGTATTCATTAAGGGAGGCAACACTTTTATTTTTTAAATTTTCGCCAATGGTTGCACCCCTTGAACAAATGATTAAACGCTTAACTTCTTTGAAGTTCAAGTTTAGGTTTTTCTTCATACTTTCCAACTAAAAATTTCATTGCTTGTATTTCACAAGTCTGAATAGCCACAACGTTATCACCTTCTTTTGCAAGTTGCAATTTTGTGCAGTTAGTACTACACAACTCATAAGCCATAACTATTTGATTAGCCATATTCTGAGTAGGTATCGGGGCACACTTGTGACACTTAGTATTTAATCCATCTTTTACTAAAACTTTCGCCCCCTTAACTTGAGGGTGGTCGCTAATTGAATATTGATGAAAATATTCTAATTTATTTTTTTCTTGTTCACTCATAGTGCAAATATAATTTTATTTTAGAGAATAATATTATTCGTTCAAAAAATAATTAAACTTTTGACTATATTTTTCTTCACCCACATAGTGAATATAATCAATAATATTTCGTTGAAATAACTCTGCTAAAACATTGACATCCAATGCTAAAGCCATTGCCAAAGGACTACTTTGATTGCCAATAAAATAACCACTTGTTTTGATGTTTTTAAGCCAATCTTCAATAGTTAAAGGTGTTACTAATTTACAGTAATGCTTTAAATCAAAAAGTTCATAGTCGTGTTTTGAACCTAAAAAAACAACTTTTTCAAATTGTTCTATATACTTCAAATAAATATTTTTTGCATTATCGGTCATAGGTGTTTTATAACGTCTTGCAATAACCAAAGTATTTTGTTTTATTTTTGGGTTATGGTAATCGAGCCAAGCCCCTGTGAGTATTGAGGTATTGAATGTTCCGTTAAAAATTTCTCTCCAACAATTTTTATATAACAAATTAGAGCGTCTGAATAGAGTAGTATTGGCTTCTATCGGCTCACCATCCCAAATTTTAAAATCTTCACAAAAAGATTGCATTTTAATAAAATCATACAATTCCATGTAAGTATTTTGCAAACCATTTTCAAAAGGCTCAACGCTATCGGTCATATAAATTACAGACTTCTTATTAAAGTGCTTAAATAAAACCTTGCAAACGTATAAAGAATGAATTAAATCCCCCAATTTGCCACTTATAAGTACACTAACTTTTTCCATACATTTTAGTGCTTCCTTGGTCGTATAATTTTTGTTTCTCGCCTTGTGAAATAAAATTCATTTCTTCGTCAATGGCTTGAATTAAATCATTGCGTTGCTGATTGGCAATATTTGTTTTTCTTGTAGCGTCTGAAATTTGTTTGTCAGTTGCACATGAGTCACGTTTAATATCTTCTGCCATCCAAATTTTTATATTGACAATAGAAAGTTCGTCAATTAGTTGTCCAATTGTTTTTTTCATAAATATATAGTTTCGTCTTTAGTAATAATGTGTGGATGTGGGCACGGAACTAAAAATATTCCTCCATTTTGTAGGTAATCTTTTTCTCGCTCTACAAAATAGTCAATAAATTGAAAGGGGAATACAATAGTAATATCGGGTTTATTCTCCCTCCATTCATCTTCGTTACAAATTTCAATTCCACTACCTTTCGTAAATTTGCCAAATTTTTCTTCATTGGCTTCAGCAATTTTATAAATATCATTGAAGTTTAATTCATAGTATTGTAACAAAGTATTTGCTTTCGTTGATGCTCCGTAACCCCATATAGTATTGCCATCTACGTTTGCTTTCCTAATATAATCTATAAACTTCATTCTATTTATATGCATATTTCTTTTGAACCTATCCCATCCAAATAAAGGGTTGTTTTCGTACATTGAAATTGCATCAATATTTACTTCCCCAATTATTTTTTGAGCAGGAGTCAAAAAACGAGGAGGTTGTTTTGATTTGTTTCTTTTTGTGCAGTAAATTCTTATAGAACCACCATTTACATCATTTAATTCTACATTAAAAATAGACAACTCTGATTCAGTTGTTAATAATTGCAATACATTGCTAAATTCGTGGTAAGCATAATGCTCGTGGCAAATATTCATAAAATCCCCCATCAATAACATAGTTGGGGTGTATGTAAATTGAAATACAAAAATTCCATTCTCATCTAAACAACTACAAACATCTTTTAAAAACTTAATTGGCTCTTGTAAGTCGTAAAACATTGCACAACAAGTAATTACTTTTGCCTTGCGTTCTACTTGATTAAAATATTTTTCAGCAGTAAAGTAATCATTTATAAACGTATCAGTATTAGATTCGCCTATTTGAGCAATAGTTCCTTTAACGGGGTCGCATCCAACTTTATGATATTTATAATTTACATTTTTAAGCATCGTACCATCATTAGATGCAATATCCAACCATACATCTCCTTCTTGTGGCACAATCAGTTCATCAATAGCCTGTACTACTTTTTGCAAATCTTTTACCATTTTTCCATTGATACCACTTTGATACCAATATTTCCCCCACATCAAATCAAATGGTGGTTGTTTGCTCAAAACGGGGCAACCCATTTTTTCATCCCAAATCAATTTTAAAGGATATTTCTCGCCTTCAAATGATTCTTCAAATGTATCTACAAAAGCACTAACATAGTGACTCCCTAAATCTAATACTACTTCTCCGTTTTTCATTTTATTGTATAAAAATCATTTACTACGTTTCTTAAAATTCTTTGGTATCCCACACTTTCCATGTAATCTAAATAATGATTATCGTCATAATTATTTTCCAAAACAACTATTTTCGGCATCCATTTTTGAATATCAAATCCCTTCATAACATCTATCTCAGTACCTTCAGTATCAATTGATAAGAAATCAATCTTGTCAATAGCAGGATACTTTTTTAGAATAGTATTCAAACTCATCATTGGGACATTTATTTTTTTTACTTCGGGTTGCAAAAACAAATGGTCATTGTACAACCTTTGGTCTATTTGCAAACCACTAATAGCCGTTTGGTTTCCACCTTGAGCCATTAAAGTAACTACGTTAAATTCTACTTCTAACTTGTCTTCGCTACCAACTGCACAATGTATCGCATTGTGTCGGTTCATTTTTAAACTTTCGTACATATCGGGATTTGCTTCGCAACAAATACACATCCACCCTTGTTGTTCAAAGTGATATGAGTTGCTCATTCCAATTCCATCTGTTGCACCTACGTCAATACAAACTCCCTTGTATCCCGATTCGAAGAAATCTTGCAAGATTTTATCTTCGCCAAATTGACTATAACTATGAATATTCATTTTATTTTTTATTTTTTTCTAATTCGACCATTTCAATTATCATTTCATCAAAATGCTTTTTAGGACACCATTTAATACTTTGCAAAGCCTTTGAATAATCGCCTATTAAGTTATCTCTTTCATCTTCACGAACTAATTCAGACTCAATTACAACATAATCTTGCCACTTCAATCCTTGACTTGAAAATGAAATTTCTAAAATATCAAGAACTGAATGAGTTTTAGCCGTTGCAAATATAAGTTCTTGAGGTTCTCCTTGCATCATTTCATAAAAACCTTCTACAAAGTCGGGTGCATATCCCCAATCTCTTTTACTATGAATATTGCCTAATTTTAATTTACCTACTCTTTTGTGATTTACAATTTCAGCAACAAACTTTGTAATTTTTTTCGTTACAAATTGCTCACCTCTTAAATTACATTCGTGATTAAAAGATATTGCATTATAAACAGGGTATCCTTGCTCTCTCATATATCTTAACATCATATCTACAAGATTTTTAGCGTGAGCATACGGAGTATGTGGATTTCTTGATGAATTTTCATTTAGCGTTAAATTTTTAATTTTGCCAAAAACCTCACTACTACTCGATTGAAAGAACTTACACTTTTTGTATTCCACCCAAGCCAATAAACGCATAACGCTTCTATAATTTACGTCCATAGTATAACTCGGCATACGAATAGAGTCGGGGCTAAAAGAAACACCACCAAAATTGTAGACCTCATCAATACTCTCGTGAACGTGAATGGATAAAAGAGAAAACACTAAATTATCATCAGATAAATCAAAAAAGAACCAATTCAAATTTTCTTGCTCTTTTAAATTTGTTTTGCTATAAAATGTAGCGTAAACAAAATATCCTTTGGAAAGCAACAAGTCCACCATAAGTGAACCATCCATTCCTGTCGCTCCAATAACCAATGCTTTTTTCATGTTGTCCAAATTTTGCTTTTAAATAAGTAAAATCATTGCAAGTGCACCGACTACACCCCCAAACCAAAAAGTCTTGTAAAATGGCTTCTTTGTATCAATGGTGACATTTTTTACTGAAGTAATATCTGTGTAAGGGTTGTCTGATTTAATTTCTACAATTGGTGTAGGTTTTTTAAATAATCCATTACTTTTTTCGCCAACTGAAATAGTAAAGTTATTTATCATATACATCGTATCTATCGTAATATCTAAAGGGTCAATTGTAACTTCTAATTTGCTCCAAGAATCTTGATGTACAAATGTATATGGCAACTTCATCCACTCGAAGGTGTCCAAGGTATTTGAATCAACGTATTTAATAGTTTCAAAATAAACAGGTATTTTCTTTTCTACAATAGTAGTTTTCGTACCCATTTGAGTTTGTTGGGAAACTTTGGAAACGTTTTTGGTTTCTTTAAGTACTTTCATCGCATCTTTCATAGAAAGTATTTGTTGATTCTGCGTTACAATTAAAGAACCATTTTTATCTCGTTCTTTAGTAATTGCATTTAAGTCACTTTCAACTTTGTCAAAGTTGTTACTAATAGCATTTAACAACCATAACAAAACGGCTATAACTAAAATGCTAAAAAATTTATATAATTTGTTTTTCATATTAATCTATTTTAATTCTTCCAACACTACCATACTTATAAAAATGCTCTTCTATTTCGGGTAAAAGATAATGTTTCCTCAACGTAGGTGCTCCGTGACCTACTTTAGAACCGATTTTACGCAATGCTTCATTAAAAACTTTTGCTCTTTTTTTCTCTTCAGTCTTACCAATTCGATTCAATTCCATAACCATTAACCTATTTGCATTATATCCTCTTATATCCTTGCTTTTAGCGTTAAAATTAGAAAGATACCTATTTACTCTATCGGGCTTTATTCTAAATCCTTCTTTTGTTGTAAACACATAATCGTTTCTCCTTGCAAGTAAATCTTTAATTATTGAGGCACTAATTGAGTCTACGAAAGACTTTTCGTGTTCTACACCACTCTTGCCAACATAGTCAAGCACCACTCTATTATCGTCTACTTTGATATGTTTGTTTTTAAATTGAGTAACTCCAAAGTGACCATTTATTGCACTCTCTCCATTCCCTACTCTCTCACTTGTAAATAACATAATACGAATAACAAGAGCCGTTAATTTATCTTTTTCATTAACCGAAAATAAATCCTGCCTCACATATCTTTTTAATCTTTCAATGTTATTTCTTAAATTATATACAGAATCTCTTTTTGAGTCCCATCTCTGTTTAATTTCCTTTTCTCTTGGTATCATAAATCATTTAATTTAGATTGTTTTGTATTCATATATATTGAACGAATATCAATCTCAAAAAAATTTTTATTCGTTTTATTTAAACAAGCACAAACTTTTGTTGCTTCTTCAAGATTAAATAATTGTGCCCCACCTTGGAACTCACATTGATACCATAAATTACTATCTATTTCTACATCACTTAAATAAGTGTATTTGTGGTCTTTTTCTTCCCAAGGAGACCTTGTGTTAACTTTAATCAAAAAAATCTTCGGTGTAAACATATCTAAATTTAACTTTAAAAGTTGCTAACCCAACAAATATAAAATTATATTGAGTGTGTGAAGTTTCGTAATAATATGAAAATATTTTTTTAGCCATTAAAAATCACATCATATCCCTCATTTCCATTAAAAGGTATTGTAAAAGTTTCTTGCATCGGCATTCCACCCCATTTGTCAATATATCTTTTTTGATTTAAAGGAAAATGTGCATTAAGAGAAGGGTCTTTTTCAATAGTTGAACTATTTCTGTAAACTTCGGGATTAAAGAAAGGGTCTGCTAAGACTTTTAAACCTAAAAGGTTCATTCTGTATGCATAATCATTGTCCTCATAATACGACCTAAAAAATCCTTCATCAAATTTACCAACCAAATCAAATGTTTTAATTGGCATTATAAAACAACACCAAGTTCCTGTTCCTTGATAAAAATCAGCAGGATGTGATTGAATAAACTCTTCTATCTCATCTGCATTTCGCTTCCAAATAATATCATCGTTCAATAAAGCAACATGAGAATACCCTTTGTTTTTTAAAGTAGTCATTAATAAATTCCAAGAACCACTAACTCCTAAATTTTTCGGCATAATCATTACTCTTTGATTAGATGATTTTGTTTGAATAGATTGATTGCCATTATCAACTATATTTACATTTCTACCATACCAAGTGTCCTTGTAAACTTCAAGTGCTTCTTGTAATAAATCATTTCTGTTAATTGTGGGAATACCCAATGCAATAGTTACTACGTTGTCCAAGTTTGTCATAACATTTAATTATTTTCAAAAATAAGAATTTTATTCAAATTTATGCAATTCATTTTAAAATATTTTTAAACATAATTACTTAAAAACAATCCCGTAATACTCCCTAAAGAAGCACCACAAGAATATATAATTTTATCCCATTCAGTTCCAAGTGCAACTTTTTTTACGTTATGTGACCAAATATAACTGATTATAAAAGATGATATAAACACCATTGGTGGGTTATTTTTGGCTAAAAATATTGTATTTAAGCAAATGAACGATAATTGAACGTAGGCTAATAAAAAGTTTTTCATTGCTCTACATTTATTCATTATCGCTTAAAGCGAATGGTCTATCTCGTAATTCTGCTTGAATCAAAATTATAGCCATCTCCCCATAAGTGAAGTTCAATGTTTTATCGCCTTGTTTTATTCTTACTTTATTTTCTATTATGTAATTTACAAATAGATTATATTTTACAAAATGTTTAGAGAAGTCTTTAATTACATATCCTTTGTCATCTGTTTGCTTCAAAAATTTATTATCAATAGCATTTAATAATTCTTTTAAATCTTGAATAGATAAAGTATCGAGTGGGTTTATTGTTTTTGTTTTCATATTTTTATTGTAATAATATTTGTTTGTTATCAATGTTGCTTAACCAATCGGGTACGTTTTCTATTCCACGAAATATTTTCTTCATTACATAATAACGACCATACAATCTTCTAAATTTAGCAAATTCATTTTCTCTTTTTTCATGAGATAGTTTTGAGAATACTTTTGCTTGAGTGCTCATTGCTTCTAATTTAATTCTATCGTCAGCCCATTGTTCTGCTTCTTCTAAATTAACCTTTGTGGGGTCTAAGTACCCAATTCGTTTTAAAAACTCCCAAATAACGTTATTGTAGTCTCCTAAATAGGTATCATTATTCTTTACCCAATTACCATAATAGATAATTAATCGTTTTGTAGATTCCAATCTTTCTTGAAAAGGTTTAATTTCTTTTGGGGCTTCCAATTGTTTATTGTATGATTCTTTTCTCCAAATAATTTCTTGCATCTTTTCATAATTGTAATCACAATAAGCATTCAGAATTTTAGCAATATATAAAGCACTAAAATTGCCATAACATTCAATATCTATTCCTAACTTGTTTTGTAAACTTAATTTAATAGCCAATTGAATATCTTTAATTGTCAATTTTGGAAATAAGTCTTTTGTGATTTTTGTCAAAGCAAAAATATCTTTTTCTCCAATTTTTGAGGATAACCCCAAAGTATAAATCCATTGAACTAAAACATTCTTTAAGTTATCCATATCGGCATTGGTTGAAAAATGCTCAAGTGTTTTGCCAAAGTTGGCAAGGTAAATATCTCTTTCATCTTGGGTTTTAACCCAAGCCCCAATCGACTGTTCTTGAGGATTCGTTAATTGCTGATTCGATTTGGCTAATTGGTTGTGATTGTGGTCTTTCATTTAGGTATGAATTAAATTTATTTCCGAATAATGTTTGTGGTCTAAGATAATCTTGCATTGAAGTGTTTAACCATTTTTGGCATTTTATATCAATAACATATTTGAAGTCATTAAAATTATATCCTTCTTTAATTCTTGCGTTAATATTTTCTATTGTAGATTTTGCAGTTGCTGAAAACTTTTTATCTGCTCTGTCGTTTAAATAATCAATAATCAATTTTACATTATCAATATTTGATGATTCTTGTTTAATGGCTTTTTTCTCTTGTTTAGCACAACTAAATATATAACCATTTTTATTTGAGACAATACTAAAATTAACTTTGTTTTTAACTAAAAGCCTTGATAATTCATTAACTAATTTATAAGAATATTGTTTACTATTTCCGTGCACACTACTAATATGAGATAGGCTCAATATCTCGCCTTCGTGTGCAAGGAACATAGTTAATACATTAAGATGATTTTGTTTTGGAATAAGTTTTTTCCAAACGTCCTTTGGTATCATTCCAAAATGTCATCAATAGGAACACCCAAAGCATTTGCAATAGCACGAGCAGTATCAGTTTTATAGTTTCTGATTAAGCCCGAAGCAATTTTCGACATTCGATATAATTCTATATTTACACCTGTTATATCTTTAACTCTTTTAATAAATTCCGTAAGGTTATATCCACGACTTAAAATCAAAGCATATACTTTCGTTTGTTTTTTTACTGAAATATCTTTTATTGTCATAATTTAAAATTTCTAAAAACATATCCCGACTTGCCATTTGGCATAATCAAAGTATCTATTACCATACCTTTTTCTCTCAAACGGAAAATAAAAATACTTGCCTTTTTGCTACCTAATGAACGGAATACAATTTCGTCAGTCAAAACATCACCCCTAACCAACATCTCGTAAACCTTTGCCAATTTTGAAGATTTTAAAATATTTAATTCTTGTAATGTTGGATTTGGTAACGTTGGCTTTTCTACTTTAAGATAAATAGGTAAATTTTCAATTTCTTCATAGTTTTCTGCTTCTTGATTGAAAGTTTTCTTTAAAAAAATATATAGAGAAAGGAAAATTAAAAGCCCCAATATGCTCAATGCAAATATTTGTAGGTTTAGAATAATCATCATAATTGAAACCCTTTCTCACTTGCAGGTATTGCGTCATCTTCATAAGAAAATGGGACGTGCTCATCATCAACTTGTACATCGTCTTGCGTGTCCTCAAACAAATCCATTTCCTCATTCATAGGACTTGGATAAATAGACAAATCGTCTTTTTTTAATTCGTGTGTGTTTTCCATATAGTTGCAAATATATAATTATTTTTGAAAATAACAATTAATCTCTAAAAAATATTTTATAGAAGTAATAATTGAAACAAGCACCAAGATACAATGTGAATATTATTATAACTGAATGGTATCCAAAACTTGAATATTTTCCTTTAAATGTAAGATAGTATGGTAAAGGATGATAATAATAATATAAAATGCTTGTAACTATAGTTGTCCAAAATATAGTGGCGTAAACATTATATCTAAAATCTAAGTAGTCAAGGTCGTGGGGTTTTAAAAATATTTCATTTTCACGTTTATAGTCAACACGAAATACTGATTGTAAAATATTTCCTGCCAAAAAAACTCCGAATAACGCATAAATAGTATCAATCATCATTTTTTTTAATTTTATATTTTCTAAAAATGGCATTTTCTCTTCTATCTAACATTATTGCCAAAGCACTAATTAATTTTTCTTTATCAATTGTTGGTTCGTTATCGAACTCTTCTTTCAAAGTCGCATCTTCAATGTGAAATTGAATTAATTCTTTCATTTCGTCCATTCTAATATAATTTTATTGTTTATTCTATCTAATTGCTCATTCCCTACGCATCCATGATATGAACATAAACCACAAGGTTCACTACATAAAGTCGTTTTTGTTTTTGGTGTGACTTTAATAAGTTCATTTGCTAACTTTCCTAATTCTGCTGATGACATACATCTATATCCTTGAATAAAAGTACCTCCATGAATGTATCTATCCTCTTCGCTAATTTTTACTAAAGCAAGTTCACTACCTTGGGCTACAACTTGTCTTTTGTCAAAGTCGTAAAGTTGATACACTTGTCCTTCGTGTGTACTCACTCTTCTGATTACATAGGTACTTTCCATAATTGTAATGCAAACATAATAAAAATATTTTAAAAAAAGTTTTTATTTTCAAAAATAATATTATATTTGCAATGAATTCTATGTAAATAAGCAAAAATGAAAAAATACATATTAACGATGTTTGCAATATTGGGATTTGCAACATCATTTGGACAAACATTCAATGGAATGATTATTGAGGGCACTATGGCTAAAATGAGATTTAAGTTAGAAGCAAAAGGTTTTAAGTTGGACGAAATTAAGCCTAACCTCATTTGGATGAAAGGGAAAATGGCTAATAAAAATGTTTTAGTTGGGATATTAGGTACATCCAAAACTAAAAATGTTTGGAAGATTATTACAATATTTGATTCTCAAGAAAGTTGGAGTTCGCTTAAATCTGAATATCTTGATATGAAAACAATATTGATAAAAAAATATGGTACACCAACTGATTGTTATGCATTTTTTAAATCCCCTTATTATGAAGGCGATGGATATGAGTTATTGGCAATTTCTAAAGAGAATGCAACATTCTCGTGTTTTTGGGAAAATATTGAAAATGGCAAAATGAATGTTTCTGTAGAAATAGGTACAAGTCAATCTGTGGTATTGCATTATGAAAATATTAAAATGATTCAACTCAAAATTAAAGAACAAGAAGAATTAGAGCAAAGTGCATTTTAAATAAAATTCATATTTGATAAAAATTAAGTAGTCGTAATTGACTACTTTTTTTTTATATTTGAATTATGGAAAAACTACAAAAATATTTAAAAGACAGAGGACATTCCGAAATACAAGTAGATGGTATTATTGGAAACCAAACATTATCAGCATTGCAAATCTACATTTCAAAGAGAATCACAGAGAACAATTTTAAGTTCCCTAAAAAGGGTATAGTATGGATTAGGACTGATGAAAAGTTAACCAATACTTTTGATGACTTCGGAGTATTGATTTTAGATGGAGTTGTTACAAGAGCATTTCCTTGTTCTACTACGGCAGGTAAGCACTACATAAAAAATCCTATTACTACAGGTGGTATTACGGGAACGGCAGTTACTATATCACCACAACAAGTATTAGGTTCGCATCAATTTAATACAAGTGGTAATTGGAAGTCACTATGGTTAGGTGCACCTTTCTTTAGACAGATTAAAAACCTAAAAATATATAGGGATGGTAATAAGGATGAGGTATTGGATAAACACACAATTACAAATGGTTTATATGGCATTCATTTTCATAGAGGTGGATTAGGGTCTCTTATTGATAATTGGAGTGCAGGGTGTCACGTTACAAAAGATGCTATTTGGTTTGAGATTCAAAAATTATTTACAAACGCAGAAATAATTGACTATACTATTATTTCTTAGTTGTATATTTGCATTACGTTCTTTCAACTCGGAATTATTTAAAGCATATCAAGAGAGGTGTATGTGCTTTGTTTAATTTAGGGGGCTACAATATTTTATTTACTAAATAGATTCATTAATAATTTTTTATCGCTTACACCTATCAATTTCAAAACCTCAAGAATTAATTTTTTGAGGTTTTTTTTATTATATTTGTTATTTTGTAAAATAATATTATATTTGCATACCAAGTCGAATATCCTAACGGACAAAATAAGAAAACAGAGTGGCTGACTTACTGCTCTACATTGCGAATTAGTGTAAAGGTAACACGATAGACTCATAACCTATAATACCAAGTTCGATTCTTGGATTCGCTACTAAATTTAAAGAACAAATGAGCGAAACAAAACAAACTTCAAAATTTATACCATTGATAGGTATAATATTTATTTTATTAATAATTTGGTTATCAAAAAATAATGAAAAAAAAACCTCAGAGCATATAGTGACTGATACTATTATTTATTGGAACGGAGAAAAACTTATCAATGAATCACCATAAATTAAAACAAAT
>Ga0181351_1000102_pt1 | contig 22098 bp, 37 predicted proteins | sample Su13VDMM15SD_FD_170485 | JGI IMG/M metagenome (GOLD analysis project Ga0181351, IMG submission 170485) | Freshwater viral communities from Lake Michigan, USA - Su13.VD.MM15.S.D | ecosystem: Environmental > Aquatic > Freshwater > Lake | place: USA: Michigan | collected 2013-07-16 | reverse complement strand
TGGTGTCCCCGACACGGAACCCTGGTCACCTGACCCTTGCGTCCTGGACACGGGCCCCGACAGTCCAGGTCAGTCCAGCTCATCCAGCACCAGGAGCCTCACGGCTACGGAGCCTACCAGATCCTGTCAAGTATCTAAAACAACGGACACACAACAGGCCACCAAGCGCGCCGACTATGGTCGTCGCACTGTGGTGTCTATCAGCTCATCCAACCCAACCAACGCAGGTGGGAATCGAATCACAACAGATGCACAACAGATGCCTATGGCGTCAGCAGAACAGCTCGGCACAATGTACAACAGACACTGACGGACAGCCCGTTGGTCGACACGACTCGAAAGGTCACAGAAAAATGCAATCAGTCACAGTCACAATCGGACGCAACGTTCCAACCCCAGCGACCTTCACCCAGGACCTGAACGACACCACGTTCACCAACGTCGGACCCGACCTGCAGGAGACCCTCGTCCTGACCGACGAGCACTGGCACGGCTTCACCGAGCTGGTCAAGGAGGCCCTGGAAATGGTCCCGACCCTCGTAGGTGCAACCGAGTCCTGGATCGAGACCCACGACGGTCTCGGCGAGTGGGACGGTGTCCAGGAGCAGTCCCGCAAGCTGACCCTGATCCACAACGGAGCACCGCTCCAGGGACAGGACCTGACCCAGCTCGAGGTCTGCCTGGTGCTGGCGAAGTCCGCGTACTACCAAGATGCAGTCGCTCTCAGCTTCGGAGAGTCGACCCTCGTCTAACAGGTCGAAACGCCCTCGGGCGTCCAGGTGTCAGACACCTGCTGATGAGACCGCCTCACCAGGCACCACCTACCCACCCCAGGAGAATAAAATGCTCGATCGCTCAACCGCTCAGGCTCAGGCTAACCTGATCCACCAGACCTTCGGAATCCCTGTCACTGTCTACAGCTTCGACGGGTCCGCTCCAATCAAGTCCAACGGAACTGCAGGACACCGCTCGCTCTCGGAGATCGCTCGCGAGATCCGTGCCGACTGGACCAAGGTGTACTTCGGCGCAGTCCCCTACCTGGACGCACTCTCGACCCTCGACCAGATCACCGATCGGTACTACGAGGACGACGCAGAGGACGTGGTCCGCTACTTCCTCGCCAACGCCACGACCTGGAAGGGCGACACCGCCCGACGAATCAAGGCCGAGCTCAAGGAAATCCTGAAGGGAGCCAACTAAAATGACAGCTCAACTCTGGACCCTCATCACAGCCTACGAGAACGGCGACCTGCACGACGACGAGACAGTGGAACTTTTCCAGGAACTGCTCGACACTGGCACGGTCTACCAGCTGCAAGGTGCCTACGGACGTGAGGCCCACCGAATGATCGAAGAAGGGCTGATCGCCTGGAAATAACAACAGAAGAACAACAGGTCGAAACAGGTACCGTGCATACCCCTCGCTCAGACGCACAGTACCTGTCGGAAGGTCGGACCTTCCCTGATGAGACCCTCTCAACAGCCCCACCCCAAGGAGAACAGCACAAAATGATAAACACCTACACTATCACGTACGAGGTCATCGTGACCTGCGACGCTGACGTGTCCCTCAATAACGCAGCTGATGCCGTCAGCCTACAGCTATGGCACATCGACCAAGATCGAGACGACATCGTGGTCTCTGGAGCACGGCTCGTTCACGCCGACAACTTCGTCGCCGTCCCTCACTGCGGGGGGGACGAATGATGAATCGCACTGAAGGTACCAAGTACAACGGTTTCCGTTCCGCAGTCGAGATCTCCAAGGACATCCGCCAGGACATCAAGGAGGAGACCGCCGCAGGGCGACTCCCCAAGGACCTGAAGGTCTCGGTCAAGTCCCGATACTATGCAGGTGGGCAATCGATCGACATCAAGTGGTCGTCGTCCGTTGCCACGCACGCGATCGACGAAAGCTATGGTCGTCACTCGATCAAGGCCTCGACCCTCGGTGCCGACATCTCGATCAGACTAAAGCAGATCGCTGACGCTTACAACTACGACAACAGCGACGTTCAGAGTGACTACTTCGACACCCTGTTCTACTGCTTCCCACAGTGGGACTACAGCGTCAAGCTGAAGGGCTCGAACATCGAAGGGCTCGACCCTCGTGTGGCTGAGACGATGCTCGTCCTGTATCACGACGGCACACCAATCGAACAGGCACTGGAGATCGCCGAGAACCTGGAGGTTGCACGATGAGCACGACCCTCGACACCCGCAAGGTTGGACTCAACGCAAGCGAGCTGCTCTTCCGAGCAGTCGCCCTGAAGTGGTACGGTGTTGCACCTGCAAGGGTACGGCACTGGCAAGACACCCTCGCCCAGGCGTACCAGGCCCTGGCTGCAGGATCCCCGTCCCGCCTGGTTGACCTGCCAGAAGGTGCTACTTGCGCCAATGGTGGAACACGCGACAATGCACAAGCGATCCTCGATGCTTTCGATGATTACCTTGGACGCGGAATCGTGTGGGCAGCCTACGAGATGGCTGTGTCTGGTCAAGCTAACTATGAGGAGGTCTGAGATGAGAACCGTTCCCCACTACATCGTGGTTGACGGCGACATCGTCGCAACAGAATCGTCCCTCGCCGATGCGCTGCAAGAAGCAGAGCAGTACCACGGCAAGGTCGAGGTTGTTGCAGACGGCATCGTAGTCTGGCGTTCCTAACGGAACAGCGTTCCCCTGGTGGGCCCATACCTGATTGGGCCAGGGTTCGATCCCCTGGAGCGCACGACCCGCACAAGCGGGACAACTAACACACCGAGAGGAGTAAAGGATGACATCTGAAGCCGACGTCTGCGGATACTGCAGGCTGGAGGAAGTAGATCAGCAAGACCCACGCCATAGACTTTGCCAGACCTGCCTGTCTGAACACTCTGCTACCTGGGCCAAGCTCGACAGGGAATACCTGTCAAACTAAAGAGGCGAGCCAGCCTTCTCCCTGGCTCCCTCTCACGGAGACACTTGGTGTCTTGTACAGGTTCGATCCCTGTAGTCTCCACTATTTTGTATGTTATTGTTGCGCGGTAAACTCTGCGTCGCTTGCCATACAGAATACTGTCCAGCCTGGAAGGTTCGACTGTGTGGAACGTCACACTCTCGACCCACGCCAGGTTGCCGTGCACTGTACGTAGACCTGGCAATAGGTGTATGCACAAGCGGCAAGCTAAAGCACTGTCCTAAACACGGTGCCAATGGGCGGACAGTCAAGCCAGGAAGGCGTGCCGCCCGCCAAAGGGCGGTCGCCACCAGGTGCTTGACTGCCGAGCTACCTGGCGGTACACTACCAACTACCTACCACCCCACCTACAAGGAGGATCAGAATGCAAGACACAACGTCCCAAGATGGTGTGCGCAAACTAATGCACACGCTACTCACTGGGCCTGCAAGCAACGCACCTTTCGACGAAGAGAACGACCAACTACAGGCGTTCCTCGCTGAGGCTGCGCACCTAACCACTGACGATCTCACCGAACTTGGTGACGGCCTCGTCAGCGGACCAGCGACCCGCCGCAACAGAGCACGCGTCCGCTACCTCGCAGCTTTGCTACCAGGCAAGTCACTGCACGAACTGGCTGACTCGATCCACTACATCATGGACAACTCTCACATCAGCATCACCGACGTACGCAACGTGCTTCGGGGAGGTCGACGTGACGTACCGATCGACAAGATCCAACAGATCGGCTCACTCCTAAACCAAGGTGCGTCCCTCCGTGCTGCAGCCAAGGCTACCTCAGTCAGCTACGATACAGTCGAACGCATCGAGTCCTTCATCGGCATCGCTGAAGCTCGCCGCCTCAAGCTGGTGGACTTTGCCTGCGATGCAGTCCGAGAGAGCTGGTCGGTCCGCAACTTTGCAGCCAAAGCTGGCATCCCAAAGAGCACAGCTCACGTCATTATGGGACGCGCTCGCGATGTGCTTACAGAGCTGGGGGAGGTCACAGTATGAGCGAAGACTTCGTCGTGTGTGCTGGATGCAACATAGCACTACCTACCAACTCACTTCTAACAGCTGGACTATGCACACTGTGTGTACGGGAAGGAAAGAAATAATGAGCGAACAACTTGAGGTCCCGACCCACGTCCTGGTTCGTAGGATCAGACAGGAACTCGAGGACAACATGGCTGCACTTAGCCTGGCAATAGGGATGGGCGAGTACACACAAGCCCAGGACTTTGCAGACAGGGTCAAGACCCTCGTCGGTGTACTTGAGGCAATACTCGAAGATGGAGAAGGGATCTACACATGAAGCGACTATGGAGCTGGGCTTGCTCTCGAGCAGAGCGAGGTCTATTCGTAGGCATGGTGCTTGGCATCACCGTTGGTGAACTGACAAAGGCCGTGCTATCGTGAGACCTGAAAGCAAACTACAAATAACACTGTTCGCAATCGCGATCGTCGTGATCGCCATACTCTACGCAATAGGAGGATAACCATGTGCTGTGAATACTACCACCCTTGCAACTGCAAGCCAAAGCAGGAGGAAAAGGAAGAGAAGTGATCAGCTTCTTTCCCCTACTAATCTGCGCATCAATACTCAGCCTTGACATACACAATGTCAGGCGACGCAGGGCCACACAGGCCATCATCGTAATCGTCTACGCACTACTGGGAGCAGGATACAAATGACAGCAGAACGCAGTGAAGCAGTCTCATCAAGAGCTGGTGCTCACCACCAGTCATCGATCGAGACTATCCTCGACGGGTGTTCGTGGCAGTACTACCTGGCAAATGTCAGGAACATACCCACCAACCCAAAGCCGCATGCCCTCATCGGTACTAACTTCCACTCTGCTGTGGAGGTGCACGAGGTAGCACGCATGAACGGAAAGACACTACCGACCCTCGCCGAGATGCTTGAGCTGGCTGAAGAATCAATCCGCAAGGATGCTGACTCAGTACCAGCAGAGATGATGATCGGAAAGGAAGGCGAGACCTGGACTGCAGAAGACCTGGTCTCAATGTGTCACAACGCCATCAACAACTGGTACTCAGCACCAGCTAGCGATGGAGAAACCAACAGGGATTGGATGCTAAAGCTCCAGCCCCTAGCCATCGAACCCTACTTCCGCCTGGACCTAGTGACAGACGCCGATCCTATCGGCGGCTGGATCGACGGGGTCTACCAGGATGAGCAGGGCAAGATCTACCTGGTCGACCAGAAGACAGCAGGAGACTTCTCCCGCTGGCCCCTGGATGGCAAGGGACACAGGTTCCAGGCTACCATGTACGCCACGGCGCTCGTCCTCTCTGAGGACTTCCCGCAGGTACAGAACCTGGATGACCTACAGATGCACTACGTAATCAGCCGAACCAAGACGGGAACTTCCCGTATGGAGAAGGCTCGTCGGGTGGTAGTTCAGCCAGAGCTCGATGATGTTGCTCTACTTGGGGATCGTATCCGTCAGGTCGAGGCAGTCATCAAGCACAAGCTGTACGCTCCTAACCCAACATGGAATCTGTGCAGCCCTAAGTACTGCCCGTTCTACAACGGATGCCAGGTGACTGGCGAGCTACGCAAACCAGACGATGAGTTTATTGGGAGGTATCGTGAATAACAGATACGTAACAGTGACCGACGTGAACGAAGGTCCGAATGGCGGCTACGTCTACGGGCGCACAGTCTGGAGAGTACCAGCAGACTTCAGTGACAACGAAGAACGATTGCTCGCCGAGATCTGCGCCAATGGTGCCCTTTCGGAACACGATGCCATCGAGTGTGTGCGTCTGCTACGAAAGTAGGCACAGTTTCAAATAGCAGTACCCGTCCAGAGTGCAAGCACAATGGGCGGACAGTAGTAAATAAGTCAACAACCCACTACCACCCCTAACAGGAGGATCGCATGACAAACTTTGACTCAGTAGACAACGGCGGAGTACGCTCCACCACTGTCAAGTTCACAGCATCTGGTAAGCCTTTCGGCGCAGATGTTTTCATTACAGTTGAGACCACTCACGAGTTCGCCACACTGGCTAACGACGAGCAGGTTCTCGCCCGACAGGAAGACCTAGCAGTACAGCTTCAAGCTCAGGTACTTGACATGGTGACAAACGCTGTGGCAACCACCCGTGCGGCGGCAGCCAATACGCCTAAGGGCCAGGTCTCTATCCACCCAGTTGCCCCTGTCCAGGCAGCGCCTTCAGCAGCTGGCTCACAAGCCCCTGCTGGCACCTCGGCCCCAGCCGTGGTCGCCGTTGCGAACGGCGCCACCCAGGCACAGGGCGACTGGCGTTCGGTTCCTTCCCGCTTCGGTGATGGCCAGATTCGATTCATCTCGTCTCTCGCCTACTCAAGCGATCAACTCAAGGCAGATGTCTCTGCTTGGATCCGTGCCCAAGGTTTGGATGCAAGTCTCTTCGACATCTGGGATGAGCGCACAGGACCACGTGGTGCTGAAGCTGGCCAGCCAATCGGCTCAGTCTTCAACATCAAGGTAAAGAAGGAAGCACAGGATCGTGTCCCTGAAGACTTCCATCGCAACGCAGCAGGTCGTGGCAAGTTCAACAACGACGGCAGCATCTATCCATACTGGTCGAAGGACTTCGATGCCTTCCTCAAGTACGGCGGCAAGGCCCAGCTATCCGAAGCTGGTTTCTAAGTAGGACAAGCTGGGGGGAGGGCTAACCTTTCACCTCCCCCTGGCTAACTGCATTTCAATCAACCAACCCACCCCGTGTTCTTAGGAGGAACAACATGTCAGAAACTTTCAACAACAAGATCAGCCTTCTCGCGCCATTCCGCGAGCACCCAGATTCAGACAACCCTTACGCAGCGTATGAAGCTGCACGTGGGCAGTCTGACACAGACCTCCCCAGGGGTGGGGAAGGACCGTCGGACGGGGGGTCTGGTCTCGACCAGGCACCTCGGCCACGGCGGGCATTCGGATGGACGTCTAACGACGGTATCCGTGGTCTCATCAAGTACGCAGCAAACCCAACCAAGCGAATCCCGACAGGCCTATGGCAGATTGACAACATGATCGGTGGAGGCGTTGGTCGTGGTGAGGTGTGCGTCATCATCGGTAAGTCAGGCAGCGGTAAGTCTATCGTAGGACAGAACATCCTCGAGGCTAACCTTGATGTGCCTGCAGTCTTCTTCTCATTCGAGATGCCTGGTACGATGCTGCTCACACGCTCTATTGCTATGTGGTCCAACAAGACACACGACACAATCTTTCAACAGGTCGAGTCTAACAACCTCGATCCCGAGATGCTTGCTGACTGGGAAGATTCCCATAGCAAGCACTACTTCGTAACACGTACTGGCCTAGACCTAGCAGCCATGAGCTCAACACTCAAGGAAGCAGAGGAGCAACTCGGCGAGCGTCCTGCTATTGTAATCATCGACTACATGGAGTTGGTTGCCGCAGCAGGCGGAGGTGAAACAATCGACAACGTAACATCAGTAGCTCAAGCTATCAAGGGCTGGGCTAAGGAGGAGGAAGTTGCATGCGTAATGCTACACCAGACAAACAAATCTCTACGTCACGGGGATGCACCCGACGAGGACGCAGCACGGTACGGGGGATTCACGGAGGCAGACATCGTCATCGGAGTATGGCGTCCACACAAGTGGCAGCCAAAGAACAAGGGCGATCAGCCAATGCCGACACCAAGCATTGATTACCTGAAGGGATACTTCGGTATCAACCTAATCAAGAACCGCCCAAAGATCGAGCTGCAGGAGCAGGGCTACCTAGTACCTGTACATCCTAGTGGCAGGGTGACCGCCCCTAAGGGCGGCACACTGGCCCTGGTTACTCCAGGTGGTGGAGGTCCCTTCTAATGAAGTGTCTCCGCTGCAAGGAAGAGCTAGGCAGGGACGAGGTACTACTCTGTCACGTATGTGAGGAGGGTGGGACCTATGACTGCTAGTGGATTCCGATACTTAGATGGTGAGGATAGGTATGGTGCGAACGGTGCATCTGGTGATCTGGCGGAAGCCAAGACACTGGCTTACTTCGACAGCATAGATAGACCGCTGCAGGAGTTTGGACCCAAGCACATACCTACCGACCGAGCAGTAAACCTAACCTGGACAAGTAAGATCAGGCACATGCCCGACTTTCTTGGCTGGGGAAAGTTCATCGAATCGCAGGGATGCTGGTCCGACAAGGTAGTGTTCAAGCCCAATAAGCTTGCAGCTCTACTCGAGTGGGACTTGGAGATGCCTGTCTGGTTCTCAATCTACATACAAAAGACGGACGAGATTATTCTTGCCCCTCTTCACACCATTCTCTGGGCGTGTGCCGATGAGCGCTCACAGTGCATACTGTTAGATGAAGGTACTTATGCTGAGAAGGAAGCATACGAGGTTCCACTCGAGGTTTTCTTTGATGTACGGGTGCACGACGCACTAGCAGTAGACAAGATCCTCAGGGACAAAACTCGCAAAGAAAAGAAGTGAACTCATGGGTATTCATAAAAGGAAGCCTGTAAATCCGCTGGCCATTGCAGATGGTTCAGCCTACAGACGACCGATGCAGGTTGACACTACTAGGTATCGCCACAGTGAGGAGATACTGGATGCTATGTCAGTCAACGATGAATACTTTGTCGACGAAAAGCCAGAGGATCCGCTTGTACTGGTAGTAGAAGCCCTGCTCGCAACACTCCCAGATGATGAGAAAGCGGTTGTGGAGATGTGCCTTATGGCACGTATGAGTATGCACGAGGCAGCGCGTGTCTTAGGATACGTCAATGCCAGCGGTAAAGAAGATCACAAGATGGTGAAGCGTAGGCTGGAGTGGGCTCTGAAGAAGTTGCGTCAGACTCTCAACAGCCCAAGCTTCTCACTAGCGATCGCTGGTCACAAGCTCCCCGTCGAGCAACCCCAAGTAAACATAACCGATACAATCTCCAAGATCATCGAGGGTCTGGAAAGAAACATGGAGGAGTTCAATGACTCAGACACCGAAGAGTAAGTTTCCAACACGAGTAAAGATAGGTCCCTATGTCTACAAGATCGAGCTATTCCCAGATTCCACAACGAGTGATCATGGCGCATGCGTGTACAACCATCAAACGATCTTCCTCAGTGCTAATCAGCACGCGGAAAGAGCGGGCGACACACTCCTCCACGAAGTCCTCCACGCCATCTGGGACGTCTCAGGATTCGACGTGCAGCCAGACCTCCACGAAGAAACAATCGTCCGCAGCTTTGCAACCTGGCTCTCACTAGTATTGAGGGACAACCCCAAACTGGCCGAGTTCATCCTGGATCCCAACAGATACTGGATTCCTGACTACGAAGAGGAAGCTATCGAGGAGGCTACTGATGACTGAAGACATCGGCAAGATGAGCCTTCACGAATGGAAGCAGGTTCAGAAGTACAAGGAAGAATACCGCAAGATCTGTGCAGCAGAAGATCTAATGATCAGACAGCAGATGCTAGGTCTAGCACCAGTCAAGAAGACTAGAAAGAAGAAGACAGATGAGTAAGCCAAAAGCACAGGGCACCAGGCACGAGTCCTGGATCGTCAAGGAGCTGGACGCCATAGGCGTCACAGCTAGACGGATAGCCGAGGGCGGGTCAGCCGATGAGGGTGACGTAGAAGCTACCATCAATGGAGAAAGATGGGTACTGGAAGGCAAGGCCACCCAGACCCTGAACGTACAGAAGATTCTTGGCAAGGCTAGAAAGAAAGCTGGTGGGGATACCCCCGTAGCAGTTATCTGGAAGCGCCTAGTCAAGGTGGCGGGAATGGTAAACCGTCAACCCGTTGAGGGCGAACGTACCGTGGTCATCCTATCCTGGGAAGACTTCATCAACCTACTCAAGGCTAAGGAGAACGACAATGTGTAACGAATGCGTAGTAGCAGACCTAACACCAGTAGAAGGCTGCGAGTGCGGCTGTAACAATCCCAAGGAGAACGAAGATGAGTGAAGAAATCAAGGATGCTCCAAAGATCGAACCTCTAACAGAGGAAGAGATCGCAGAGCTAGCGAAGAGGCTTGAAGATTCTGAAGACTTTGAGTCAGATCTATCTCGCGCTATCTTCACTATCCTAGTGGTAGGCTACGAGTTCCAGCAGTTGTACTCAACACTACAGGCCTACTATGCAGCTGCATCCGCAGCATGCCACGACGTTGCAGGTGCGTGTTCAGCTACCATCGGACTACGTGATCGTAAGAAGATCGAACGTATGTACAAGATAGCCGCACACATGGCAGGCAACATCCCCGCAAGGGCACAAGCACTACTAAGCGAACCAGAAGTACTGGGCGCAACAACCATCGAACAGGAAGAAAACCATGAAGAAACTGCTAGCTGAAATCAAGTTCCAAACAGGCTACTACTACCGCAATGTAAAGGGCTACGTGGATAACGTACTTAGCGCGTTGATCGGTCGCACTGGCAAGCAAGCCAAGTTTCTCGAGGAAATGTTCGAGACTACTCTAGCAACGGTAGCACGTCTATCTCTGGAGAACGATCGTCTGAAGCGAAAGCTTGATCAACTAGAGGCAAAGACCTCGAAGGACAAGGAAGTAGTGTCCAAGAAAACGGCTCGCCCCAAGAAGGGACAATAATGAGTAAGCCAGATCTCGACTGGTTCGAGCGACGGCTCAATGGTACAGAGGGATGGGCAATCAGGGATCTGATGCGACACACTCGTGTACACATACTCATTGACTACATCAAGGAGCTAGAGAAGAGCCATGACCCAGAAGGAATGCACCAAGTGCAAGATAAACAAGGAACTTCCTGAGTTCTACACTGACGCTCGGCGCAAGCAGGGCGTAACCTCCTGGTGCAGAGAGTGCTGGCGAGAATACGAGAGGCTCCGCAGGGAGAGGCTCGGATTCCGAGGACGCAAGAACCGCAAGCTAAAGTATCTCTACGGTATGACCTACCAGGAATACATGGCTATGCTGAAAGCTCAAGGTGGCGTATGCGCCATCTGCGGCAGCAAGGAAACAACAGTCAACGCTAAGAACGATAAGGTTCAGAAGCTCAGTGTCGACCACGATCACGCCACTGGTAAGGTGCGCGGTCTACTTTGCACGGCATGTAACAAGGCCCTAGGCCTGCTCAATGATGATCTCTCAAGGATCCTCAAAGCCCATGATTACCTACTAAATCATCAGGAGGAAAGCAATGACGCAGATAGAAATGCAGAAGGTTCTGGAACAGATCCAGGGACCCCTGGCCCGACTACGGGAGCTTAGCCAACAGGCTCTCCAGGATAGCCAGAACAAGTAGCAACAGAAAACCCCCCAGGCCAACAGGCTCGGGGGGTTTCTTGCTTCCTGGATTAGGATGCCAGGTAGATAATGTAAGAGTTCCAGATGGTGATCGCAACGTAGAGCGATCCGATTACCCACGGCGCAAACTTGCGCTTGTAGGAGAACCAGGCTAGGAAGGATCCTGCCAGGACAACCTTGATCAGGAAGAACCCTGGGATGCCGTAGTTCCCGATAGTGGTAGCCATCAGAACATTCTGTTCTGTGGCTCCCTTCTGGAGACCAATGTAGGTGGACGTAAAGTCCAGCAGCTGTGTAACGTAGATAAAGACAACGCCTAGTGCTGCACGTACAGGTGTGACGCTAGGGTTTCGCTTTGGCTTGAGGGAGAAGAAGTTCTTCAGACCCTTGACTGCCAATGTCTGGATAGTAGACATGTGTACCTCCTCTGGTAACAGAGAAGACAGTTGGTGCTAGGTTAGAGAAGACCAGCATCCCCAAGGAATGTTTCATCCTTGCCGCTCTTGGACAGTATGTCGCGTAGCTTGACCTTGCGCTGAGATGGGTCCAGCTTCCAGATGTCTGACGGGTTGGCAGGTAAGAAGAAGCCTGAGGGGCTTGATGCGCCAGGTGTCTTTACCATAATCCTACGCCATACGTCCCAAACCTCAGACTGTAAAGCTGATGGCAGTACGCCTAGCTCGTCAGCTACTTCCTGATAGGCTTGCTCAAATAATCTGTAAACACGCTCATCACCCAGGTCTGGAATGATCTTGTCCTTGAGTGGGCGCATAGCCATAGCAGCCTGGACGGCGTGGCGATCTACTGTTACGCGGCGACTTGTAGTTGGTAGGGCGGTGTTGTCTGCAAAGCTTCCTACCTTTACCTGCTTGCCAGCGTTACTGAAGTTGAATGGATCGAGGGGGTTTTCGTTCACGGTACTTCTAAGTGCCCTAACCCAGGCCTGGCCACCGACGGTAGTACCTTCACCAGGCATGCGTCCTGGGTAGAGTTCTGGGTTTTCAATGTATCGTCTTGCCTGCACTGCGTTACGCGGGACTGCCGTACCCATGCTGAACGGAGCGAATGCACCACCCAACTGTTCGTTAGAAAGCTTACCACCAGTGGTGCCGCGAAGCGCATCGTTCACATCAATGTAAAAGTCTCGCGCTCCACCCTTGCCAAGCAGTGCTCTAATGTTGCCCTTCAGGGTCTCAAGTACGATAGGTTGCGGTAGATCGAGAATCTCAGTACCAGTAGCCATGTAGTTGTAGCCCTGGATAGGTTGCAGTCCTAGCTGCTTGAGCTCTTCTGGATACTGTGTAGCTGAGCCATCGCCAAATACAAGCTTCTTTTTCTTTCCTTCAGTTACTACTTGAGCTTCCAGTTGGCTTGTGATCTTCTTTGATAGATCGGATGGTGTAGTGCCAGTCTCACCAGTAGCATTCTTTGTTGCAGCAAGTAGCTCATCAAGTGAACGAGCTGACCCACCACCAGTGGTTGCCTTTGTAACACCAGACAGGGCATCGTCAATAGACGGCACCATCTTGGCTGCCTTGCTTCCAGCCTTGAGTAGTTTACCACCAGGCACGACAGCACCTGCTAACATGAAAGGATCAGTAGCTACGTTACGTAGTGTACCGCCAACTGACTGCGCCACACCCTGACCTTGCTGTGATTCACCACGTAGACCTGCTAGTAGATCACGGGACAAACCACCCTGCGATGCTGCATCCGCAGCCAAGAATCCACCACCAGCAACAGCGGCTCCACGGCCAATCATCTGGTTACGAGCAGCCTTCAATGCTTCTGGTGTAACGTCGTATCCAGCCTGCTTGTACAGATCAAAGCCACCCATCTGCTCTGTCCTCAAACCAGAACGGATAGCATTCAATCTAGTCAAGAATCTCTTAGACGGGTCTAGCCCTACTCCCTGGCCTTCTGGATTCCAGGCACCTACATACTCGCCGCGGCGAAAACGTTCTACGTTTTCAGGACGGCGCAGGGTTTCCAGGAGCTCGTCTACATTCCTGGCTGTACCCATGCCCGATGTCTGTCCAGGTAGGTTGGGAACTGTAGCCATCATGGAGCCAGCCTGCTCGCCAGGTTCTAGGAACTTACCAGCACGGGGGTCGAAAGTAAAACCTGTATTCTTTTGGGCAGCACGACGCATCATCTCTGGTGCGTTTTTCTCTAGTTCGGCAAGGATACGTTCCTTACCAGCGGGCAGGACGCGACTGACTATCTGTCGCCCAGCACCAGCACCTAGTCCTAGAAGCTTGGCTGCGATCGACATGTTACTTCCTAAACTTCTCCATAGCGCGTTCTACACCACGGTCCATAGCTTTCGACATCTTTGCCTCACTGAGAGCAATGGCAACCGCCTGCTTACGGGACTTCACAATGGGAGCCTTCTTAGGTCCCTTGGGATTCTTGCCAGCATGAAGTGTTCCACGCTTGAACTCTCCCATCACTTTTTCAATCTTATTCTTCATTACATTCCTCCTAGTGGATTCTTTAGGGTTGGTGTGGCTTGCTGCTTACTGCGCTCTTCAGCCATACGGAACTGACCAGGGCTTGTAGTGTTCATGCCACTGAAAGCACCTGGCTTCTTCTTGACTACAGGCTTGGTCAAGTTCACTGCTGTGTTTCTGAAAATGGTGTTGCCACCCTTGTACTTAGCCTGCTGCTTGAACTTCGGATTCAACTTCAGGAGCTGCGATAGTGACATGTTATTCTTCTTCGCAATGGAAGACAGTGTGTCCCCACCCTGAACGCGGTATGGCTTAGGCCGTGCTGCTTGAGCAAACGTGCTAGGCTTTGTCTTCGGCATCTGTGATGCGATAGACGCCGCTCCAATAGCGCCAGATTCCTGAGAAGCTAGCTGTGAGGGGGCGTAAGTAGGTTGCTGCAGAGTTGGGGCCTGTATGGTTGGTACTGGTGCTGGTCCTGGTCTAGACACAAGACTTGATGGAGTCTGTTGTGTGGCTGGTGCGCCGTTAGCCTGAATAAACCTTTGAGCCGCCTGCTCGTAGGTTTGACCAGCGGAGAATGGAAGAACCTGCGCCTGAGTCGGCTTGCCCTCAAAATCAGCCAAGATAGCAGCGCGTTGTACGGGATCCTGAATGTTACGAGCGATAGCCAGCTTCTCTTGTTCACGGTCAAAGAAAGAACCCAGACCTAGGTCCGTGTACTCCTTGTATGTCATTGCCATGTCTGTCTCCTTCTCTACTATCTCTTCGGCTTGGGGCGGTTGATCTTGTTCTTACCAGCCTCATAGGATGCCAGGAGACCACGGCCCTTAGCCGCGAGCCTGGCTGCAGACTGGGCATTCTTGGGCACTGGTTCACCCCAGGCTGCCGCTGCCAGGGCAAGACGGGTGGGCTTTCCGTTAGGCTTCTGGAGTGGGCCTGATGGGTTGGTGTAGAAACGTGTGAGGAATGATCCCTTACGGCGCTTCTTATCTGGTGAGTCAGCCGCACCTTTTACACCAGGCTTTAGATTCGCACCCTCGGTGCGCTTGAAGTGCGCACGTCCAGCAGCCGTTAGGCCGCCACGAGGATCGCGAATAGGCTGGCTCATTTCTTCTTCTTCTTCTTTCCTGCAACGTATCCAGCTGTGCCCGCAACAGCACCAGTACCAGTGATGTCTTTCCCACGACGCGCAGCAATAACCTTTGTGTTCTTTGCCAGTTCAGAAGCGCGTGCTTTGGCTAGCGCGGCTGTGCTTGCTGCTGCCTTCTGCTCGCTGATAGCTGGCTTCTTACCAGACACAGCGCTTGCATTCTTCACAGACTTAGGCTTACCCTTAGAACGAGAAATAGTAGCAGTAGACCCCTCAGCAAGCTTCTTCTTGAATGGCTTCTCACCACGAGGAAGGGTAACTCCAGCCTTACGGGTGACCTTCTCTGCGGTCTTCTTACCCAAACCCTTGGAAACCTCTGTACCGATCTTACGAGCAATAGCTCCGATAGCTGAACCTAACATTATCCTATCCTTTTCTTGTTGTTGAAACGTGATTCGATCCACTCTACCGCATCGCAGGTAGTGGCTAGTTCTCCTGGCCACACCATCGACGGCGGATAGCGGAAGATCTTCGACAACTTCGGACGAGCTGCCAATACTGATTGTGTGCAGTGGTTAGAGCAGATAGCACGCTTGTTGCTCTCCCAACCACTGACCTTGATACCGATAAAACGTAGACCAATACGAACGATCTCTCCCCACCCGTAGCGGGTTCCTACCAGGGACTTCGAGTGTTCCAGGATCCTGGCCTGCTCTCCCCTGGTTCTCCAGAGACGGACTACCTTGATGGGCGCTTCGGTGCGTGTACGCACACGAACGCCATCCTTCTGCTTATTCAGGGATGGCCAGGCTTCTACGGTCTCCCAGACTTCTATTGCATCAGTTCTCTTGATGAGCTTGTGGTAGACGAACGTGTGGGCGTAGGCAGAGCCAGTGCCGTGACGTATGATCCAGCCGACAAAGCCACCACCCTTGGTGAAGCCGATGTCTCCTGGTTGAATGTCTACCCAAGTGTTCATGTTATCCTACCTGATGTACTGTTAGAACTACCGATGGGACTACAGGTACTGGAGATACCGCATCCTCGTGGTAGAGATAGATGTTGGTATGATTTGTGTTCCAAGCCAACTCTATGTAGTCACCTACTGCAAGCGGAATAAAGAAGTCTCGTGAGCATACCTGGTACGGCGAGTTAGATGTACATGACTGCCTACTACCAGTCTCGGCTAAGTTCGTACCATTCTTTTTCAACCACACGTGGGCGTGGGCTGTGTTACCACCACCACCGCTATTCTGAAACTGCAACGCGTATTGCACATTGTACAAGCCAGCGTTCGACACATAGACTTTTGTCCCAGCCGTCAGTACCATGTCACGTTCAAAGTCTGTGCTATTGAACGATACGATGTACTCTTGATCGGCTATGGTGGCGAACTGATCCGATAAGGATTGCCAGGAGCCGCACGGTGTTTCCGAGACGCTCCCGATTACCTGGTTGTACGCTAATGGCATGTTAGCCTACGTTCATGATACGAACATCACATGAACCATTGAGTGCCTCAAACCAGATTGCTCCTGGGCCCTCGATGACTACCTGTGGGAACTCGTACACCGCGAATGGCGGAAGGTAGATACCTGCCGTCGTTACGTTTGTGCTCTGGTTGTAGACGTACAAATCCCCAGGGCCCAGGTTCTGCACTACTGGGGCAGTGGTTCCTGTGTATCCTGAGTCTACAGCAGCTCCGACGTTGATGATCATTTTTACTCCTTATGCTATCGAGAGGAATGTAAGTTCCTCGTAGGTTGCTTCCCGTGTCGAACCGTCTTCGTCGGTTACGACCCAGCTGCCATCGACCAGTTCAGCTGTGACCTGGGCAATAACGTTGTTATCTGGCTTGGAGGTGTCATAACCACCAAGTCCGTACACTGTAGATAGTGTTCTCATTTCTTACTCCTTATGCTGATCTACGTAGTGGTGTGCGGAAGCAGACACCTGTTGATGCTGCGTTGGTTGCGTATGTTACGCTTGCTGGAAGTGTTCCACTGAAAGAACCGATTGAGTGCGCCCAACCGATACCACCAGCAGCCGAAGCTACAGATGAGAGTCCACGCTTACGGAACATAGAGAAGTCGCCCTGTAGTTGGTAGGTGAAAGGAGTACGACCAGCCGCACTATCAGTACCACCGCTTACGGTAACACCGATAGCAATCCAGTATGTGGTATTTGCGTTCAATGTCTGCGCAATGGTGATCTGTTGCGGAGCATCAGGTGTTACACCAGGCTGGTAAGTAAGGGCACCAAGATCTGCAATCAAAGTGCTAGGGTAGTTGTCTGTAGAGTTGTGTGTGTACAGACCAATACGGTAAGTCCACGTATCCACGCAGCTATTTGCACCAGCAAACATCATACCAATACGGTCTACTGAGATAGTGCTTGCCACCTTCAATGGGATGAAGAGGATTGCTGGAACCGTGATGTGACGAGCCTGGTTACCAGTCGCGGAAACTCCCGCTAGGTCTAGACCCCAAGGGTGTAGATAGCGGTTCACTACTGGAGGAGTGATAGGCTGTAGATTATCAGACACGCTAGCTGAAAGCAGCGCACTCGAGTTGTAAATGTATGGCATTGTTATCCTTTCCTAGCGGAGATCGTTCCATCTTTTTTGATGCCCTTGGCTTTGATGAATGCCTTCACCTCAGCCTTGGTTACACCAGGACGGATCTCCCAGTGCATCTCATCCACCCGAGAAGGACTGTAAGATCCACCCCAGCGAATGACTTCTGATAGTTCTGCTTCTATTGCGAGAGCAGCTTCGCGTTGCTTCTTGTTCATACGCTTCTTGAACATAGGAAACTGTAACCAGTTCAGGTCGATTGCAGTACCAGAGCTATGGTTAGAATGCACAGAGGATCCATCTATCTTGCGGTAGTTGTACCCACCGTCATCCTGGGTCTTGCCTGGCTTGTTACCCTTACGAAGATCAGAGACTTCTGCATGAACACGGCTGGCAACATAGGCCAGTATCGGGGCGCAGTCCCTTTGGACGCGCAACGGAATACCAGGCGTCCCAGTTCCAGGGATACGGATAACAACCAGGTTACGGTCCGACTGGCTTTCCAGTACAGGCCACCCGTTCTCACTCTTTGTCATCTGCGTCTCCTCTTTTAGCCTTAGGTGTGTACTTCTTGCGGCGCTCGAGCTCAGCTTCTAGCTTCGCTACCTGCGCCTCGAGTTCAACAATACGCTTCTTGAGCTGCCCGTTTTCTTTGTGCAATCCTTCCAGCTCCTTCAACTTCTCACGAGCTTCTGCCAGCTCTTCTCGGTGGGATACGAGCTGTGCCACGAGGAACTCCTGCTGTTCTGTTAGGTATGAGATTGACTGCCCCTGGGCGTCAACCACCAAAGTCATGTTGTCTACGGAAGAACGTAGATCGTCGGCTGATGGGTCGAGATTAGCTAGTCTTTTGAAGTAGTTCCAGGTAGCCTTTCGGCCCTTCTTGGTCCGCAGCCACGCGAAGAAGCCAGCGATCGCAGTGAGCGCCGCTGTTGCTAGGCCAGTAATCGGATCCATGTCATCACCTCATCATTCTTACTCGTTGGGGCGCTCAATCTGGCCACTGCCAGACGCTATTAGAGCGCGGATTTCATCAGCTGTTAGGCCGTTATCTACCATTGTCTTCAACCAGTCCCTGCTTACACCCAGGGCTCCTGCTGTCCTGGCGATCTGGGACTCCAGGCGATCCTCGCGTACCCGAAGCTCGGCTGAGATCTGTCCAGTAGAGAGAGTAGACACTGGAGCACCAGCGAAAGTGGATAACCAGTTAGATAGGATGCGGTCTCCGTCGTTACCACGACCAGTTAGACGCATAAGTACGCCAAGTGGTGGTACAAGATCTTTGAGCGCGCCGTAACCCTCTGCGTTTACGCGGCGTTCACCGTCAATAACGAATGAGCCAGGGAAAGGAATGTCTTCCAGTCCAGGTATGCCGTTGAAAGGTGAGGCCACACCTTCTTTGGGGAACGGAGCACCCGTAAAGGTGTCTACTCCAGAGATGTTCTCGATAAAGGTCTTGGCTAGCGGGTTCATTGCCGACACTGCTTCGTCCTTGACTCTCCCTACAACAGCAGTTGGTGAACCAACCTGCAGATAACGGTTCAAGTCGAACGCTGGAGACTCAAAACCAGGGCCCGCTATGGCTAGCGGTCCACCTGGAGTCATAACCTGGGTGGCAAAGCCCATCTTTTCTTGCATCCAGGATGGGATTACGGACATCATGCCCTCTTCGTCGCCTTCTGCTCCGAACTGGGACTGCAACTCTTCCTTAGCGAAGTCAAGCTTGTTGAACTTACCAGGCTGATTGAGCAATGCGAAGAACTGAAGTGGAAGATTTCGTCTTGTCCACGTGTAAAATGGGATTATGTTCTTCATTACGTTACGCTCGAAGTCCGAGAGGTCAGCATAGTCGAACTGCAGGGCCTTGGTTAGATAGCCAGCAGCAGTTCCACCATCTTCAAGTCCGAAACGACGAGCACCGCTGATGAAAGCAGCTAGTCTTACGTAGTTTTCAGAGAGATCCGCAACGTTTCCAGACGTATGTATCCAACGCATGTTGGCTGCAGAGTTCATGAGTGAGGCAAGTTTCCCTAGTTCGTCTTCGCTACGACCACGGAACAGGTTGATTCTTTCAGGTGATGCCAAAGCTTCCGCCATGTCAACGCCCTCAAGCCTTGCTTGGTCACGAAGGAACTCAAGACGACGGCTGTTACGAAGAACACCGTTGTTCTGTGCGGCGATAAGCACGTCCATTAGGTTGGATTCACCAATCTTGACGTTCTTGATCTTGTTGTACAAAATGTAATCAGATAGTTGTGTGACTTCGTAGTCCACTGCTGACGATCCGCGAGCGCGACCTAGCTGCACAATAGCGTTTGCTAGCTCGTCTGCTTCACCTGTAAGTCCAGATGCCTTGCCAGCACGTATGTTTTCGATGGCTTGCTGAGCAGCCTTCTTAGCCCTGATGCCTTCAGTCTGCACAGACGCTGACAGAACGTGATCCTTACCAGACACATCACCAAGATAGTTGTTCCACCAAGCACCCTGTAAGTTACGAATGTGGTAACCACCTGGACGACCTACTGTTAGGAACATCTTGAGCATGCTGTAGAACGGCTGGTAGACATTGTTGAACCACTTCGTGTCGCGCCATCCCTGTGACTCGATCTTGAAGTACTTCTCTACTGCATCCTTTACCGTCTCATCGGCATACAGGTTGCTCAGGCCTCTAGGTAGGCGGACACCTTCGGTGCCGCCGACAGGCTTCAGGCCGCTAGCTAGGAGTTCCTCGGCATTACCGCCAGTTCCACGAACAGATACTAGACCGCTGCGATTGAATAGTGATTCCTTCTGAGCCTTTGTCAGCTTGACGCCAGCAGACTCACCGCTTTCTAGCGCAGAACGTAGTACGCGGAAGATGTCTCCTACAACCTTGACTGATTGTGGGTCGGTGCTTTGAACGTTGTTGAGAATAGCTCTGATGGTCTTACCATCTGATGCAACCTTCTCGATAGCTGAAGAGATCTGGTCAATAGCCTGGATGTTACCACTCTGCACAGCCTTCTGTAGAGCAACGCCAAGACGATCGCCAACGTCGGCTAGTGTCTCCTCGATACGGGCTGTCTTACGGGCAGCAGCTGGTACATTCAGGAGTTGTACCGCACCTGTGGTGCGCTCCACCAGTAAACCAGTAGCCTTGAGATCTCCGATAAGGCTGAGCATGTCGATAGCTTCAGCGTAAGACGCCATCTGCTGTGCTGCAATCTTTGCTGGATCTGTTTCAAAAACCTTGTGACCTGCTGGGCGTAGACCCTGCGCTATGAAACGTTCATTGAGAACATCGTTAGGCGCTGCCTCAACTCGGCCCGCATCATCTGTATCGAATCCTACGCGACGCTTCTTTATTGCTGAGTATTCAGAAACAGGTAGACCACGCTCTGCTCTCCACTTACGCTCTTGCGCGGTGATTGGTCGAGCGATGAAGTTGCGAACAAACTCTCTTTGATTTCCAACCTCAACACCAGCTACGGCTGCTCGATCGAGTACCTCGTCGAACATACCTTCTGTGTGCTCACGAAGAGCTGCAGCTGCATTGAAACCAGCACGTGCTGATTCAGTTGCATTAGGTTCAAGAACCATGTCGTCAGCCATCATGTAGTAGCGCTCAAATGCTGCGCGAGCTTCTGCTGGATCTGCTGCATTACGAACAATGTTGTCGGCGGCTTGTAGTGATGCCGATGCTGCTGTGTTACGGAAGATCTTTGCGGTGGTTCGTGCGTTAGAGTTTCCGTACAGCTTACTGAACGTAGCGTAGTCTACACCGCCAGTACCCTTGGTTGCATTACGAATGAAGTCTGCGTACTCTCCACCAAACTCACCGTTGAGAAGCTTTGACCAACGACGGAAGAATCCCGTTGATCGGTACTCGTTGTAGACCTTACGGGCAGACTCTGCCATACCACGGAAACCAGCCTCGTCAAGTACTCTTCCTGCACCTGGTGTAAGATCGGCAATACGACGGGTGACTGACTCACCAGCTGTTGTAAGTTTGCCAGCTTCGTCGCGACCAAGGAATGGAATACGAACGCCCACACCGCCACGGATCTCACCGCTAGTACCAGATAGAATCTTATCAGCTACACGCTGTGCCTCTGCTGGATCAAAACGTTCACCCAGGGTGCGGCTAAGAGCGTCTCTGACGCCCTTGCCGCCTCCTAGGATCATACCCTCTCCTGCTGCCTGGGACAACCTGGTTATGAAGTCGTCTTGAGGAGCCGCTGGTGTAACTGGTCTTTCAAATGTAGGTAGCTCTGGTAGATCCTGGCGAGCTCGGAAAGAAGGCAGGGAGGGTTGCACCTCAGGTGCCTGTGTAGCGAATGTAGGCTCATCGCCGAAGCGAACAACTGGACGTTCTCCTGCGCGGATTCTCTCAGCACGGGTAAGTGCGCCCGTAGATGCCCTTTCTAGGGCCGTAGAAGCCTCTACAGGGGCCGTAGGGACCACTTCTGGGGTAGGGGCAGCAGGCAGGACTTTACGGGCTTCACGGGCCACCTGCGCCTCTGCGGCAGCACCTGCGCCAGCACCACGGAGTACGCCTCCGCGGCCAAATGTAAGATAGGTTAGAGGATCGGTAAGAACATCGATACCAAAGCCAAGACCAGCTCTTGCTCCACGCTGGATAAGGCTAGCATCCTCTGATGCTTCGCCAACAAGATCCCCACCAGTGTAACGCTCACGGCCACTAAGAGCCGCAGCAGCACGCTGCAAGGCGCCTTGAGTCTCGCCTTCCTGGGTACGGCCAAGCAGGCCTGTCAGGAATCCAAGGGTTG
>Ga0181351_1000101_pt1 | contig 22148 bp, 25 predicted proteins | sample Su13VDMM15SD_FD_170485 | JGI IMG/M metagenome (GOLD analysis project Ga0181351, IMG submission 170485) | Freshwater viral communities from Lake Michigan, USA - Su13.VD.MM15.S.D | ecosystem: Environmental > Aquatic > Freshwater > Lake | place: USA: Michigan | collected 2013-07-16 | reverse complement strand
GAGAGCAGAAAGCTCACGCAGTGACAAGGTTCGCCTTGAAGCGGCTGTAGATTTGCTCAATCGTGCGGGCTTGAGAGCCCCTGACCGCGTAGACCATCGTGTTTCTGGCGAGATCTCGGTGCAGATTGACCTTAGTTGAGGGGGTGGGGGTCCAAAAACGGGGGTGGTAGTATGGCAAGTGGTCCCCAATCTGTATTTTTCCCCGAAAACCCTCGAGCACCCGCTCTGATATTTTTTCTCCCTTTGAATCTTTCGATGTTGTTTTTGGTGAGAGGAGACTGTGATGCCTAAGGTTGGTGGTAAGATGTTTGGTTATGGTGGCGCTGGTATGGCCGCTGCCAAGAAGGAAGCTGCCAAGACTGGTAAGCCGATGAAGATGACCAAGATGGCAAAGCCTGCTGCCAAGCCGATGGCTAAGGGCAAGAAGTAAGGTGACCAAGGCTCCCTCTCGTGTGAACGAGGCTGGTAACTATACCAAGCCTGGAATGCGAAAGTCTTTGTTCGAAGCGATCAAGGCTGGAGGCAAGGGAGGGAAGCCCGGTCAGTGGAGTGCCCGTAAGGCACAGATGCTGGCCAAGGACTACAAGGCCAAGGGCGGAGGCTATCGAGACTGATGAAGAAGCCGCAGAAGTCACTGGCTAAGTGGACCAAGGAAGATTGGCGCACCAAGTCTGGCAAGCCTTCGACTCAAGGGAAGGACGCTACTGGTGAGCGTTACCTTCCTGCCAAGGCGATCAAGGCATTGTCTGCCAGTGAGTATGCGGCAACGACGAAGGCCAAGCGCGAGGGATCAAAGGCTGGCAAACAGTTTGTTAAGCAGCCTACCTCGGTAGCCAAGAAGGTGAGGAAGTTCCGGTGAGGAAGGAGCATAAGAACCCCGCTGGTGGCCTGACGGCTGCTGGCCGCTCCTTCTTCAAGCGAACTGAGGGCGCGAACCTGAAGGCTCCGGTCAAGGGTGCTGCCGATACGCCCGAGAAGATGCGGCGCAAGGGTAGCTTCCTTGTTCGCATGGGTAGTGGCGCTGGCCCGCTCAAGGATGAGAAGGGTAGACCCACTCGATTGAAGCTGTCTCTGGTGGCCTGGGGGCATAGCGGTGACAAGGCGAGTGCGGTGGCCAAGGGCAGATCACTGCTGGCCCGATACAAGGCGGCCAAGGAACGCAAGAAGGACTAGTCCATTGAGGCTGGCTTTGTGCGAGGTGTAGCGGTGCGACAAGGAGATTATCATGTCGATTAGCTATAACGAAGCTTGGGTGCCTCAGGGTGCAGTTGCAGTCACGCCATCTAACTCGGCGTTGATTAACTGCGTTGCTCTTTATGTGGGCGGAAGCGGCAACGTGGTGATCGACACGGTTGCCAATACCAGCGTGACGTTTGCTAACGTGCCGGGTGGCACTACGCTTTGGATTAAGGCGATCCGCGTAAAGACCGCAAGCACTGCTACTAATATTGTGGCGCTGTCCTAATGAGTTTTGGCGCTGGCATTCTGCTGCCTCAAAGGTATTCTCTTTCGGGCGCTAGTGGTTTTGGCGGCGCTGATGAGCCTACGCTTATCCTAGATTTTGTGGGCAGCAATGTGCCGTATGGCGCAACGCTCGATCTGGATTTTACCCGCGAGACATTTACTGCCTATACCACCGATCCAGCCGGGCAAGGCTTCCCGAACTTCTGGGCTTGGAGCTAACTCATGCCGTTGACCAACTACGCCTTTGCTGATCTGATCACGTTCACGCGCTCCACCACGGCTACGTTCGTGGGCAGCAACGGCCTGATCCAGTCTGCGGCGATCAATGCCCCGCGCTTTGACTTTAGCCCCGTCACGCTGGCCCCACTGGGCCTGCTGATTGAGGAGCAGCGGGTAAACTCGGCGTTGTACTCGGAGCAATTTGACAACGCCGTATATATCAAAGTTCGCTCAAGCATTACCGCTAACGCTACGACCTCCCCTGATGGAACTGCAACAGCAGATAAATTGGTAGAAGATACAACCGTACTAAGCACCCATTTGATCCAACTGCAAGGCGGGTTTTCATCGTTTGTTTCTGGAACTACATATGTAATTTCTGGATACGCTAAAGTTGGCGAAAGAACCTCTGCCTCCATAAGTATGGGGACGGACGCCGGGGTTTTTGCAGGCCAAAGCGCAAACTTTGATTTCAGCACGGGCGCTATCAGCGCGCAATCTGGCGTCGCTACTTTTGCAATGACTAACGCTGGCAACGGCTGGTATCGTTGGTCTATCGCCGCTACAGCAGCGGCGTCGGGTGCCGGCGCTATCCGTTTTTCAATTATTGGGCCGTTGGGCAGTACTACCTACACCGGCGACGGCACCTCTGGCTTGTTTCTTTGGGGCAACCAAATTGAAGCTGGCGCGTTCCCCACCAGCTACATTCCCACCGTGGCTTCCACGGTCACCCGCGCGGGTGACGTTGCAGTGATGACGGGAACAGCCTTTTCAAATTGGTTTAACGCCAGCGAGGGAACGATTGTTTCAGAAACCGCGATATACAGCACGGCTGCGCGTAATAGCGCGGCGTATGATATAAACGACACAACCGGCAACAACCGAATTATTTATCGGACAATTACAACAACCTCAACCGATCAAAATGTTATTCGCAGCGGTGGAGCGCTAATAGCAAGTCTTGTAAGCGGCGTGGCGGTTACTACTTCGCCTCGGAAAGCTGCTGTCGCTTACAGAGCGTCCGATTTTGCTTTGGTTGTAAATGGTTCAACACCTACCGCACAGTTAAGCGGCGCAGTACCTGTCTCTGTTACCCAAATGCAGCTTGGTTTAGCCGTTGGGCCTTCTGAATGGATTAACGGCCACCTCCGCAGAATAACATACTACCCCACTCGTCTCACCGACGCACAGCTACAGGCTTTGACAACATGATCGACCTCTATCTCATGGCCGACACCGACGTAGAAATGCTTGCTGCCTTGGTCGCTGCGGGTGTTATCGACGAGGACGGTTTTCCGGTGGATGGTGTGTCAGTTGATCACATCGGGCCGTTTAGCCGCGTGACGGGATACGACAAGGCCGACGAGCCTATCGTCGCAGACTATCCTGATTGGCACACCAATCTGCGCGGCGACTTTACCGACGAACAGCTTGCTGCGTTAGAGCCGATCAGCGTTCACCCAGCAATCCCCCACCGCATTTGGGCGTAAGTTATGGCGTTCACAGGGGAACTCACCATTACGGATCGCATTCGCTTGCGCGCGATTGTCCGTAAGGTGCATCTCTCGCACTATCCGCAACACATGCTGGATAACTACGAGTGTGATAAATTGATCGATGCCTGGGGGCCCGAGGTTGCTGGCAACATTGTCAAGGCAGCCTTGGACAAGGGGCTTGTTGCGTGAGTCTTAAATACAAGCCGGGTGGTGATACACTCAAGGCTTTTATGAAGGACGACCACTTCTTCCGTGGTCTGCGTGGTCCGGTAGGAAGTGGCAAGTCTGCCTGTTGCGCCATTGAAATGTTCCGCCGTGCTTTGGCTCAACAACCTAACGAGCAGGGTATCCGCCGCACAAGGTGGGCTGTGGTGCGTAATACCAACCCGCAGCTGCGAACTACAACGATCAAGACTTGGCTGGATTGGTTCCCGGAAAACATCTGGGGCAAGATGCTATGGCATCCGCCGCCCTATACCCACCACATCAAGAAGGGCGATCTTGATATGGAGGTCATCTTCTTGGCCCTCGATAGGCCGGAAGATGTGAAAAAGCTGCTCTCGCTCGAGCTTACCGGCGTCTGGATCAACGAGGCGCGCGAAGTTCCCAAGCAGATTGTTGACGCCTGCACCATGCGTGTTGGCCGTTTCCCCTCGATGAAGGATGGCGGACCTACATGGTATGGCGTCATTGCTGACACGAACGCGCCTGACGAAGATCACTGGTGGCCAATCATGGCGGGCGAGGCTCCTATCCCTGACCATATTGGTAGGGAGGAATCCCTTATGCTTATCAAGCCGGATACCTGGGCATTCTTTACACAGCCCGGTGGTATGGTCGCTAATGTAGATCACGAAGGCGTGGTCACTGATTATCAGCTGAATCCGAAGGCGGAGAATCTTAAGAACCTTACGCCCAACTATTACCCCTCGATCATTACCGGCAAGACCAAAAGCTGGATCGATGTGTACGTCTTGAACAGGTTAGGTAGCCTGACAGATGGCAAGGCAATCTATCAGATGTTCGATGAGGTTGCTCATGTATCCAAGGAGCCAATCCTTTCAACGCCGGGTGTGCCTATCATCATAGGTCTCGACTTTGGTCTTACGCCCGCTGCCGCTTTCTGCCAGAACGTCCGAGGGCGTTGGTTTGTGTTGCATGAGTTGGTTGCCCAAGACATGGGCATTGTTCGCTTTGCCGAGATACTCCGCATAGAGATGGCGCAGCGATTCCCCGGCGCGCAGTTCGTAATCTATGGCGATCCTGCTGGCGACTATCGAGCTCAGACTGATGAGCGCACACCGTTCCAGATTCTAAGGCAAGCTGGACTCAAGGCCTACATTGCCCCGACAAACGATCCGTCATTGCGAATTGAAGCGGTAAGTAACCCCCTGAATCGCATGGTTGATGGTCAACCTGGATTCATGATTGACCAGAGATGCGTCAATCTTATCAAGGGCTTCCGTGGTGGTTACCAGTATCGACGCCTTCAAGTTTCTGGTGGTGGTCGCTATGAGGACAAGCCTGATAAAAACAAATACAGTCACGTTCATGACGCACTGCAATATGCCCTGTGCGGCGGTGGCGAATCTCGAACACTGACCGTTGGCAGAGGAGATACCAAGCCTGTAGTGGCTCGAGCAATGTTCGATGTGTTCCGCAGGCAGCCTTCGATGCGCCGATCCGTTTTTTAGTCCATTGCTATAGCGCGACCAGTTTACCCAATAGGCCGGCAAGGAGCTTCTGGTATGTGCATGAAAACCCCCAAGCCTCCAGTTCCGACTGCTGAGGAAACGGCAATGGAACAGGAGGCTAAGATTCAACGCGAATCTATGGCTGCCGAACGCCGTCGTGCGCTCTCCGAAATCAAGGAAGGCCGACTTGAATCTGAGCTTTCCCGTATTCGCGGCTCTGGTATGCGCTCACTTATTTCTGGTCGCCGTGGTGGTCAGGGCTTCCTTCGCTCTATGCTGGGCTCTTAAACTATGCCGGTAATTCCAACTCCGATTGTTCCGGTCACAGCCAGCGCTGGGCTGCTTGGCAAGTTGCAAGCTCGATATGCTCGGGCCAAGCAACTGCGGGAGCCGTGGATTTCGGAGTATGAAGAATGCTACGAGTATGCGCTGCCTAGCCGCGAAAGCTTCTATGCCCAGGCTGCCGGCCAAAGCCGCACCGACAAGATTTTCGATGAGACTGCGGTGGTGGGTGTGCAAGAGTTTGCATCCCGCCTACAGGCTGGTTTGATCCCCAACTATGCACGGTGGGCAGAGCTTGTCTCTGGTAGCGAGGTGCCGGAAGATGATCGCTCTGAAGTGAACGAAGCGCTCGAGGCCGTCACTGAATATGTGTTTGAGGTAATCCAGAACAGCAACTTTGCTCAAGAAGCAAACGAGACGCTGCTCGATATTGCGCTTGGCACTGCTTGCATGAGGATTGATGAGGGCGATGCTCTTAATCCTGTGATGTTCACCGCTGTGCCCCTGCCTCAATTGGCATTGGATGTTGGGCCCGACGACAAGCTCGACACGATCTTCCGTGAGCGTTCTATCCGCACTTCGAACATTAAGATTGCTTATCCGAAGGCGGTCCTGCCTGCCGAGCTTGAGCGTGAGTTGGCAACTGGCGTGGACAATTTTGAGTCTCTAGTTGAGTGCGTGTACCGTGATTGGTCGGCTCCTGGCGAGGAGGTAAACATGCTTGCCGTGTTCCTTCCCCAGCGGAACCACATGCTCTTCACGGAAACCTATAAAGGTATTGGTTCCAATCCCTATGTTGCGTTCCGTTGGTCTAAAGCTGCTGGTGAAGTTTGGGGCCGTGGTCCTCTTCTGTCTGCTATGCCTGCTGTAAAGACCACCAATCTTGTAGTGCAGATGATTCTCGAGAATGCTCAGATGGCAATCTCGGGTATCTACACCGCAGAAGATGATGGCGTAGTAAACCCGGCAACGATCCGGCTTGTGCCCGGAACAATCATTCCTGTTGCTCCGGGTAGCTCTGGCCTGCGCGCCGTAGGCAGTGCCGGCAACTTTGATGTGGCTCAGTTGGTGCTTTCTGACATGCGCCTCAACATCAAGAAGGCGCTCTACAACGAGATGCTTGGCAATCCGAACACAACGCCAATGTCTGCAACTGAAGTGGCACAGCGTATGGCTGACTTGTCACGGCAGATTGGTAGCGCCTTTGGTCGTTTGCAGGCAGAGTTTGTGAACCCCGTGCTTCGCCGAGTGGTATACATCCTCAAGAAGCAGGGTCGCATCTCTATCCCGGTCATTAATGGCCGCGAAGTGAAGGTGCGCTCAACAAGCCCGCTTGCTCAAGCCCAGGCTTTTGAGGACATCAATGCTATCAACCGATTCCTTGAAATGGTACAGGGCCGCTTCGGCCCGCAGATGGTCAACCTATACGTAAAGGGCGACGAGACTACCAAGTATCTGGCTGCCAAGTTTGGTGTGCCGGAAAGACTGATCCGCGATGAGGCGGAACGGGAGCAGCTTGCTGGTCAGATAGCGCAAATGGGGCAAAATGGCATCGACACAAGCCAAATTACTGGGGCCTGACGGCTTCGTTCGAGCTCCCGTTGAGGAGCGTAAGCTAAACGAACTGGCAGCATCGACCTTCAGTAGCAATGGAGCTCGAGAGTTCTTGGCTTATTTGCGCTCGATCACTATTGAGGCGGTCGCCGGTCCACACATTGGATCAGATGAGTTACGGCATCGAGAGGGTATGCGCTATCTCGTAGCCATCATTGAACAGCGCATAAATAAGGGGAAGCAAAATGACTGAGATGGTGGAAGGCAATAACGGCGAGACTCCGATTGAGAGCGCAGCGCCCGTTGACGAGTCGCGTCCTGAGTGGTTGCCTGAGAAGTTTTGGGTTGAGGGCAAGCCGGCCTACGATAAGCTGGCTCAATCCTATGGTGAGCTCGAAAAGATGCGCGGCAATCTGCGCGAGAAGCTTGTCGAGGAATTGACGGCCGAGCGCCTAGCTGCGCGACCCGAGGCACCCGATGCTTATGCGCTGCCGCAACATGAGAAGCTCGATCAGGAGCAACTTGAAGCGTCGGGCGTTGTCCAGTGGTGGCGTCAGTTTGCCCACGATCAGGGTTACAATCAGGAACAGTTTGAAACTGCCATCAATACCTACGCCGATTTACAGGTGAAGGAGATTGAGGAAAGCTATCAGCGCGAGTTTCAAAAGCTTGGCGAAAGCGCAACTGCTCGCATTGAGGCGGTGCAGCTATGGGCGAACAACTACTTCAACGAAGAAGAGCAAGTTGCAATTTCCGCTGCTTGCACCAGTGCTGCCGGCGTGGCTGCAATGGAAAAACTAATGTCTGCCCTTAAGGGTTCAGGCGTTGTTGATAATGCCATGTTTGAAAAGAAGCCGGAGCCTACCCGTGCAGAGGTAGAGAAGATGATGCAGGATCGCCGCTACTGGCACCCGGGTGATCGTGATCCTGCGTTTGTTCGTCAGGTGGAAGAGTTCTTCGCCAAGACCTTCCGCTAATGCACGTCCGCTTTATGGAGGAACGGGACATTCCCGTTGTCGTTACGCTTGGCAGCTTAATGCACCGTGAAGCGCCTGAGTATGCCGACTTCCAGTTTGATGAGGACAAGCTCGAGCGCCTTGCTTGGGTTTGTCTTTCTGAAAGGGATTGGTCGACAATCGTTGCGGAGACTGAAGTAAACGGCGAGATTCGAATCGTCGGATTCCTTGTGGCCGCCGCAGTAGAAACTTTCTTTGGGCCTGACCGATTCACTGAGGACTTGGCATTCTATGTGATGCCAGGATTCCGAGGCACATCGGCTGCCATCAAAATGCTAACGCTGCTTGAGGTTTGGTCGAATGCCGTTGGCACAAAACGTGTGCGGATTGGCGTAACCACCGGAATCAATGGAGATGTGGCAGGACGGTTTCTGCTACGCATGGGTTACGTCGATAGTGGTGCCCTTTACTCTAAAGGAATTAGTCCATTGCCGGCTTAATGTATTTGCAAGAGATGACAGGCAGGCCCGCAAGGTCTGGCTATGGAGCCCGCCAGGACAACTCCTTTCGCATCGTTTGCGGATAACCGGCAAAAACCAGTTTTTCGCAAGCCTGAATGAAGGGATTAAACAATGGCAATCGATATTAATGACGCCTTTGTAAAGCAGTTCGAGAGCGAAGTGCACATGGCGTATCAGCGTATGGGCTCTAAGCTCCGCAATACCATTCGCTACAAGGGCAATGTCCGCGGTACCAGCACCACCTTCCAGAAGGTTGGCAAGGGCACCGCTGGCACGAAGTCGCGCCACGGCAACGTTCCGGTGATGACTATCGATCACACCCCGGTTGAGTGCACCATGGCCGACTTCTATGCTGCCGATTATATCGACAAGCTGGACGAACTGAAGATCAATCATGACGAGCGCATGGTTGTCACGCAGTCTGCCGCTGCTGCTATGGGCCGCAAGACGGACGAACTCATCGTTACCGCCCTGGATTCGACCAGCAACACCATCACCGAAAGTGGCACGGCTCTGCTGACGCAGACCAAGATCAACACGGTGTTTGATTACTTCGGTAACAACGATGTGCCGGATGATGGCGAACGCTACTTCGTTATCTCGCCGGGTGCGTGGACCGATTTGCTCGGTATCACGGCCTTCTCGAGCGCTGACTTTGTTGGTCCCGATGAACTGCCTTACAAGGGCGGCATGGTGGCCAAGCGCTGGATGGGCTTCATGTGGATGACCTTCTCGGGCCTGCCCATTGCTTCGAGCATCCGTAAGAACTTTGCCTATCACCGCTCGGCTATCGGCATGGGCGCTGGTTCGGAAGTGCAGACCGAAATGAACTACGTGCCGGAAAAGGCCGCCCACCTTGCAACCTCAATGATGTCGCAGGGTGCCGTGCTGATCGACAACTTCGGCACGTACGAAGTTCAGACCTACGACGCTTAAGGAGCAAAGAAGATGGCTTTTACTCCCGCAACTTTGATTAAGCTGGCCGGCGCTGAACCGGCTCTGCATATCTACACAAACTCCGATGCAATCGCTACGGTTGTTGCCTCGGGCTATTTCAACACGGTGACCGACAACCTCAAGCAGAATGATGTTATTCTGGTTGTGGGTTCGACGGGCGGCACTCGCACGGTTGACGTTGTTTGCGTTACGAGCGCGACTGGCGCGGCGACCGTTACGACGACCGCTCTGGAAGGCGTCACCGCCTCGTAAGTAACAGGGAGAGGTTCTCCCCCTGACCTCTCCCGGGCCAGCCTTGTCTTGTGCAGGGCTGGCCTTTTCTCTAGGAGCGCACCGTGGCAGTTACCGACATTGATATTTGCTCTCGCGCCCTGGTCTTGATTGGCGCTACGCCTATCACGTCATTTGCGGATGGCACGACTGAGAGCACGGTGGCTGCTAATCTCTATCAGGATACGGTGCGTGATTTGCTGTCCCGTTTCCGTTGGCGCTTTGCCTCTGGTCAAGCGCAACTGTCTCGCCGTGTAGATGAGCCGGCATCCAAATGGGATGCGGCTTACAATCTTCCAGCTGATCTGCTGTTGCTGCATGATGTGACCATCAACGACAATCAGATTGATTATGATCGCTACCAAAATCTGGTCTATTGCGATGCGACAACTGAGGATGTGGTGGTTGCCGACTATACGTTCCAGGCGGAAGAGGACCTGTGGCCCCCTTACTTCGTGACGCTGGTCGAGCTACAGCTTGCCTCAATCTTTGCCTACTCGGTGGCCAACCAGATTAATACGGCTGACTTCATGGAGAAGAAGGCCTTGCGGCAGATGGCTCTGGCGCGCAACATTGATAGCACGGCACAGACTTCGCGCCGCTTTGATCTTAGCCGATTCGACAAGGCGCGTAGGACGATTCGCTAATGCCCACGATCAAGCAAGTCCAAACCAACTTTTCATCGGGGGAGGTTGATCCGCTGCTGCGTATGCGTGTGGACACTGGCGCATATCAGAACGGCGCAGCGACTTTGCGTAACTGTTCACTGCTGAACACTGGTGGCATAAGCAGGCGGTCGGGCACCCGCTACCTTGCAACCCTGCCTACTGATAGCAGGCTTCTGCCATTCGAGTTCTCCTCGTCCGAACGCTATGTCTTTGCTCTGAGCAATGCCCGCCTCGATGTGTTCAGCACGTCCGGCACCTTGCTCACCACAATCACCAGCGGCGTTCCGTGGACAGGCGCACAGCTTCGCCAGATTAGCTACACCCAGGCGGCGGACGTGATGATCCTGTGCCATCCATCTTGGGCACCGCGTGTGGTGCGTCGGACGGGTGCATCCAGCTTTACGATCAGCGCATTTACGTTTGATACCAGCTTAGACGGCAACAAGATTTATCAGCCTTACTACAAGTTTGCCGATGATGCCGTGACGATCAGCGTTAGTGCTGTATCTGGCACAGGCGTAACTATCACTGCATCAAGTTCCGTATTTACGTCTGCCTATGTGGGCACGATTGTGCGCTGGAAAGATGTTGAGATTCTCATCACCGCATACACAAACGGCACGACTTTGGTTGGCAACATCAAGGGAACGCTTGAGGGCTCTCTCGATATTAACCCGCTTCGCACTGAGCATACGAGTGACGTTGTTGAAGTGACCCATGCATTGCACGGCTTTGCTACCGGACAGAGCGTGACGATTAGCGGTGCCAATGGTTTTGCTGGGATTAGCTTTGCTCAGATTAACGGCACTTTTTCAATTACCGTGATTGATGATAATCGCTACAGTTACGCGACTGGACATAACGCAAACGCATCAGAAGATGGCGGAGGTCCCTCGGTCAAGTTCACAAGCAGCACAACGTCAACCCGAGATTGGTCTGAGCAGACTTACTCTGCGGTCAATGGCTATCCTGGAGCAGTTGCTTTCCACGAGAACCGTCTTTGGTTCGGTGGTAGCAGCGCCGTGCCTGATGGTTTGTGGGCTTCCAAGATTGGCCTGTTCTTCAACTTTGATGTGGGTGAAGGCCTCGACGATGAGAGCATTCAGATCACTATTGGTAGTGAGGACATTTCGAACGTAAAGCATATCGTATCGAACCGCGACTTGCAGATTTTTACAGCAAGCGGCGAGTTCTTTGTGCCGCGTTCAAGCACCCAAACAGTTACGCCCACTGCCATTCGAATAGCAAGGCAGACGCCGTTTGGTTCGAGTGATGTTACCCCGCTTCCGTTTGATGGAGCCACCTTGTTTGTGCAGGGTTCGGGCAAGTCCGTGCGCGAGTTTGTGTATAATGATAGCGCGAATGGGTATGCCTCAACCGACATTACCTTGCTATCTAGCCATCTGATCAACAGCCCCATTGATATGGCAGTGCTGTTTGGTTCAACTGTGCGTGGTGAGCAGTATGCCCTGGTCGTGAACAACGATGGCACAATGGCAGTGTTTAACTCGGCACGGTCTGAGAATGTAGCAGGATGGACCACTTGGGAGTTTGGAAGTAAGTCTGTCAACTTATTCCGCTCGGTCTGCACTTTGGGCGAACTGGTATTTGTCGCGGTGCAGCGCAACCTGACATACACGCTTGAGTTGCTTTCTGATGCCGAGGCTTTGACGGTTGATAGCGCCGTAAGCCTGACTGGATCAGCAAGCACGACCTGGACGCTAGGTGCTTACTATGCCAACAAAGTAGTCGATGTTGTTTCGAGCAACATGTATCTTGGCACTTATACTGCAAACGGTTCTGGCGTTATCACGCTTACTGACTCAGTGACCAAGGTGATTGCGGGCTTCACTTATCCAGTCGAGATCACCACGCTACCCGTGCACTTGCAGCTTCCTACCGGCTCACTGCTAGGTATGCCTAAGCGAATCAACCGTGTGCTTGTTGGGCTGAATAGCACCCTGTCTTGCGTAGTCTCGAACAATCGTTTGCTTCTGCGTCAGGTGACGGATGACTTGTCTGTTGCTCCTGCCCTCTTTACCGGGATCAAGGAGTTCTTCTTGCTTGGCTACAATCGAGAGGCGAAGGTAACGATTACGCAGGATGAGCCTCTGCCGCTGAGGGTGCTAGGGATGAACATGGAGGTGTCTTTCTAATGTGCATTTCAGCATCCGTTCTCGCTGTCGCGACTCTGGTTACCGCGACTGCTAGTACCGCCGTCTCGGTTTCTGCCGCGCAGGCAAACAAACGCGCTCAACAGTACATGCTTGATGAGCAGCAAAAGCAACTCAAGGAAGAGCGTGAGATTGCTCGCTTGCAAGCACAGGAAGCCGAGGTCGAGCGCCTTAGCGAGTTTCGTAGGCAAAGAGCTAGCAATGCTGCTGCTCTCGCCGCCTCAGGTGTACGTGAGAACATTAGCTTTCTCCAGGGCGTCATGCCAGCGGAGGAGCGCGCCTTGCGTCTGGACATTGGCAACATTCGCATGGGTGATATTACTGGCGCAAATCGTATTGCCTCGCAGATTCGTGTCAATCGTTTCTCGCGTGATGTGGCTGGGTTCAATGCTCAAGCGCAGACCATTGGCGCTGTAGCCAGTCTTGTTGGCACTGCGGCTCAAGTTGGAGCATCATATAACCAAACCAGAAAGCCGAGCGGGGGAGGCACAATCAACTTTGCAGGCGCACCATTTAATGTGCCGTCTACAAAAATGCCTACTTTCAAGCCACCGAAGATTGGGCGCTAATCTATGGGAATCCAACCTTTCCGTCGCCGCATTGGTATCTCTAGCCCGGGCAGCCTACTGTCTGGCAACGCTCCGCAGATTGCCGACGTTGGCCCGTCAATCTCTCGCGCAGCTGGTCAGGTGTTTGAGGCTGCACAGCCTGCCATGCGGGCTAAGGCTGCTCGAGAAGGCCAGCTTGCTGCATCCAAAGCAGAAATTGTGCGCGACGAACAGGGCCGTGCGCTTTCAATTGACACGCCTGAAGGCGCGGGCTTGCTGTATCAGCAGGCGTTTGAGGAGGTGGCGCAGGCTCGTTACGTCAGCCAAGTATCTCTTGATTTTCAAACTCGTGCAGATGCCGAACTTGAAGCAATGCGTAGCGGCACGGGTGGCAAGAAGTTAGATGCCGAAGCCTATCGCGCATACATTTTAGGAACCGCTGAAGGCATACTCGAGGTCGCTGATCCGCGTGTGCGTCCCGTTATTGAATCAACTTTGGCGCGCGAAGGGCTTGAGCGAACTCGTGCTGTCTACAATGAAGTAGGGCAGCGCACACGGCAGGATCAGATTGCCGGACTGAATACTGACCTGACGCGCTACAACCAAGAGATTGCCAAGGCTTCAGCAATGGGCGCTCCTCCTGAAAGGATTGCTCAGCTACAGGCCGATGCCAAAGCGCTGATTGATTCGGTTGTAAAGGTTGGCGCTATTGGTCCACGCGTTGCTCAAGCACTGGGAGCAAACGTAGACGCCGAAGTCCAGGATGCGGTTGCATTTGCCAGCAGCATGACGATTGCCAATCAGGTAACGCCTCCGATCCTTGGCCTTTCTTTTGATGCCTTGCAGACAGTCGAGCGTTGGATGACTGGCGTCAATGTGGGTGACGTTGGCGTTAAAGCTCCTGGCTTGAACTTTGGTGACATCTCAACCCTGCATCCTAAGGCCAAGCAGGCGTTGCAAACTAGCATTACTGATCGCAAGCAGCAGATTGCTACACAAGCAGCAGAAGCCCGAGCTCAAGCAGCAGAGGAAAGGCGCAACAACAAGCTCCTTGCTGCTCTTAAGAAAACAACCGACTCGATTACTGGCGCTTTGTCAAATGGTGTTGGCGGTAACTGGTCGGCTGAACAGCGCGGAGTTCTTGATCAGAACTTTGAGGGCGCTGTGAATCTTGCCGCGCTGGGCAGGCCTGAAGAGCGACAAAAGGCTCTTCAGTTTATTAGCACTCGCCAGTATGTGCCCGGTGCGCTTGTCAACTTTATGGCTAACGGCATTCGTTCTGGCGACCCGTTTCCCGCCATTGAATTTTATCGCAACGTCAAGAACGTCAGCGTAGGCGGCGCAATGGTAGGCGATATGCTGCTTGAAAAGGTAGACGCGCGAAGCCGTGCCCTTCTTACATCTGCTAACGAACTGATTGCATCAGGTCAGAGCAGCAACATTGTAGCCGCTCGTGTTGAGCAGTTGCGCTCGAACAATGGCTTTAGCCGCGATCAGGCTGTAGGCGAGTACAATAACATTCTTGGGGAGGGCAAGCCTGGAACATATCGGACAGATAGGGACAAGGTAATCCGTCAGACTTACGGCATTCCAGAAGGGCAGGCAGTGCCTCCTGTTTTGGCTCGTCGTATTGATGAAAGCTTTGCTGCCAGCCTCGATGTTTACAACCGCGATCCTCGTATGGCTTTGAGCAAGGCTGTTGAGCAAAACAAGGCAGTGTATACTCCATCGCCGGTTTTCTTTGAAGGTGCAGGACCTAGCGTACTTACTCGTAGCTACAGCATTCCCGATCTTGGCAGATTCTTTGGTGGCATTAAAGAGAATGGGAAGGCGCTCGTGCCTCCCGTAAAGGGCGTTGACGGCAAGGTGCGTAACCATGTTATTGGTCGCAATGGAACGATCAAACTTATTCCGCTCGATGAGGGTGTTGCTGACATTGGTCGTTATGAGGTTCGCTTGTTTGACCCTTCGAACCCCAGCCGATTGATGGATAGGTTCGAGCTTGATCTGGGACTCGAGCTCAACAAATGGCAGCAATCGCGTCCCAGCATTGTTGCAACGCCTACTAATCCAATTGGTCAAGCGCGTCAGGGTCGAGCCAATATTGAACGCAGGCAGGGTGTGGCCATGACAAACCCAGCCATTGCAGCTAGCATGACCGGAAGCGGCGCACCGTAAGGAACCAAGATGGAAGTCAGCACCAAACGCACGAGTCGGTATCGCCTTCTTGGGGAGACGCCTGATGTGCAGCCCGTTGGTGAGCAGAGCTTCTTCTCTCGCCTAGCGGATGGCTACGCTATTGGCGCATACGGACAGATGGTTGATGCCGCTGAACGCTTCATGGCGGCTGGCGAACGCACTCCCGGTTATGACCCACTCGATCATGTGCCAAAAGGTTATGAGCAGTTTGCTGATAACTTTATGTTTGCGCGCAATCAGGATGAAGTTGACGTAATCACTGGTAATATCCAGGAGAACCTGGACATTCGCCAACGTCAGAGCGAACTGAGTTTGTCGCAGAACCTGGTAATTGGCGTGATTACTGGCTTCTTCGATCCTATCAATGCTGTGCCTGTGCCGGGTCTTGGCGGCCTTGGCTTTGTGAAGGGTGCGCTGAAGGGCGGCGCTGCCATTGGTTCGATCAATGCCGCTCAGGAAATAGTGCGCGACAGGCTTGATCCTACATCGACGGCAACGGAAACGTCGATCAACATTGGGATGGGCTATCTTGCTGCTGGCCTTATCTCTGGCGGCATTGGCGCGTTTACCAAGGCACCGGCTGGCACAACTCGCTTGCCTCCTGAGACAAGGCAGAGGGCCGATGATGTTGGTGGCCGACTTGATGAAACCTTTAATCTAATTGATGGCATTCCCGGTGGCAAAACTACCGTTACCATCAATGGCCAGACGGTGCGTATTATTGATGGCAACACCGGCAAGGTGGATGCTGATGGCAACTACATTCCGATAGATTATCGAAGCAAGGCGGATGCTGAATCTGCCAATGCTCGATCTGGCTTGGATGAAGTTGGAGCGCCGACAAAGACGGCAGATGAACTGCTGCAAGACGAACTGGCCAAGCCCAATCCGTTTGAATACGACATCGATGCACCGATTGGCCCGACTGTTTATCATGGAAGCCGGGTGTCCACTGAGAACGTAAACTCTTTCATTGATGCTAATGGCAACCTGGTGCTTCAACCTGGTGAAAACTTTGGCCTGTCTGGCGTTTCGTTTGGTGTCGAGCGTCAAGTTGCCGCTGATTACGCAACGCGTGTAATTGGTGGCGGTCGTTCTACTCGTAACTCAGGTGTGTTCGAAATTGATGCTGACGCTGTGCCAAACTTGCAGCGTGAAACGATGGGCGAGGCTGCGATCTACACGGACGCGCCTGTTGTTATCCCGGCTGGCAAGTGGCGCTTGACGGACGCCATGACTGGAGAACCTGTCAATCTTCGCCCTGGCGCTGATGATGCAGACGGCGTTCGCGTCGGTGATGAAGCTGAAGCGCCGCTGCTCGATGCAGAAGATACCATCACAATCGATAGTTCTGCAATCCTGGCTGGCTTTGAATCAAAACCTTGGACGCGCCCCGCTTTGGATGGCGTGACGCCGCTTGCGGATGACGTTTTCAAGACCAAGGAAGCTTGGCTCAACTTCTCAATCTTGAAGGAGCTAAACCAAAAGGCAACGCCGCGCCTTGAGGGTGAGACTGCGGGTGCATATGAGAATCGCATCAATCAATTGGCAATGGATGAGTTCAACGCTGGCCGCCTGCCGCTATCTCCGACAACGGACAACGTGCTGCAGAGTCTAGCAATTCTGCCCACGCCTAGTGGCACTTTGCAGCGTCTTGCTCCCGACCATGTGGAGACGCACGATCTGGCGCAAGGCATTGCCGGCGATCACTCGACAATGACCGTTGCCAACCGAGAAGGCCGCCCTACTACGCCGGGTGGTTCGGTGTTTCAGCGCGCACAGCGTTGGATGATGTCGATGTACATTACTCGCACAGCTAACAACGCTGCTTACGCGCAGTACGTTACCGGCAAAGCGGCAGCCAGCGTGGCTGGCAACGCCTTTGAGGCAACCCGCGTTGGGCTTCCTTTGATTGGCCGCGCTGCTCGAGAGGGTAAGCTTACTCGCGCTGAGTTCAACGCCTATGTGGGTCGAGCTATTAACAGCGATCAGCCTTTTCAGATGTTTGGCAAGGCTTTGCCCGATGCTGACATGGCCATTGTTAAGCAGGCAGCTGAACAACAGCGCGCACTCTATGCTCAGTTTGAAGCAAAGGCTCGTGACCTTGGTATCTTTGATACCCAAGCCCGCGTGAGTCAGGAAGCTGAGTGGCGCAGGGCTGCAAACGAGCGTGATCTTAGCAGGCTGGAAAGCATTAAATCACCTAAGGTGCGCGACATTATCCGCCAAGAGATTGCGGATCGAGAGGCCAAGATTGCCGAGCTCGAGAAGCAACTTGAAGAGATGCAGGCAGAGCCCATTGTTCCTGCCGGTGAGCAAAACTACTTCCCTCGTATCTTTGACGTTGGCAAGATTCGCGCTGACTACGATAACTTTGTGAAGCGCATTGCCGACTCCTACGGTGGTGATGATGCACTGGCCCGTGCCAAGGTTACGGTGGATCGCATCTTGGGCGAAGGTGGTGAGGAGTTTGTTCCTGGTATGGGAACGCCAAAGCATCTTAAGGGCAGGCAGATTCCGCTGACCAACGAGCAGCTGGCCGACTATATTGTGTGGGATTCTGAGCTTGTGATGGGCCTCTATGCCCGTCGCATGGGTGCTACCATTGAGATGTTTGATCGCTATGGCAGTCGCTTTCTCGACAAAGAGTTTGATGACCTTAAGGCTGCGCTTCGTCGTGACGGTTACGATGAGAAGCGGATTAGCAAGATTATTCAGCAGGAAGAGGACTTGCGCGACCGAGTGCTTGGCCGCTTTCATGGTAAAGATCCGATGAGCTGGGACAACCGCGTTGTTCGAGCAATAAAAAACTACGGCAGCCTGACATTGATGGGCCGCAGCATCTACTCACAATCGATGGACGTCGCTCGCACTGTCGCTACTGAAGGCTATAAGCCTGTGTGGCAAGCCATGCACACAATGCTTCGTGGCGAGCTTAAGGATTTCCAGCGCGGCTCTTATGCCAAGGAAGCTGGTGAGGCGATGGAGCTCATCAACGCGCGGTGGATGGCGCAGTTGATCGATAACGATAGCGCCCTGACTGTTACCAATCAGACGGCGCTCGAGCGCGGCCTGGCTGGCGCACAGTCTGCCTTCTTCCAGTTGAACCTGATGAACCCTTTCACCGTGGTTTGGAAGGAGTTTGCAAGCACTATCCAAACCCATGTGCTGCTGACTGAGGCAAGGCAAGTGGCTGCTGCAGTGCGTAGCGGCAAGACCTTGCAGACCATGACCAAAAAGGAGCAGGCGACTGTTGCCCGATTGAACAGCTGGGGCATCGATCTTCGCACCGCACAGACGATTGCAGACATGCCAGTTGAGAAGCTCGAGGGTGGCAATCTGCTACTGGCCAACATGGAAAACTGGACGGGTAGGGATGGAGAGCGCGCCCGCGATATTCTCCTTGGCGCTATCTCTGGCACGGCACGAGCATCGACCATTACGCCTGGCCCACTGCAACGCGCTGCTATTATGGATGGCGTGTTCCGCGTGGGCGGTAAGCGAGTGGAGGCTCCCATCCTTTCGCTGCCATTCCAGTTGATGAGCTTTACTATGGCAAGCTCTGCCAAGCTGACGCACTCAATGCTGTCGGGACGTGATCGCAGCGTTGCCACATCCTTGACGGCATTGATGTTGGGCGGTGCTTTTGCAACGTGGCTCAAGTCGCCTACTGGTTTTGACTACATGGAGCCGGAAGAATTTGCGCTCAACACGCTCGAGAACAGTTCGGTTTTGGGCTACCTCAGTGATGTCTACAAACGCATTGAAGATGTGTCTGGTTACGGGCCTCGCGCAGCCCTTGGCATTGAAGGGCCAGGTGACGGCACCATTAGCGAGAAGGTAGGCGCAATTGCAGGCCCAGCGCCTAGCGTGATTGCCGGTATGATCGAGGCATTTGTCAGCGACAGCCCTGACTTGAGTGAACGTGAACGTGCAGGCATGGTACGCCGCGCCATTCCAATGTCTGGCCTTGTTTGGTGGGATGGCTACATGAAGGAACTCTCAAACTTGGTAGCCGATGCTGGCATGTTTGAGGGTGCTGGACAACCATCTGCAGAGTTTGATGAAAGCGACTTTGAATCAGTAGAAATCCAACCCGTCGAGTAGTCCATTGCTGGCAATGTTCTTTGCAGTGATGACGCAATAGGAGATTCAAATGGCCATTCTTATCAACGACAACACGGCTCGAGTCCAATACACCGCGACCAGCGGGCAGACCGTCTTTGCTGTGCCGTTTGAGTTCTTCGAAAACAGCGACCTCAAGGTTTATCGCAACAGCACGTTGCAGACCATCACGACCCACTACACCCTGACCGGTGCAGGCGTGACTGGCGGTGGCAACCTGACGTTTGTTAGTGGCGTAACGCTCAATGACATTGTCACCATTGTGCGCGACATTCCAATCAAGCGCGTAACGGACTTCCCGCTGTCTGGCCCGTTCAACATCGCCGCTTTGAATCTCCAACTCGATCAGCTAACGGCTATGATCCAGGAGGTGAACACGCTTGTAACAACACGCGTTCCTTTGCTTTCTGAGTTTGACCAGCCTTCTGCGTTTTCTGCAATCCCAACGCTGGCCAATCGCGCCAATCGCTATTTTGTTTTTGACGCCAACGGCAATCCGGCCACAACGCCATCTCCGCTTGTTTTAGAGGATGTTATTTCATTGGGTTTGGGCACAGTTAGTGCGCCAACTTACACCTTCACTGGCGACCTCAACACCGGTATGTGGTCGCCCGCCGCTGACACGCTTGCCTTTAGCGAAGGCGGCGCGGAAGCCATGCGTATCGACAGCAGCGGCAACGTCGGGATTGGGACAACCACCCCCGGCGCAAAGCTGGACGTAAACGGGCCAATCGTAATCGGCAACATTACCGCGCGCGGCGATGGCTCTGAAGGTGGACAGATTACCTTTAGCAACGCAGCCAACAGCGCAGGGCCACTGACTCTTGATGTGGATGCTAGCGGCAACGGTCGGCTTATCACCACTGTTAACAGCGCCAACCTAAGCCTTGGGCAACTTTCTGGCACGGGCGGGATCGTTCAATTTTACACTGCCAACAGCGAACGTATGCGTATCGACGCTACAGGCAACGTCGGAATTGGGACGAGCGCGCCGCCGCAGCTTCTGGCTGTTGGTAATACTACGGATCAGTTTGGTGCGGGTATATCTGCCGCTGTCACAACCGTGTATTTTGGATCGCCAAGTAGCGGTTCAGGCGGCATCCGACGCCTCGCATACGACCGCGCCAGTGGTAACTTCGACTTCATTGGTGGCAGCGTTGCCAGCCCCGCGACCCAGATGACCATCACTTCTACAGGCAACGTCGGGATTGGGACCGCTTCGCCGTCTACAAAGCTCCATGTTGCAGGTGCTTTAACCCTGGACACTGCTCTGTCTGTCGCCAACGGCGGTACGGGCCAGACTACTTATACCAATGGCCAACTGCTGATTGGCAACACTACTGGCAACACACTAACCAAAGCCACATTGACTGCTGGTTCTGGCGTAAGCATCACTAATGGCACCGGCTCAATTACAATTTCTGCAACCGGCAGTGGTGGCGGCACGGTTACCTCCGTAACAGGCACCGGCACGGTCAATGGTCTGTCTCTTTCGGGCACCGTTACAAGTAGCGGCGACATTACGCTGGGCGGTAGCATTACTTCTGTGGCTACAACGGCAACTATCAATGGCGTTACCATTGGTTACCGCAGCATCCCTCGTTCTACGACTACTTCCACCGCTGTTGTAGCGGACGTTGGCAAGTGCATTGCGGTTACTGCAGGCATTACGATTCCAAACAGCACCTTTGCTGCTGGTGATGCTCTCTCTATCTACAATGATAGTGCTTCGGCTATTACGATTACGGCTGGCGTGACCACACTCCGACAAGCTGGCACTGCTAATACGGGCAATCGCACACTGGCTGCGCGCGGCATGGCTACTGTCTGGTTTAATAGCGCAACTGAGGCAGTTATCTCTGGTGCGGGGGTTAGCTAATGAGCGGCATCCAAATGGCGCTGCTCGGTAGTAGTGGCAGTGGCTTTATTGCTGTCACCAACACTTACACAACTGGTACTGCTGCTACTGAGACAGTTCCCACTGGCGCTACGCAAGTTGTCATTACGTTAGACGGCGGCGGCGGCGCTGGGGGTTATAGTGGTAGCACAATAGGTGGAGGTGGAGGTGGCGGTAGCCGCTCGATCAAGACTATTGCAGTTGTTGGTGGGGATACCGTTACTTACACGGTTGGTTCCGCAAGAGGCGGGCGCAATACTAGCGGTTCTGGATTAGGTGGCGTTGCCTCAACTGTGTCGGCTACTGTTTCTGGTGGCTCCGTAAGCATGATTGCTAACGGTGGAGGCGGCGGCGGCTCAAGTATTGGTGGCGCTGGTGGAAATGCCACAGGCGGCGACACTAACATTTCAGGCACCGCAGGCTCTGATGGATCGCTTGATGGGCCAGGAGGCGCTGGCGCAAGCGGGGCTGCAGGCGGTAGCTACCTTGATGTGATTAACGGCACCGCTCCAGGCGGCGGCGGCGGAGGCAGCGGTGTTGACGCTGGGAGCATTACCTCTGGTACGGGTGCGCGTGGCCAAGTTTCGTTTGCTTACACTTAAGGAAAACAAACTATGACCGTTACCAACACTTGGACCGTTGTCCGGATGGACGCCTATCCCGAACGTGACGGCAAGACCGATGTGGTCTTTACCGTCCATTGGACGTTGACTGGCACTGAGGCTGGTTTCGTAGGCACTGCTTACGGGACACAGGGCGTAATAGTTGATTCTGACGCGCCGTTTACGCCCTATGTCAATCTGACGCAGGAACAGGTGGTTGGTTGGGCGAAGGCCGCTATGGGCGCAGAGCGTGTCGCAGCACTGGAGGCCAGCGTAGCCAATCAGATCAACGAACAGATCGCTCCTTCGGTTGTCACCCCGCCGCTGCCCTGGGGCGTGTGACTAACACTAAGCAGATAGCAAGGATAAGCCATGAACGAGAGCCATGACTTTAACGCTATAGCCAAGACGGTTATGGACGCTGCTGCTGCAGGAGTGGGCCTCGTCTCATGGGTAGGTGTCGAGATATTCCCGGCAATCCTGCAAATCCTTTCAGCTGTCTGGCTTGTGCTACGCATCCTC
>Ga0181351_1000097_pt1 | contig 22726 bp, 29 predicted proteins | sample Su13VDMM15SD_FD_170485 | JGI IMG/M metagenome (GOLD analysis project Ga0181351, IMG submission 170485) | Freshwater viral communities from Lake Michigan, USA - Su13.VD.MM15.S.D | ecosystem: Environmental > Aquatic > Freshwater > Lake | place: USA: Michigan | collected 2013-07-16 | reverse complement strand
GTATGGTAAGTGCGATTTCCGTAAAGGACTCTTTAAATTTATCGTAACTGCCAAATTTTTGGTCAATTAGTATTTTAGCTGCGCCTGTTGGATTGTTTGAAGACTTGGGTATCTGTAGCTGTTCAAAAAATATGGTATGTACTTTTGCACCATCTACCTGGAATTCTCCGTCGCCCGCTAGGGCTTTTGTAACATAATTCTTATACAATACACCATAGTGTAAATTGATATTTTCTTTAGAAAGTACAGGAGATAATTCTGTACTTTTAACTGGTAATTTGATTTGATATACTTCGTCTTTTGCCGAAAGTTTTTCAAATAATGTTCGAAATGAAGTGTTGTTTGTCATAGTACTATTTATGGAAAAAGTAAGAACTTGCTCTTGTTATCATAGAATCTTTCTACGCCAGTGGTTCTTTCCAAAATACCCAGGTCTACAATATCTTTTAGATACTTGTCAAGTTCTGTTTTAACATTTTGTTCGGGAATTTTTTCTAAAGAAATACTGGATATTGACACTGTTACTTTATCACCGGGGGAATCATCATGCACCACAGGTAAAAACGAAACATTTGCCTTGCCGTATACTATGTCTTTATAAATTATGGAAACTGCATATTTGGTTTCGGGAGTTGCCGGTTGAACACATAAAATAGAATGAAAATTCTTATTTTTAGAATTCACAATACCCAAAAACTCAGCCGAAGAATCCATGTATGTAAATAGCCTATTTTCATCAACAGCATTTGATGACCCCTGACCAAATAAAAAGTGATTAAAAATAGCATGATTTTGTGTGATGATATTTCTAAAAATAAAAGACAATGCAGAAATATGATTTCGATAAAATGTTGTAAGTTTAATATTTGAATTTTTATGTAGTATATAGTTCATTACACAATTTAATGCACTTACACTTTCTATTTCTTCTACAATTTCTATTGATAAGTCGTCTAATACTTCAAATAAAATGACAGAATTTGAAAAAGTCTCATAATCGGTTTTATATTTTACATATATGGGTTCATCAACCTCTCCCGTAATGTAGCACATGGTGTGATCCTGGCACACAATATATGCCATTGTGGAAAATAACTCAGAGTTATAAAGATTTTTAGGATCTGTGTCCTGATTACCTGATCCTGTAAAATTCTTAATTTCTATATTTGGATGATTGCTTATATCTTGACTAATAAGTATTTCATTTCCCAAAATAACAATTGATAAACCGGATAAACTGGGATCAATTGTTATATGAGATTTACCGGATGGTATAATAAATCTTTGTTCAAACAGGGAACTTAGCTTTGTACGCCTATACTTGTCTTGTATGGATGAATAATGTAATTCGGGATAATACTTACCCAAAAAATCTTTTACTTTTATTAAGGTTGATGACATCTATTTCTCTCAATACACATTCTTAAACTTCTTCAATTGTGGCAGTTAGTGGGTATCCGTTAGCTCTAGAAAAAGCAATAGTTTCAAGTGTTTTTTCTTGCGCTATTTCGTGTGTATATGGTGCGCCTGCAATACCTTTTCCATTTAAATGTATCATTCTTGCAAGGTCAATTGCATCCGAATCAGTCCTATGAAAAACTCGAATCAAAACCTGAATTACAAATTCAAATGTTGTGGTTTCGTCATTGTGAAGAATTACCTTATACATTTTAGGTATAAATACCTTGATTGTTTCTTCAATTTTTTCAACAATTTCAATATCTGGCATGTTAAATCCTCGGATAATATAACAGATAGTTTACAATATCCGAGGATACAAAGTCAACCTATTTTACTTGATAGCAATTAACTTTGGTTTAGCTTCTTCTGGAACATTTTTAATAAAAGACACAGTTAATATACCGTCTTCCATTCCTGCGCTACTTACTTCAAAATATTCAGCAATACGGAAGCTTTTAGAAAAAGATCGTGCTGCAATACCCTGATACTGATATTCGGAATCAGAAGATAGGTTTTTATCACCCCTGATTGTTAATACTCCCTGATGCTCTTCCATACGAACTTCGTCTTTCTTAAATCCTGCTACTGCAAGTTCAAGTTTGAATTCGTTTTCAGAGATAGTAACAATATTGTGTGGCGGATAGTTAGTTGTTGGTACCTGAAAATCTCTAAATACGGGTCCAAAACCAATTGAAAGTGCCTCGAGCTGATCGAAGAGGCGTTGAAAGTCATTTCTAGACATAATTCACTCCTTAAAATTAAGCAAGTTAATAGTTATTGCGGATTCATCGCGTTGTAAAACCCGACCATCGGCGTTTTACAAGTTTATTTATCACTGACATTTTAAAAAATGTACAAAATGATTACAAATAATACTAGAATTTTAAGAATAAGTAAAGTATTCTCAAGTACTAAAAAAGGGACTTGAGTTGTTCAAGTCCCTTATTTTGGAATTAATAAATTTAATAGTTCTTGTCTTTATGCCACTGACCTCTAGTGATCATGTCTTCTACTGCTCGCTCCCACCTCTTTCGAGCTTGCTTTTTTAAGCGTTGTCTTGCATCAGCAGGTTTTTCATAGGCCATTCTATCTCTAACTTCTTTTAAAATGCCCGAATCCTGAATTTTTTTACTGAATAATCTTAATCCTCTGTTGAAATCGTCACCCCTGATTTCAACAACTGTACCTTTGCTTTGTTTTCCGTCTTTATTTTTAATCATTTGCTACTCTTTTTTTTGCCTTGTAAATATGTTTAATTGTACCGGTAGAATCAACAAATATTTTGTTAACCCCTTCCTTTGCTAATCTTGGCAAAACAAATTGTGTAGACTGCAAATCTTTTTCCATAACGGATCGCAAACCCCTTGCGCCGATTTTTTGTATCATACATTGTTCCGCAACATTCAGTAGGTATTTATCATCGAACTCTAAAGATATACCCTCATACTTAAATAGTGCTTTGAATTGATCTACTAAGTTATTGTTTGGCTCTGTTAATATCCTAACTAATACATCTGTTGTAATATCATCAAACACCACAGTAATAGGGCATCGGCCCACAAACTCAGGGATAAGACCATACTTAACTAGATCATCTGGTGTTGCAGTTTTTGCAATTTCAGAAAAGGGGCTCTTTGTATTAAGTGTTGCACCAATACCAATACTTGATTTTGAACGATTTTTGCGTACAATTTCATCTAGGCCTACAAACGCGCCGCTACAAATAAACAAAACATTTTTTGTATCAAAATCAGTAGACTCATCATATTCGTCTTCAATTTTTACTACCGTGCCTTCGATTAATTTAAGCAATGCCTGCTGTACACCTTCTCCCGAAACATCTCTGTTGACTGTTGGTGACTCACTTTTACGGCTTTTTTTATCAATTTCATCAATAAAAATAATACCCCGTTGGGCTTTTTCAACATCACCCTCGGCATTGTCTATTAATCTTTTTATTAAATTTTCAGCATCTTCACCCACATACCCGACTTCTGTCAGGGATGTGGCATCTGCAATTATATAAGGGAGATCAAAAAGTTTGGCGATAGTTTTAACTGTAAGTGTCTTGCCGCAGCCGCTTGGGCCAATCATTAAAAGATTTGATTTATCAATTTCGGTCTTTGATTTACCATTGATTCGCTTATAGTGATTGTATACTGCCACAGATATTGCAATTTTTGCATCATCTTGAGCAATAACATACTCGTCGAGATGCAGTTTAATTTGCTCAGGTGTTAGGATTTTTTCCTTTTTCTTTCTTATTATTTTTTCGGGTTCTTCTGTGTGAAGAATATTGTGTGTAACATCAACACACTCATTGCAAATATATATAAACTTTCCATTAAATTCTGGGCCTTCTACCATTTGTTCTACTTGATGTCTACCCTTACCGCAAAAAGAACAATTAATCAGTTTCTTTATATTGGAATTTTCGTTTTCATCCATGTTAAGACCTTTTAAATTCGTTTAACCAGCTTAGACTCTTTGGGTACTTATCGTTTATGTTTTGATTTGAAGTTTTATCAAGACTTTTCTCGCTTACTACTTCTGTAGTAATAATTTCTGCATTCATGGGCAAACTTGCGGTATGGTTTCCAATTATACCTTTTATAAGTAAATCATTTATGCCCCGTGGATGTTGAATTGGCTCAGTTATTTCTTCTTTGATAATTTTTTGATTGGGCACTTGATCTTCAATAAATCCAGATTCTTCCGTTAAAGTTGTAGATTTATCAATTATATCGGGCCAGACTATTTCATCTTTGAGTTCTGATTTATTTACTATTGGAATATTTTCAGTTATTTCCTTTTTGGCAACTGGCGCTGTTGGTTCCGGATCAACAGATATCTCATCTTTCTTCTCAGTTTTCTTTGTTACACTCACCAATGTTTGATTTGCAGCAACCAATAATATAACCGCAAGAGGATCAAGTGTCAACACAACAATAAGTGTAAATATTTTAACCGCGGATTCAATCTTTTTACTGCTGTCTTCCTCATTGCTATGGATCAGTTCTGCAATATATCGTATTGGCCCAACTTCTAACTCCAGTTTTCTAACTTCGGATTCAAGTTTTAGTTTTTCGTCACTGTATTCGTCAATTTTCTTTTGTGCAGCATCAATACTGTTTCTTAATTCTTTACGCTGAGCAGCTTGACTACGCCTAACTGCCAAAGCCCTATCTGCTCTATCCTTGCCAATAAAAGAATTAATGGTTGCATCAAGTTGTAGTATAACTTTGTCATTGTCACTGATTATGGATTTTTCTCTAGAAATCTGTTGGTCAAGTCTTTGTATTTTTCCGCCGTTATCTATGGTGCCGGCATTTTGCTCCAAGTGACTTTTAGAAAGAAATCCAAAAACACCTATGCTGGTTGTGAGCATAAGTGTCAGTGTAAAAATTACGAGAGGTAATTTCAGTTTTAAGCTGGAGTGTTCCCAGTTTCTATAAAGCCAGCTGGTTGTGATCAGTTTGCTGCATTCAAGTACCACACCCATAATAAGTGCATGTAAGGGTGCACCTGCATATATGGTTGTTATACCGATAATAGAAAACCAGCCGGCTACAGTAGCTAAAGATAGTGCTGATAATAGTGTTAGTAATGCAAATACCATAAAGTATTTAGTTAATAACCTGTGTATTCATCTATCTTTGCTCATAATAACGTCGATAATTTTATTAGCATCACTTAAATTACCTCGATTAATTTTATCCTCAATTTCTTTATCTTTCTTTTGTTGAGAAAGTATAAATGGGCAGGATTCACCTGTTAGATTATATTCTTGTGTCCAGGTGCGATAGCCTATATTGTAATTTTGCATTTTATGCATTGGTTTATTCCTTGTATTAAAAAATAGATTTAGAGTAAATAGCAGAATTTGCGCCATGCTCTGCACATTCTACACTTGCACAATAACAACGATTGTTTGTGAGTGTTTTAATTAAATTATCTGCATAATTAAAGGCGTGTTCGGCAAATTTTTCAGCACCAACTCCATCAAATGTTCTAATTTCCACAAGATCTAGTGCTTGTAATTCCTTAAACTTATCTAAATATGGATCTTTTTCATCTAATATTAGCTTGTGATCAAAATTATCTTGTAGCCAGGCCTTGAGTAATTTGAGTCCGCCAAAATCCACTGCCCAGTTTTTGTTATCTAGTGTATCACACCCAAAGGTGAATGTAAATGCCAAGCTGTAACCATGCAATAAATGACAGTGACTATGTTCTGCATTTGGTTGTCTAAATACTGCTGATAGGCCAATGTCATGCCCGTAATGTTTTTTTGAAAAATACTTTTCCATTATTTTTTCCCGTTTAAAGAAACCATTTGCATAAATTCTGCTCGCACACTCGGGTCTGTTTTAAAACAACCGCCTAGCTTTGATGTAACTGTATTAGATCCAGTATCTTCTACACCGCGAGATCGAACACAGAAGTGCTGTGCATGAATCACAACACCAATATTATCTGTTTCTAAAATATACTGCAATGCATAATAAATTTGTTCAGTAAGACGCTCCTGAATTTGTGGTCTTTTACTGAAGTACTCAACAATACGATTGATTTTGCTTAGACCTAATACCTTTTGATTTGGAATATAGGCCACTGTGGCCAAGCCATCAATAATCACAAAATGATGTTCGCAATTGCTTTGAACGCTAATATCTCGTTCTACAACCATTTCGTCGTACTTCATTTTATTATCCACAGTGGTACATTTGGGAAACGCTTCATAATCCAGCCCCCAAAATATTTCTCCCACAAACATTTTTGCTACACGTTTGGGTGTTTCTTCTAGGCTGTCATCTGACAGATCAAGCCCCAGTGTTTGCATAATATCTTTGAATTTTTCTTCAATAATATCAATTTTATCTATTCTACTTAGAGAGTTCGGTATTTGCGGAGTTTCAACACCACATTTTACAAGATGTTGGTGAATTAGTGTTCCTAATGCCGAATCTACCTTACTTTTATTAAAACCCATTTTTGTTTTCCTTTATTTCAAATAAGATATCAGCCATGCCGTTGGCCAGCACATTGTATTATACTATCGTTATAGATGCTAAGTCTAATTTGATTTATGCATGATGTGATACCCGTTATGGTAATTGGAGTCTTTCGTTTACTCCCAACGCCATACAGAAGTAATTCTGTATAGATTGTACCACCGTTGTGTGGTACAGATATTTATCAATTTTAAATTGCCATATCTATTTTTTCCAATGCTGGGTACGGATCATATCCAGTAAGTTCAATGTCCTCCCATTGTAATGCCATGATGTCATCGAGTGTAGGTAAATCTTTCTTGATTACAAGTGTAGGCAAAGTACGCGGAGTTCTTTCTAGTAATTGATTGACAACCCCTAATTGGTGCTGATATATATGAATATCCCATCCCATATACACAAGTTCTCCCGGAGTTAAACCAAGATGTTTTGCAAAAATATGGTTAAGTAAGGCATAGCTCATTATATTAAAAGGGAGTCCGTGATAAATGTCATTGCTTCGCATTACAAAGCAGTTGTTTAATCTGCCGTTGCCCACAGTAAAATCGCCTTCAACAGAATACATGTGAAGCATATGGCATGGTGGTAGCGCCATTTCTTGCATTTGTCCGGGATTCCATCCTGTAACAACATGTCGGCGACCGTACGGATCTGTTTTGATGCCGGATAACAGTTCAGCAATTTGATCTGTTTCCTTTATTTGTCCGGAAAAATGAGGGGATTCCCAGTGTCTCCACTGATAGCCATATCCCTTACCCATGTCGCCTTCGGGTAAATTTGTCAGACCTCTATCATCCAAAAATCCTCTAGAGGTGTTGCCTTTCCAGATACCAATATTCTTTTCTTCTAGCAGTTTTGTATTAGTGAGCCCACGTAAAAAGAACATGGTTTCTTCAAATGCAATACGTAGCGGTACCTTGCGTGTTGTCTGGAGTGGGAATCCCTGTGCTAGGTCCCACCGAAGCATTCTACCAAACACTGCCTTTGTGTTTATTTGTGTGCGATTCGATCTTTCTACGCCGTTCTTAACAACATCGTCGAGCAATTCTAAATAATTTTTCACTATGTTCCTTAAAGTTTTCCAGAAAGTTTTCTAACAATATATTCAGCTTCGGTAATATTCTCCACAAAATCGGCGTGTAGATAAGGCGTCTCTTGACTAAATGAATGTGTCCATATTCTGTGCATTGAATAATAATACTTAAACCAGAGTTTTCGATTGTCTGCAGAATTTACGGGCCATAGGGCAAATTTCCTCTTATATTCAATATAGGAAGTGAGTCCGGGGTCTTCCCGCCAATTTGTTTGTTTTGCCATCCGGTAGTTTAATTAAAAAATTCTATCGTATATTACAATTTTACACTGTAATCTACGATAGAACAAGTTAATCAATAACTTTATTTTTTATTAGTGTAATTGGGCATTTTGTAAAATGTATGATTACCTATAGTTGCTGTTTTTTTCATTTCCCGGCGCCATGCTGGTTGGCTTATATAGGGATTATGAAAGTGTGTTGCCCCGTGTGTATTGTCCTCAACCTCTCCACTAAGAACTGTAATTGCCACTATACTGGCAACTTGGAATTGATCGACTACAGCTTGGTTAATAGATCCATCTTTATTTCTAACAGGTATTTCTTTACCTTTTTTATTGCTTTCACAGTACCACGAAAAGGCACAAACAACATTTTTACCAATTCTGCTTACGGCAGTTTGTTTAACTACACCGCACACAGTGTTTGGAAATCGTGGATCATTGGCACGATTTAAGGTAACAGAAGCAACTGCATATTGTCCTCGAATATCCTCACCTTTTGATTCATAATAAATATTTTCAGCCAAGCAATATGCTTGTTCTGGATCTACTTTTGATGTGTCAAAGTCTAAGCCAACAGAATTAGCTGTGCTTAAAAGATATGCGAGGAGAAGTTTTGCTGTTAGCATTTCTTTTCTCCTATTTTAGACTACCCTAAACTACTAGGCAGAAAGTATTTAGCCTAATAAAGATGTTATTATACACATTGTGAAACTGTTAGTCAAATAAAAATAATGATAAATAACAAAAGAATAAAAGGATTTTGCCATGACAGAAAAACAAATTGTTACTCGTATTCGTGTAATCAAGTCCCGAATTGCAGCAATAAAATATGATCGTAACAAAGCAATAAGGAGTGCACCGAGCGATGTTAATGTTGAAATATTAAAAAAAGCTAATGCCGGGGAACTAGGCGATCTCAATGCAGAATTAGAGGCGTTACTCAGCCAGCAAAATGGCAAGCAAGATGTAGCAGAAGGCTACACAGGTAGAGAGGGTGACAGTGAAAAAGAATTAGCTGCTATACGTGATCAGTATAACAAATATACCGAAGGGTGGAGCCAAAAATACAAGAAGAGTATCAACTGTAGTCACCCCAAGGGCTTTAGTCAAAAGGCTCATTGTGCTGGTAAGAAAAAACACAATGAAGCTGTTAATATGGAAATGGTCTGTGAAGATTGCGGTATGTGTCAAACACATGGCAGGCTAGACGAGATCAAAAAAGGTCAAAAGGACAGCAACGGAAATACCAAGTGCTGGCCCGGCAAGCACGCCGAAGGTACCAAGAAGGGCAAGAATGGCGGGCAAGTACGTAACTGTGTGCCTAACGAAAGTGTGACAGAAAGCTCAAGTGAGAATGCCTGGAATGCAGGTATGAGTGATGAAGATTTTATTAGAAAGTTTGGCCAGTTAGAGTTTGATCGCTTAACAAAAAAATACGGAGTATCTTCTATCCCAGTACCGGATTTAATTGGATATCGCGCCAAAGAACCCACTGATCCAAGAGTTCGCCTGCATAGGGGTCTAGATGGTATGGGTGCAAAATTAAAGTCAATTATTAAACAGCAAGGTGTAGCGGAAGGCTCCGAGAACAATAATACAACAGCACAAAAAATATTCTTTGCTCGTAGTAATAAAGCACCCAAAGGCTGGAGTTATGACCATGTGGGCTTTATAACTCAGGATGGAAAACAAATTCAAATGAGTGGGCATAAAGGCAATGATGTATATGTCACTAACGATGTAACTGATGATCCGGAGTTTCCTAAACAAAATATCAAAATTGTATCATTATCAAAACCAGTATCGGTTCCTACAATCAACTCAGTAGGTGCAGAAAATTGCGGAACATTTGTGGCAAATGTATTACAAGCAAATGGTATAAAAAGTATTGATACACAAAAAATATATAGTGTATTCAAACAACCACAGAAGCAAGGTGTAGCGGAAGACACAAAAAATATCAAAGGATCACAAAAAATGAGAGAAAACACTGAAGCAGAAGGTGCTACAGTCAAGAATAGTCTACGTACTATCATTCGTGTAGCAACTGATCTAGAAAGACAAATGGGTAACAACGAGAATTTTCCAGAATGGGTCAGTGAAAAAATTGGTTCTGTAAAAGATCAAATGGTTACTATTATGAATTACGAAATTAGCAATAAAGAAAAAGCACATGATGCTTTTGGTGGCATGTTTGGCGATTCTATGCAACAGCTTGGCAATCTTGGTATTAGAAAGAATCAAGATGTAGCAGAGGCCAATCGCAACCAGGATAGGCATTGGGAAGATGAAGCCGAACAAGAAATGTCTCCGGATAAAAATTCTCCTTATTATGTATTTTGGACTGGCCAAAGTCACGAATGGTACGGCGACGGAGATCCAGCAAGTGGATATGGAAGATACAAGCCAAAAGGCGAGGCTGGCGGTATAGTGGCTATCAATATTAAAGATCGTGATACTGCTGAAAAACTTGCAGATGATCTCAATGCTCAAGCCGAAGATGGGACATTTTTTGAAAAATCTATATATAACACATGGAATAAAGATTATTATCTAGTAGATTACATGGGGGCAGAAGCTCGTTCAATGAAAAAAATAGATGATTTTGATCAAAGAATGTTAAGCCATGATTTAAAGAGTGGCAAGATAAAGGATTATGCCAATCAAGGCATGATGGAAGGCCAATTAAATGAATTTGTTGCTGCTTTATTGCCGGGAATAGTAACAGGTGCCAGGATTGCATTACCATATCTTGGTAGAATATTGGGTTCAATGGGGCGTGGTACTGGCACTGTTGTTGGTAAGACTGCAACCGGGGTAGGACGTGGTATTGCGGATGTTGCAAAGACAGGTGTAAATGCCACTGCACAAAATGCAGGTAAAGTTGGACTAGGTGTTGGGGCTGCTGAACTTGGAATTGAAGCCGGTAAGGGCGTAAATAATGCTATATCTGATATTGGCCGCGCTACTAGCGAAGTTATAATGGCACTACCGCAACAGGTAGCAGACGGACTAGATCAGGTATATACTGATGCTAAATCTGCTACAGACATACTAACTCAGGTATTAGGAAAAGCACTTGATGGTGTTACTATTGGAAAAATAGCCAAGTATGCAGTTGAATATGCGGTACCACTGGTAACTGTAATTGCTATATTATACGGTGGTAAAAAATTAATTGATAAGGTGCTAAGTGAACAAGATATGTCAGAAGGCGGCATGGGTGGTATTAATCGTTGCGCGCCATCTAATGATGTAAGTTACGAAAAAGTACTCAACGAAGTTAAACAACAGTGGAAGGCAGATAAGAATACTGTCTCAGAGTCAAAAATTACAACTGCCGTAAATTACATACTGAGTGAAAAAGCACCTTGTTGGAAAAACTACAAACAAATTGGGATGAAGGTAAAAGGCGGCAAGCAAGTGCCAAATTGTGTGTCTGTTAGTGAACATGAAGTCACACTAGAAGGTGATGCTTTTATTGGAATATACGAAGATAGTTTATTAGAAGCCGAATATCACGGACATAAAGTTCAATTAAATAAACCAATGCAAGGTGATGTTAAAAAATTTAAGGTCTATGTTAAAGATCCATCAACAGGAAATATCAAGAAAGTGAATTTTGGTGATCCAAATATGAGAATTAGAAAATCAAATCCGGGTGCCAGAAAAAGCTTCAGGGCAAGACATCACTGTGAAAATCCGGGGCCGCGTACATCTGCTCGTTATTGGTCGTGTAGGGCCTGGTAAACTAAAGTAAGATATTGGTTAAAAGATAAATAATAGTATGAAAACATACTACGTTTATCTTTTAACTGATCCTAGAAACGACAACCAAATTTTCTACTGCGGAAAAGGTAGCGGTGACAGATGGAAATCCCACTTACAAAATAATAGTGGTTTAGGAAAAAACAATCCAACTGTTAATAAAATTAAAAAAATACAATCCGAAGGTCTACAACCGGGTGTAATTTTTTTACACGAAAATATAATAGATGAAAAGTTAGCCTACGATCTCGAAACTGACTACATTGAAGAAAATTTTGATAACTTAACAAACATTAAAAAAGATTCAAGACCACCTTCGGCTAAGGGAAGAATTGGTTGGAGCAGAGGGAAGAATTTATCAGATCAACACAAAGCAAACATATCTAAAGGTCTGCTTGGACACAAAAGGGGCAATTATTCTACTGAACACCGGCATGCGATTAGTGAAAGCCTTAAGGGCGAAAAACACCCTATGTATGGAAAACCAGCAAATAATCGAAAGTGTATCATTGAAACAACAACAAACACAGTTTACACTGATCAGATAACTGCATCGACTGCTTTAGGAATACGCCAAGGAGATATTTCAAATTGTTTAGCAGGCCGTCAAAAAAGCGTTAAAGGGTTCAAGTTTGAATATACAAATAAATAAACAAAGGAAACACTATCATGTACAAATCACTAAACGAAAACCTAACAACCCCTTGTATAATGATGGCAGTGACCACCACATACGGAAAAAACATTCCCGACCTTGACAGCCAAAGTTGGGTAGATACCGAAGATGATTTGCCTGTGTGGCCGTTCCCAACCAGAAGGCCACCAGGAGAATCTTTAACAAAAATTTAATCTTTAGGCCAGGGGTAAGGTAACCAACCCATTCTACCAAAACACTCTTCCACCAAGGGCGTTATGACACCTTCGTCGCCGTGACAATAATAGTCTAAGTATCCTTCATTTTTGTTGTGGTGAGTGTTCCTAATATCAGCAATATACCCCCCAGCTGCTCTCCAAGAACAACTCCATACATCAAGTTCGTCACCCTTTAATTTATTGATAATTCTTTCATCATCAGATAAAAAACTGTCTTTTTGCCAGCGCATATTACACAATGCAGAATAAAATTGAACTGCAATATTTTGATCACTTAGATATGCAATTACTATCGAATCATTGCACATTTCAGCATATAAATTGGGGGAGTCTAGGTCCATAAGTGCTTTCGAATTTTAATTAATCTAGCTAGCATTTGATCGTCTTCGGCTGCCCAATCTGCTTCCTGCTTGGTTGAAAGATTGCTTGCTGCTACATGTGCTTTATAATCGGATGCTTCCCTGTCAAACTCGTCATCTAATACACCGAGAGATCCCAGCCCTTGATCACTATAGGATACATATTTGTGTTCTTTTCTTGCAGGTCTTATGTTAACCCACCAGTTGTACAATTCTAGTGTTTCTCTGGCAGCGTGTGCTTGATCGTCTGATCGTTCATGCACAGGCAAAGCAGGATCGTCTAAGGTTGCAGCCCACTCTAGATGTTTGATACTATATTCAACATTGTATTTTATAGGGAAAAACTTATGGTAAAAGGGTATATATTTTTTCCACCAACTTATGTTTTTATCAGATTCGCTGCTCCAGCACGAAAACCGAGATAACTCAACTTCAACAAAGGTTTTTAATATATTAAAATTAGCATGTAATATTATGACGTCGTTACCATAGTATCCGGGGGCCAGCCCAGTATTTACAACGTGATATTTGTCGCTGGTTCTATAACGAATCCATTCAGATATTTTTTCGTATCTATGCTTGATTGGCCAAATAAATGTTTTTTTAAAGTTCTGTTTAATATAAAAACGGACAGGTGCATTTTTTGCAAATTCCTCATTAAAGAGCCGCCAGCCTGTTGACGAAAGTGCGCCGGGCGGATTATAGCACATCCATGAGTCAAACTTCCTCGTATATTTTTTTATAGTCTTTAACATATAAAAATTTTTATTAAACACTCAGTGCAGTTAGTTTGCCCTAGAAATAAAAGAATTCATCTTTTCAGCTTCGGCAATGACGTCTTCTGTTGTGGGTGCATACGGCGGGATCACACCATCTTGAGTCGAAACCTTATGTTTATTTGAAAGTATGTCAAATGCAAGCTGCAACAGCTCCAGTCTAATTTCGTATGGGGTTTTTCCAGTAGGTTTCATTTAATGCCCTTTGTGTGTTAGATAATGCTTGATTGTGTATTATACTGATAATTACTGTATTCTGCAACCTGTTTAGTTGCAGAATACAATTCATTATTACATTCTTGTAGATAAAGCAATTGGCGAAATGGCCTGTTCATATTGCGATTCTAATTGTCCGGCAGGAACTGCTGTAATAATGGGTTTTGGAACATTAATACTTCGCTCGGGATCGGCCATCATAAGGAATGGTGCAAATCTTAATCCTTGCTCAGTTCCTACCATGCATAACGGACTTTTTACTGTATAGGCCATCATGGTTTCGTCAATGACTTTACCAATAAATTCCTCTCCAGCGTTGGTTTTAAATACTGCAATATAAGGTGTATCTTTTTTCTGTGTTAACATTAGAATTCATCCCATCCGGCAACAGCTTCAGAACGACTATATTCTGTAACTTTAGTTTCAAAAAAGTTCTCTCGCTTTTCAGAGTTTAAATATTCGTAAGGATTCTTGGTATATCCCTTGTATATTACTCCAAGTCCTAGTATTTTAGTTCTCTGATTTGCAAGATACTTTACATAGGATTCTGTGCTTTCCTGAGAAATGCCAAGAATTCTATCCCCGTAAATTTCTTTACCCCATTCTACTTCTTGTTCAACTGCTTCCATAATAGTATCAATTAAAATTTTTCTATCAGCTTCATCATTGATATCAAAAATTTCCCTAATAATACTTGCAAACATATTAACATGAGTTACTTCATCATTTTCAATGTATTTAATCATTTTGGCAACATTGGCCACTTTATTTCGAGCAGCCAACTGATAGAAGAATTGAAAACCATTGTAAAAATAAATACTTTCTAATGCAAAGTCAGCAGCAAGTGCCTGCTTAAAATTTTCAAGGCTTTTTTCTTCCACAAACTTTTGATATTGAGCTGCAATAAATTTATTACGCTTTAGTAGAAGTGGATTATTTCTCCAATAATTATAAATTTCTTCACGCTCAACATTAGAAAATAACTCTTGTAGTAAATACTGATATGACTGAGAATGAATTAGTTCCTGGAATGCCTGAATAGTAAATAAACCACCAATTTCAGGTGCAGTGATATAATCTGACAAAACAGATAAGTTAGACACTTGCATACTATCAAGTGCAATAAGAAAAGAAAGTGTACTTTTAAAGCCCAGCATTTCGGCAGCAGTTAGTTCTTTAATAGTAACTTTATCGTCTACTAATGAAATCTTTTCGGGAATCCAAAAATTGTTCAACATGATTTTATACAACTTGGGTGCCCACTGATACTTGACGCTATTTAGGTTTAAGATACCGGTAGCGTTGCCATTGATAATACTGCGAGCAGTTTGTGAATCATCGCCCAATTCATCAAATATTTTTTTATGTTCAATTTTTATCATTTTTATTTCCTTTTAAAATTTACAAATTTTTATCCAGCACACGCAACACAATTTTCTTCTGCTTTGACGCCGCCATCCGCTGTTGAGTTTTTCTTAATTGCTCTGATATAATAAATTGCCTTGATGCCTTTACTATGAGCATAATGAATTGCATCGTAAAGTTCTTTTGCATTAAAATCTTCTTTGCGTTGATCAAAGATCAATTCCATAGAACAACCTGTATCGATGAATTTTTGTAATTCTGCAACAACATTAATTATTTCAGTTGCAGTATGCTTGGGAAATGTCTTGCTATAAGCAAGTGGATTTTCCTTTAGGTATTTGGCTACTACTACTAGCTTACCGTTCTTATTATCCTCTGAGAAAAATGCATTATACACCGGTAATACACTAGCACTAGAATCCATATAGATTGAAGTTGATGTATTGGGCGCGGGACTGGTTAACTGACTATTTCTAATACCGTATAGATTAATCTGCTCTTGTAATGCATCCCAGTCGTAGTTGCCTGATCCAAACTCTTTAAATTTAGCCAATCTATTTCCGTTTTTCCATTCTGATTTTTCAAAAGCATCAAACGACCCAAATCTCTTTGAAAGCTCAACGCTTGATGCCACTGCATTATATTCGATACATTCGGCAATTTCTCGAATGTAGTCTAAATCACGAAAGTTCATAAACTCCCTGGCTAAATGATCATGCAGGCCCTGTATACCAATACCAATGGTGCGATATCTCTTGTTATGTGCTGATGTAATTGGGTCGGGTGCATTGGTAAGTGTAATGCCGTAGTCAAGAATTTTAGTTGTCAGTGCAGAAATTTTTCCCAATTCCTTGAAGTCTTTGATATTACCCAGCACAATAGATGCTAGATTACACACATGACCCAGCTCGTCGGGTTTTATGTTAGAGAAAGATTCTGTACATAGGTTGACACAGGGGATACCAATATGACCATTATCGTCGCCTTTATTTGGATTATACTCGTTAATGGTATCGGTAAAAGAAATATAAGGTAATCCTGTCTCAAACTGAGTACGCATAATAATCTTCATTAGATCACGAGCATTATTAAACTTGTGAGTAATTTCAAGTTTTCCATCTTCGGCTGCTTTTTCAATTTTAAGGTAAGCTTCGGTAAATGCACGCCCGTATACACCCCTTAGGTCAATGCCTAGCTTTTTCTTTACTTCGTATGGACAAAATGTTACCCAAGGTTCTTTGTTTTTGTCTCTTTCCATAAAGATGTCTGGAATACAAACTTGCGGGAATACATCATATGCTTTCATGCGTGGGTCGCCGTGTTCAGTTTGCATGTCAAGAAAGTCTTGAATATCATTATGCCATATAGGCAACGCAATAGTACCGGCACCTGCACGCTTACCACCTTGATTAACTGCAACAAGTGTGTCATTTAAGATTTTAATCCACTGTACAACAGTACCTGCTGCATTTTGATATCCGTTAACATCGGATCCTTTGGCCCTCAAATTTCCAAGAAATATACCAAGGCCGCCACCGTTCTTTGAAATTAGTGCAACTCTTTTGATATTATCAAAAATGCTGTCAATATCATCTTCAACTGCAATGATAAAGCATGAAGCAACATTTCCGCCTTTTCTTAAGTTTGATAGAAATGGTGTTGCTAAGGAAATCTTGCGTTGTGAAAGTGCATTGTATACTTCCTTTACAAATTTAAGACGTGTTTCTTCGGGCTCAAATTGCCCAAATCTCATTGCATTTACCAGATGCATATGCTGATTTAATTCATATTTTCCAAGATATTTCTTTTTGGCAGTAATAAGACTGGCATAGCTGTAGTACAGATCCCTGTTTATCTTTAATGCCGATCCTAGATCTTCTAAATCTTTGTCGCTGTAAAAATTTAAAAGATCTTGAGAATAGGTACCCCTGGATACATTATACTGCACTACTTCTTTGAACGATTTTCCACGCAAAGAAAAATTTGCCCATTCGTCCATTGCAAGTGCTCTTCCGGCCACGTTAACCCAGTCGGGTGCTGCTGGTGTTGCTAGTTGAATTGCGTGTTGAATAACATTCAGTTGAATATCTCTAGTTTTTATTCCAGGTTTTAAAAATTGATCAAATTTTGACTCAAGTTCAAGAGGATTTACGTCTTGTTGTTCGGTAGCCATTTGAATGGATTTTTTAATTTTTGAAACATCGTACGGTTCTTTTGTACCGTCACGTTTTTCTACCATAATTTCTTTGTTTGATGCCATGTTGCTCTCTTATGCTATTTTTTTAATTTCTGATTCAGTATACTGTTTTAGTACTTTAAAATTATGTTCAATTTCTGGATAAGTACTTATCTCTCCCAGGTAGTAGTTTAAAACATAGTGATTATTCACTACAGGTAATAGATAAATATCCTCTTTGTCTTCAACTAAAAATAATTCCACATTTTCTTTATTCGGTAATAATGTCAGTGTGTAAAAAATTAAAAGACTAATGGAACTTGTACAAAAAGATCCATGAAATAAGATTTCCCACGGTGTGGGCCAATTGTCTGAACTATAATAATCCAATGTCCTTGATGAAAAGGGCATAGTTGAGAAAAATTTAGCAACTTGCTCTAACTGTAGATCTATAGAAGAATCCTTGACGTTTTCTCTTAATTTTTTCCAAAGGCGTATGCGCTCAACTTCTGGTATAGTATTCCAGTGCATGATTTTAAAATGGTATCCACTTGATATCAGTAGAATTAAAAGTTAGTGAACTGGGGAAATTGTGTTTATATAAAATATTAATATAATTATTAACACCGTACTGTGCAATAAAATTAAGTGTATAAGATCCGGGATTAATTTCGGTACCTGTATCAGTCAAGGTAACAGGGTTAGCGGCTGCAGGTATAATTGCAGTAATTTGTAATTGACCATTTTTGCTAAAATTATTACCAACTGTATTCCAGTTGTTTAAAATAGAATCTGTAGACGAATAAAGAAACGTAGCAAACGGTGTTGCCAAGTAAGATAATTCCGGGATAACTGTAAATGTAGACGTGGGCGGCAGTGTAGCTCTTAGCTGCGGCACCAAGGTGTTGAGTAGAACACCGCTACCAACTGTACCTAGCCTAACATATTCTCCGTTAATATTCCCCATGTATAAATTTCTAGAATCAGTACAGAGAGCAAGTTCGCCGGTCATTAGTACAGCCGGATAATTTTCAATATTAAAAGCAGGATCATAGTTACCGCTACCAAATCCGCCTATACCAGTATATCCGGCTGGATACAGTGCATTAAATTGATCTTGAATTCCCCTACGATTTTGTATTCTGGAAACAACTACAGGAGTTTGTGATGGTTCTGTCATTTTATATTACCTCTTTGTATGTTGTATTTATTCAAAACCATACTGATCATAATATGAGCATACTTTGTTGGCCCACAAAACTTCATAATGCTTAAATTCGTCACCCTTGATAATAAATTCCTGGTACTTTGCGTCTCTAGTAGCAATCATGACTACACCTTGATTTATTTCAGTTCCAAACATTTCATTGTGGGCAAGTGCATATGCAGCCAATTGAATAAAGTAATCTTCAATCCATTCTTTTTTCTTGTCTTTTAAACTGTTTTTAAAATCCATTACAGACGGTGTGCCATCAAATAATCCAACTAAATCCATGGTACCTGCGTATAAACCAGTTGAGTATACAGCAACCTCCGTTCCCCATACTTCACTAATCTTATGAAAACACCCTTTGATAATCACATTTGCAAGAGTCTTTGAAAGATATGCACCCGTCATTTCTTTTCCTAAGATAAAATTCTCAAGATTAGTATGCATACTGGTTCCTAGGCCACTTGCCTCAGTCTTAATTCTATTTGCTTCAGTTTCTCCAACACGTTTAACCCATTCTTTAATATGGGTCATATCTTTTGTTTTACTGAGAATTGTTGTTACTGAAGGGAGTGGTTTGTCTTCGCCGACAATATAACGTCGGCCAAATGCTGTATCAACCCGCTGCAAGGGCTTATAGTCAAATTTTTTACATATTTCCATCAACATAGTGTAACACAACTTAAATCAATTTGCAATCAAGATTTACAATTAATGTCGTATGTTACCAACCTATATTCCATTGAATAGTATTATTTGTAGTTGGGTTTGATCTTATTTGTACAGTGTACCCTAAAGCAGTAAAATAAGATTGTACTTGATTTAATTGCAGTTGAATTGCTTTATTTGTGGTTGTGCCGGCCCAAACCTGCCAGTATAAAGTAGGATTAGTACCAAATGTATTGACAGCAGTATTGATAGTAACTACGGCGGGTGAAGAGGGGGGATTTGGCAATGCTGCTCTGGATGGATTATATACAGTACCTGTGGCTGATGTTGTATAATTATCTCCGGGATTGGTCACCACGATTGATGCTACAGATGTTGCTGCCGGAGCAGTACCTAACAGGACATTGGTTGTTGCACCTGTGCCGGGATCAGTTATAACCAAATAGGGTGAATCTACAGCATATCCTGCACCAGTATTATCAACTGCAACATCTAAAATAACACCGTTTATGTCAGTAAGTACTGTGCTCATAAATCCGGTGCCCAATGGATATAATGCATTATTATTGAGAGATGACACAATTTGAACACTTGCTGTACTTGGTTCGTATCCAGATCCCGGATTAAGAATAACTACTTCAATAATTTCGCCCGTGACGCTGACAGCAGTAATTCTAAATACTGCATCAACATAAGCAATGTTGGGAGCAACTGCGCGTGTTGCGGTAACAGTATCGTTGACTGTATATCCTGTACCACCATTTACAATGTTGATATTAAGTATTTGACCGGTGCCGCTTACCAAAGGCTGTAGTTGTGCATTAATTCCCGCAAGTGAACTAACACTCATTGTGGAATTTACTGGTTGATAACCAAGGCCGCCGTTCGTAATAGTTATTTCTAAAATATTTCCGCCATTTGTAATAGCTGTACCTGTGGCTACTACCGACGGTGTTGAACCTATCGGGGGAATAAATTTTACTGCCGGAGAATCTTGGTAATATCCCACTCCACCATTAACAACACTAACAGAGGAGACACCAGTTATAAAGGTCATTGGTGTGTTTCCGCCAACAACAGTGTACATTTTGCCGCCGCCGGGCTGACATTGGCTAGATGCTGCTAAAATAGCCTGCTGTATCATGCAAATCTCTTCCCAAACTACAGGAAAATTTGTTGCAAGTACTTCCATTGTTGCGGCATTAGGAAACCCAGACGATGGACTTGACGATGATGTTGATGTATCACAAGACATTAGATTATCCTATTTTATATTCCTATTTGCTTCCTGGCTGTAGTCTGAGCCATATCAGAAACACGGTCCGTATTTTCTTCTTGTTTATCGGCCACAGACTCGGCATCGGAGTCAATATCAATATCATTCTCAATACTATCTTCGGCTGAAGCCCCATCGGGTTCTGTTAATTTAATTATTTCAGGCGTAGCATTTAAAACTACAGGATTATTGCTCAATAATAGCATAATACTATTGACATTAACAGAGTAGCCCATATTGTAAAGTGCATCTACAACATCCCGGGTATTAATGTTTGTAGAACCGGATCCTTTTGCACCAACTAAGATGTTGTTTAAATCCGATTCTAAACTTTCATTATAATCCTCTTGGAGGAATTCCCTGGCTCTCATGCACTTCTCTTTTTGGCTTCTCTTAATTCTTCGGCCTGTTTGATAAGGCGTTTCATTTCTAAAATTTTAAGTTGTAGTCTACGGGACTCCATTTTCTTTGAACGGCCTAGTGGCTCTTCTTCTTCGGCGCCACCAAATTCGTCGCCAAGATTGTCTAAATCAGCAGCTGGTTCTTCAACATCAGGCATTTCTCCCATGTTTCCCATGTCTGCTTCAACATCCTTGTCCATGTCGACCGCAGCAGTAACTTGGCCAGTTGACGCCATGCTGGAAACCGCATCATCGACCTGATTTTTAGCAGTATAAAGTGCATCCATGACGCCTTGAAGTGCACCATAGATTTGGGTCTGAAATGCTGATGATGATTCTGTGCCGTATGTTTCCCTCATTTGATCAGTTACAGGTGGAAGATCTTCATTCTGAAGTCGACCAATTTTTTCAATCATTTCTTGTAATTCTTGAGCAAAACCCTTTGCAGCCATCATGACTTCGGCTTGACTTACTTCTGTTTCAAGCAAACGTCGTAAATTTTTTACTAAATTTTCTTTCATTTCTATAATTCCTTCTGTATGAATAATTTTCTTTATTATATAACAATATTAGACAGTATGTCCAGAAAGTTTTGCCATTGCATAAATTCTTACACGTTCTTCAATCATGCTGTCGGGAAAGCGATATCTGCTTGAACGATAATGCTTCATGGCATCTCTTACACAGTCGTCAAAGTCTTCTTGTGATGTTCCGGAAATTTTAAATGATTCTGCAACATAATTAGCCAGACCATCTATCACATGATCAAGCTCCGGAGATTGAAACTGTGCTAATGCAAATTCTCGAAGATTACGCATGCCTTCTAATACTAGAAGCCTTTTAGAAATCTCCGGGGAAGATTTAGCATCGTCGCCTTTAATTTTTAAATCAATGATCTCGTCTTGGATTTGTTCCATAATAGCAACTAGATCTTTATCGCTGACATTTTCGGAAATTTTAAATCCGTAATTGTTCTCGAGATGTTGATTTATTTTTCTAAATGTGGTATTTGGTGTTTTGCCAATATCGTTTAAAAGCATATAAATCTTCCCTATTAAGTTTTATTTTTATTATTTATCATTCTAACAACTATTTCATACTCTTAAAAATATTGAGATTATTTTTAACATTTTCTGCTAGCATTTCTGCTGTTTGAAACTTATCTTGCAGTATAGCAAATCTCTCAGTATCTTTTTTCTTTTTTGCCGACTTCATGCAATGTAGATAGTGAGTCATGTCTATGTGATATTTTACAAATCTGCTTTCTAGATATAAAACTTTTTTAATAGACGAAAAATCATTAGAAATATATTTTTGCGCAACAATCATTGCAACATCAAATACAGAAATATCTTTGTGTAATGTTTTTTTGTCAAAATTAACAATGTCAAAAAATCCATCTGTATTCTTTTCAATAAGCAAATTACCAACCAGTGTAGACTTTTTAGATATAGGTATTGGTACACCTTTTTTTAGTGCCATAGATGCCGCAAGATCTGTAGCAGTATCAAGTTCTTCTAAAAGTTTAGGTTTATTCATTTTTACTTTCTAAATCCATTGCGGGTTCTTGTTGCGGTTTTTTTACCGTTTGCAGCCAATGTTGCAGATAATTCCCCCGAAGCTTGATTGGGTTTTGTATCGCCTATAATAGTTTTTGCAGATCCAGGCGTATATTCTTTCTTTAATTTTTCATCAGTAGGTTGGCGTCTACGCATTGTGGATGGTGACGTAGGTGCTATTGCAATTGCACTGGCTGATATTGAGCCAGCAGATGCATCTTCTTTAATACCTGCTAATTCACGTAATCTTGATAACTGGGCTGCATCTTCTGTAGTTGTCTGCGG
>Ga0181351_1000096_pt1 | contig 22887 bp, 24 predicted proteins | sample Su13VDMM15SD_FD_170485 | JGI IMG/M metagenome (GOLD analysis project Ga0181351, IMG submission 170485) | Freshwater viral communities from Lake Michigan, USA - Su13.VD.MM15.S.D | ecosystem: Environmental > Aquatic > Freshwater > Lake | place: USA: Michigan | collected 2013-07-16 | reverse complement strand
GCTTCTAGGAGTCTTGATGGTCTTAAGCAACGCTTGGAAGCTAGGGTTACCCACCAGTTCGGCTGCAAACTCTTGCAAGTCCTGTGCGCCATAAGCTGCACCCATGCGATCTTGGATCTGCGTGAAAAACTTGGTGAACTCTTTAGTGAGTGGGTGATTAGGGCTTGCCAGTACGTTTGAGATAGCAGCGTGCACAAGCTCGTGGATGAACGTATGCGCGTTCAAACCATTCTGTGGGTCAAGCGTGATTGTGTTGGTAGCAGGGTCGTAAGAGCCAGACTTGTTGTCCTCTACGGGGGCAATCACAATCTTGGTCTTTAAGTTCAACGAACGCAGACGGCGTAGCACCTGCTTAATATCAGGGTCTTTAATCTGGTCAAGCATGCTACGCAGCAAGCCGTTGAGGTCACCCCTTTGAGCGAGTGCAGTATCAGCTTCGTTAAATGCTGGGCCTTCGTAGGCTGGCAAAAACAATTCTTGCCCGTAAATAAAATTTAATTCACTACGTACAAATTCTTTTAGCTCAGGGGTCATTGACTCACCGGCTTTTTCAATAGCTTGAAGTGGCCCTAAGCTGTCGATGTCGCGTTTAAATTCTTCTTTTGCTTTATCTGATTGCAAGATATCGTTGTATACAAACGAGACAGCTCTAGACAGTTTGCGCTGGCTATATTCAGACTTAAGTTTATTAAGCTCTGAGCCTTTTAGCTTTCTTGGTTTTTCTTTGTCTTCTGCCTTAACAGTGGCAATCTCTTCCGCTTTTTTGTTAACTTGTGCTTCAACATCCGCAAGAAATTTGTCCCGCGCTTGTTTTGTAATTTGACTTAGCACGGTTTGGCGACGAGCAGAAGAAACATTTTCAAATTGGTTTAGCACCTCATCTGGGTCAATTCCAGAGTTAGCCATAGCCTCTTTTAAAGCCTGCATCTCTTGGATGTTTTTGCGCTGTTGCACAGCATCCTTACCCTCTTGACGCTGCACGTCTCGAAGACGGAAAAACTCATTGATGAATTGAGGTAGTCGTAATGTATTGTGTACTTCAGATCCTATATAGGACTCAACTTCAGGCACGTTAACACCTGCCTCAGAAAAGACGCGGTGCATCTCAGCTTTAAGCATCCCATCAATACGACGGTCAACCAGTTTTGCAAACGTGCCTTGTTGACGAACAGCCCTTTCTGTCCCTGCTTCGGCTTTAGCCAAATCCTTTTGGGCACGCTTGCCAAGTTGCTGAGGTTCAGCTACAATTTCTGTTGGTGTTTTTACTGGCGCTGCTTCTAGTGCAGGGGGCTGTTGTCCTTCTCGTACAGCAAAGTCTCCAGCATTCGGGTCAACAGAAACATCTCTACTTCCGTCAAATGTCTCATCGGCTTGGGCAACTTCGGTGGATACGGGTTTGCTAACCACGCTAGAGCTTCCTCCACCTGTAATGGTGTCAGGTCTTGCAACATTAGTTTCTCCTTGAAATTCAGGGCGGGCAAGGAATGTTTCAACTTTCTCACGGATTGGTTGACTCCTGTTTTCTACATAAGCCTCTAGTATGCGTTTGACTTCCACTGCATCTTCTGGGTTGGCAATGTCTTTGCCTTCCAGTATTTTGTTTCTACGAATAAGCGATGTATGCCCGATGCCCATGTCCTTCAACACTGTGTCATTGAGCAACGTAGAGGGGGGCGCAGGTTGTACTTGTGGCGCTACAGCAGGAGTTGTTGCAGGTTGAGCAGGCTGTGGAGCAAACAAATCGCCTTGGCCAGACTCAACAGCAGCTTGCTGCTGTGCATCGGTTTGTATTTGTAAGTCTTTGATTGATGCTTCGTCAAACCCAGGCAATGTGGTTTGCTTGGCGCTTAAGAACTTCTTGAGTTTTGCTTGGGCTTCTTTTACTTCAGTAGCTTGGCGTTGAGCTTCTTGGCGCTGCTTGTTGGCTTCAATCTTTTCGTCACGTGTAGCTGCTTTGGTGACGCCGGGCGTAAGTTCACCTTCAGGTGTAAACAACTCTCCCTGTTTGCCTTTAAGTTCTTTAGGACCAGCAGGTTCCGATGCAGGGGGAGTGTAAAGTCCCGAAGCAGGGCCTGCCTCAAAACCGGGCAAGTCCATCTGTGGGTTCTGTGCTTGGATGGCCCCTATCTCAGCATCTTGACGGCGGATTTCTGCCGCTTGTTGGCGCTCACCACGGCGTTCTAAAGCATCAGCGTACTCGGCACGGCGCTGCGCACCAGCTTGCCCATACTCACTTGCACCACCAACACTACCAAATGCACCACCACCTACCGCACCTTTGACAGCGGATTCCATGATGCGGTCCCACTCTTTACTACCAAATATTTGTGGGTTGTCTGAAACAAATTTTTCGGCGGCAATACTGATAGCTTCTTGTGCGCCTTCGGTTAAACCTTCAGTTGTAGCACCACCTGCTATACCAGTGGCTACGGAGCGTAGGAGGCTCTTGTCCATACCGGACTTTTCAAGAACTTTTTCTACTATGCCCATTTTCATAGGGCCAGTCAATTGTTTGGCTAAACGAGCAGGAAGCACGGAATCAAGTGCGGCTGATCCCGCACCCCAGATAGCGGCTGCACCGGGTTCTAGTTGCTTTGTATTCTCATAGATGTTTTGGAATATTTCAGGGGCGTTTTGTGAGTACGAACCTAAGTAAGTACCCGCACCAACAGCAGCAGCTTTACCAGCAGCGCCAATACCCGCACGAGCCGCTAAAGCGCCAGCACCAACACCGGGGATAAGCGCCGTACCAATATTAGCTACTTGTTCACCAACAGTCTCAGCTACAAACCGTGGTACGTCACCAATACCTTCAACTTCTTTGTATGAGCGAAACATGGTGGGCGACTCCGCCTCACGAGCCGCACGCTTGTCACCTGCTTCTGCCAGTTGTTCTTTAGCATAATCATCAAAGCCAAGTGCAGACCCCGCCATAGCAGGAATGATGTCCGTAAAGGTAGACGCTAACTCACCTGCACCACGCTTAACACCGCGACCAAACGTGCCCAAGACGCCGGGGCCATACTCTTTTTGCAGGCGGCGAACATCATCAGCTTCTGCTTGTTGTTGCGTTCTGATAAAAGTAGCGAGTTCAGTCGCGGCTTTGGTATCACCAGCCGCATCTGCATTTTTAAGCGCTTGATAGACGCGGGACAAATCCATATCAATTCCTTAACGTAATGGGGCGTATTTATCTAACAATGGGTTCATTGCTCCAAAATTCCCGCCGCCACCGCCACCCCCACCTATACCAAGGAATCGGTTGAAATGAGTAGCCACTTCATTTTGGTACAAAGTATCAAATTTAGAATCAAAACCTTTGTCTGCACCGGGTGCAGGTACTTTAGATAAGCCAAGTTGTTTTGCCAACTGAGCACGAACGGCTACAGGGTCAACACGTTCCTCAGCTTTTGCCCGTAATTGTGCTGCTTGGTACGGATCTAAACTATCGTATTTGTTTTTCATTATTTTCAACTGTTCATTTCGGAACGCCGAATTTAGATCAAGTTCTTTACTTCTAAGTCCTAATTCTTTTTCCGCCAACAGGTTACGGTTTCTTTGCTCAACCGCTGTCATTTTTTGCCGCTCTCCTTCATTAAACAGTTGTCCTCTACCAATATCGCCTTGTTGTTGAGTTTGAAAGCGATTCAATGCTTCAGTATTGTTGTAATGAGAAGCGGTCACATTTAAGTTTGTATACTTGTACAAGTTATCAGCTGCACGTTCACCCGCCGCTTGAGCAGCTTGGTAGTTGCCTTTCTTAGCCGCAATCTTTTGTTGCTCAAGGTTGTCACGATAATCTTCTAACTTATCTTTAGCGGCACGATTTGCGGCTTCACCACGGATCAAGTCAGCAATACCTTGACGGCCTTCATTACCCAAAGCGCCTGCAACGGTGCGTTCTTTACTGCCAGCAATACCAAAACCAAGGCTCATCAAATTCAAGGCGCGACCTATTGCCGAGTCTTTTTCTTGCGCGGCTTCACGTTTACCAAGTCGGCTTTCACGAGCTTCAAAACCGGGTTTGTCCATATCCTCGTATATTTTTTGCGTTTTAGTTACCGCGTCTTCTGCTGCTGTTTTTGTTTTTTTATCCATGTCCTTGGTAATTGCGCCAAGGTCAGTTAATACAGGAGCCGCACGTTCTGGCAAAACCGCAGCAGTTGGGGTGTATGTTTCAAAATTAGGCATTTTAAAACCGCTACCGGAAATTGCAGAAGCGACAGGAGGGGGTGCAAGAGGTGCGGCAGGAGGAGGAGCGACCTGTATGTTAGCCGCAGGTGTAGCCGTAGGTGCAACCGCAGGAGTTGGAACTGCTTGAGGTTTATATGCGCCGGGGGTAAATGGACGCCCTGCTGCCCCAGCCGCTCGACCGGCAGCTTCTTCGGCAGTGTTAGATTTAATGGTTTGCTCAAGACGTGCGCGTTGTTCAGGCGTCAACGGAAAACCGGTATTTCTTAGCGACATCTGGTTAGCCGCTTCAACCTGATCTACTAAAGTGCCGCCAGCATATCCGGGCACCTCACCACCACCTTCAAACGCAATAATGCCACCACCGGCATACTCTTGCGGTAAGTTAGATGGCAGGGCTTCAAGACCTTGGCTTTCTTGGGCGGCTTGCTGCATCACTTGTTGAGCAATCGGAGCGCCTTGTTGACCTTGTGGTTGTTGCATCCCAGCACTTGCCATGCTTTGCGCCATCTGAGTTTTGGCTTCAGTCAGCTTTTGGGTAAGTTCTTGAATCAATGGTATGCCAACGTACGGTTGGATTGAGCCGTTCTTAACGCCGTCAACAAGATTTTTCTGTATAGCTTGAATATCTTGTGGATTTGTGGCGCGTTTAGCCATAGCCGCCATTGAAGCGGCGCGGCGGGACATATTATCTTGTAGGCTATTGAGACTCATGAAACTTCCTTATGTTCTGCTGGGGTTCATGGCGTTATACAAACCCAGACCAGCTATGCCAGCCGTACCAAAACCTAGCGCTTGGTTAGCAAGTGTAGGCTGTGCTTGATACGTGGTTTGAGTTGTTCCGGGTAATGCATAACCACGCACCAACGCATTAAGCTGGTTGTATCTTTGCATTGGATTTTCTTGCGCTTGTGCAAAGTTTTGAATTGCTTGGTTGATGTACTGCTGTTGTTGTGACTGCTGTTGTCCGCCAATTTGATTCTGTAGACCCAAGATCCCCATCTGAGCATTAAGCTGTTGGTTACCCAAAGTACCAAGCGTACCTGCGGCCCGATCAGCTAGACCGTAACCAGCTTGTGCGCCAGACACGCCTTGCAGACCAACTTGAGCGCCTTGCATGCCTTGGGCAGTACCGGCCAATTGACGATCCACACCAGATAAGCCAACACCTGCGCCCTGCATAGCGGCTTGAGCACCTTGCATACCTTGAGCGGTACCAGCCAGTTGAGCATTGACACCTTGCAAGCCAACACCAGCACCCTGCATACCCGCTTGGGCTCCTTGAATGCCCGTGCCATACAGTTGATTGGCCGTAGTCAAACCTTGCAGACCAGCTTGCTGGCCTTGTAATGCGGTGCCAAGACCCGATAGACCCAACTGACCACCTTGCAAAGCAGTACCCAGTCCCTGTTGCGCTCCCTGAAGACCTTGCAGACCTAACTGGGCACGTTGGGTAATATTACCTTGTGCCTGTTGATAGGCTTGTTGTAATCCTTGAGCACGGACTGCATCCATTTGAGAGGCAAGCGCACGGTTAGCTTCAGCATTCTCAATAGCCTGACGAGAGCCACCATAAGCGCCCGCACGAGCAGCTTGGGATTTACGCATGTTTGTGGCAATGTCCGCTTGGCGTTGCAGGCCTTCTAGTTGAACATTCGTTACTGCCTCTTGATAAGGCGACATGTACGCTTGGTACGTGCTGGGGCTTGTGGCCATCTGACCGTAAAGATCGCCCATACCAGCCGCTTGACGAGCGTAGTTTTCTGCTTGACCGGAAACATTGCGGCCATACCCCTCTGCACGAAGTCCCATCTGGCCAATGTCAACGGCTTGTTGTCCATACTGCTGTGCTTGGGGGGATAGACCAACGGCTTGCGCACCATACCCTGCACCTTGTTGACCGTAACCCGCGCCCATGCCGCCATAGTACTGACCACCCTGCATGCCCAGTTGCTGTCCTAACAAACCAGATTGTTGGCCTTGCAAACCAGCTTGCGCACCCATATTCCCGTAATAGTCACCACCTTGCATGCCAATTTGTTGGCCTTGCTGACCAGACTGAAAGCCCGCATTTCCATACCCATAGGCTTGACCAGCAGAATCAAGCCCACCTTGAGCGGCTTGGTTAGCATAACCCGTTGCCTGATTAAACTGGCCGGGCATTTGCAAGTTGGCCGCATTAGCTTGTACTTGCTGTTGCAGAGGGCTAAAGCCCGCTACGTAATCTTGTACGTTAGCGCTGTAAGGTACAAACGGTTTGGCGCCTTGGAGAACATAATTGCCTTCCTCGTCTCGTGCGTAATCAAACAGCTCTTGTGAAGCGCCGCCAATAATGCCTTCAACTTGAGGACGCAACCACTCAGGAATGTTTGATTGATTAACCGTTGTTGTCGTGGGTTGGCTACCACCACCATCACCACCACCGCCGTAGATGCGACCACCGGGTTTTAAACGAGTTACGCTTTCGCCAAGCGGTTCCCCAAAGGCTTCAAGTTGTCTACGGGAATAATTCATACCAATACCTCTACTAAAGTGTTGCGCGTTTCAAAGTTATAGCGTTTCAAAAGACGTACCATAGCTTCCCGGCAATAGCCTTGAATTTTTGTTGCGCCATGCGTCTTTAACAGCGCCTTTAACTGCTCAAAAGTGTCTTGATTGGAAATAAGTTTCCCGCCGATTGTGGTAAAAAATGCAACTCGATGCAATGGATAATTTATCAACGACACCGTACCAGCGCCATGAACTATGTTCTTTTCATCTACAGCCACCAACAGCAGCCATTGCCCTGAGACAACAAACAATTGAATGTGCTCAATTGTGTAGCCAGCAGCCCAGTCAGGGAAATCGCCGCCCTTTTGCAGAGCTTCTTCAAGAAACGGCTTTACAAGCGGCCATGTTTGATGGACGTAATTAACATCAACAGGGCGCACAGTTAAATTCATTTGTTTTTCTTCAACAACGAAGCAATTCCGCCTTTGGCGCGGCGCATTACGTTGGGGGTGCCACGCATTTGAGAAGACCTGCCCACAATAGCTTGGCTGGGGCCGTAATTTGTTTGCGCGGGTTGTTGCATAGGCTGCTGCATGGGTTGTTGCATAGGTTGCTGATAGCTAAACGGTGATTGCATTTGTTGCTGAAACTGCGGTTGTTGATAACTAAACGGGGTTTGATACTGACTCATGTAGGGGTTAAATGGCGCTTGCCTTTGTTGATAACGCTCCGGCTTGAATTCCATGTCTGTAATTTCGCCCTGAGGCTGTTGGTAGCTAAACGGCGCTTGATATTGATTTGTGTAGGGGTTAAATTGAGCTTGCCGTTGTTGCATGGGCTGCTGGTAGCTAAACGGGCTTTGCATTTGAGGTATGTCAGCCAAACCCGTAGACCTTCCGGTACTTGGGTCAACATATTGTTGTGTTCTAAAGTTGCCGTCAGGATAACCATCGCCACCGCCATAACGACCGCCATAATTAGATTGCGGAGGAGTGTAAGGGTTAAATGGAGTTTGCATCCGTGGCATAGGCTGTTGTGCATAACCCCTACCAAAGTCCGCACCACTGTAACCAGTTTGATTTTGCAAAAACTGACTATACGGATTGCTCTGGTCTTGCCGCGCTTGATTAATAACACTGCTAAACGTGTGAAAAAAGTCTTGTGGGTTAAGAGCGCCAGAATTTAACGAATTCTCCCAATACTGCCGACCACCGGGATCAACTTGATTCATTTGATTGCCAGAACCATATCGCCCAACTCCAGCATAGGCACTGTCTACCAGACTACGAGCCGTCATTGGTGTGCCGTATTGACTTACGCCCAATGGGTTTGTGGTAGTGTAGTTGGTGTATTGAGGCTGAAATGCTGGTTGATAGAACTGTGAGTCCTGTCCAGATGGACGAGCACCGCGTGTCTGAGATAACGCTAGATCTCGAGCTATGTTTGCTTGTCTCTGTTCTGGAGTGAGAACAACACGAGGAGCGGGACCAGCGGCTTTTTTAGCAGCAGCCTTTTCAGCATCCTCTTGAGCCTTTCTAGTGGCTGCATCTGGCAGACCATAACGACTACCAAGATAACTATAAAACTCAGGCAAACCAGTTTTAGGATTTATAGTTCCAGCGCCACCCCTAGACTTTAAAAGCGCAGCCTCTTCAGGATTAATATGGGCAAGCATGGTGTCGCCATATCTGCCCTTGGACGCTAGCTTTTTAGGATCATTCATATTATTCTCCTTACGCGGCCATGTATTGGCGGGGATTAATCTCACGACCTTGAGCTTTGCTACCAGTACGTGCTTTACGCACTTTGGCCATCATGGCATACAGTTGTTTGGCGCCTGCATCGGTTGAGCCATTACCAAGGTGGGAAACCACATCAGCAGGAATAACAAACTCACCATCTGCCAGACGAGCAGGGCGCTTGCCAGCAATATTTGCAGGGATGCTGTCAGACATGCCGTCACCTGGACCTTTAAGCATGCGGCCACCACGTGCATAGTCTGAGTAGCTGCCCAAATCAGCAATACCACCAGCGGCCATGTTAGACATATACATTGGCTCTTCACCAACCATTTGGTCGTAACCACCATAACCCAAAGAAGTAATACCGCCATCAGCATAACTGGATGGGCGATACTTATCTGGGTTGTACTTGAAGCGACTCAGTGGTCCAGAGTACTCTTCTTCCTCTTCCTTTTTCTTCTTTCCGGCATTAGCACCGGCCAGCGCAGAACCTGCGGCAGTGAACTTATTTTCCATCAAAGAAGCCATTGGGTTGTCCGCAAACTTCTTTATGCCTCCCAGAAAAGAATCGTCAACTGGTGGGGCGGCAGGAGCAGCAGAGGAGGCAAAGGTGGCAGGTGCAGCAATAGGGGAGTTGATAGGTATATTAGCGATGCCGGCGCTACCAGAAGTAAATTGGCCTAATGAAGAGCCAGAAGGAATGCTAGGAATGCTAGCAATATTTGTAACACCGGGAACTTCTAAAAAATTAGTCCCTGCGCTATATGGCATTGGCGAGTTGAATAATGCTGCTTTATTAAATGCTGCTGGATTTAGATTTAATGTGGATGCGGTTAGTGGAGCAGTAGCCGTAGAAGCTAATGTAGGAGCCGCATTCATCGCAACCGTATTAGCTATGGCTGGAGCCGCATTCATTGCAGCTGCATTAGCTAAAGTTGGAGCCATACTGGTAGCAGCAGTTGTCGCCGCCAAAGGAGCGGTTGTCGTCAATGCGCTTAGAGCCGGACTTACGGCACCGCCAATACCGCCAGTTAACGTACCCATGAGAGCACCCTTTAGTGGATCACCGCCAGTCAACATAGCAGAACCACCGCCCATTACCGCGCCAAGCATCGCCGCTTCGCCAACTCCGCCCATTGCCATAGTGTTCTCCTTAATTACGTTGCATTTTAGTATTAAGGGGTCACTGTGCCAATAGCGCCAGACCCAGAAACACCAGTTAAATTTAAAGTTATTGTGCCCCCAACAGGCCCAACACTGCCTACCGCCCCCGAACCTTGGACTCCAAGCAGTCCAATAGGAACTTTAATACGCAGCACATTTGTGCCTGTTTGTAGCGTACCGCCCTGTGTATCCCTGTACACATCCCCGTCCCGTAGGCTGTCGTAATCCTCATCGGTGGGCAGTGTGCGTATATCCAGATTCAACGCCGCCAAGTTTAACTGCTGAACAGTATTAATGGTGTTAAAAAACAACCGAATCACGTTACTAAACGAATTCATGTACGCTTGGTCATATTCCTTGGGGGCTTGCGGAATATTCGGAGCCGAGCGGTTTTGTAACATTGACATTTATCTACGCCCGTCCGGTTTGATGTCAAGTCTAGGTGCGCCCAACTGCCATGTGGTACCAATTTGATCCGAGGAGATCTTAAAAATCATCTGGCGACCACGAGCGCGAGTGTAGATGATCCCCGTGTACTCTTCAGTAATAACGTAGTTGGAGCCTTTGGTTACGTTGGCCGCAGCCGTATTCCCAGTACCAGAACCCGAGCTTTGCATGGGGAACAGCGTCATGGTCACAGCAGGTGTAGGGCTGGAAGATGAACCTTCAAACGTCAAGTCAGGAACGATGCGCCATACATAACCAAAGTTATGACCATCTCCAATGTCAAATTCAGAAGAAGAAATATTGGCAGGCAGAGCGGTTTGCGTACCCAACACATAAGAATCCACTCCGTCTTCGTGCTGCACCAATTCGCTATCGTACGTGGCGGCAACGGGGCGGGGTAACAAGCCAGAGTCTAGCCAAGCCGAACGGCCCAAGTCGCCGAACGACCATACGTTTTCTACGTAGTTGTAGATTACATAGCGGTCGCTTGCGGTTGCGTCTGCCGAGCAGTAGAACCACCAGATTTCGTTGAAGCCTTCGTTTGTACCCGCATAGACTTGTTGAGCCTGTAAGACGTTGAAGTCGCTAAAAATATGACGGCGTAAGTCGCAGTTCAATGTCTGCACACGACCATCGTATTTATAGAACTTGTCAATGCCCATCCAGTACACCGCACCGGAGGCGATAACAGCGGCATTAGGGCCAACGATAGACACGTTGTCAGCAATCAGTTGAGCTGTCCAAACAAAAGGTGGTCCTACGTATTGATATGAATAGATTGAAGAGTCTGTGAATACCACAATCTCTTGGCGGGACTGAACGGCTGTAATGATGGCCGAACCGTGAGAGAGTTGCAAACTACCTGCTTGGTTGGTAGCTTGAGGCGACCATGTAAACGGGTCTTCTTGATCTGACCAGCGGATCAGCATAGGGTTTATGGTAGTACTACCATAGTCATTTGTACCAAAGACAATCACAAAACGGCTGGCGTCCGAAACAATAAGAAAGTTTTGGAATAGGGGCGTATCGTCATCTCCCGCATCCGCCAAATCAATACCGCGTTGGGATATACGTTGAGTGCCTGATTGACCACCCGATGTTGTGATTGGTGTACCCTGAATAGTGGTGGAGACATTGAATGTGCCACCCGTAGAATTCACAACAAAGTAGACCTGCCCCACGACCAAACCAGTGGGCAAAAGACCTGTAGTTGTAAGCGAGATTGTTGTGCCATCAGGAAACGAAAACCCAGCAGGTAGCGTAATAACACCTGGGGCTGCGATAGAGATGGTGATCTGGATGGGGGAGAAACCTACGTTGGCATTCCAATAGTAAATGCCTTGGCCACGCGCCCCGTAGATTAAGTCTTCGCCAAAGTTTTGCTGGTTCCACAACTGCAAGGAAGTAGAAGTACTAGAACCTACGCCCCACGCACCGCCGCTCCAAGTACCACCGCCCCAGCCAATTAAAGGAATCTGGTAAGACGGCCCGGTATTATTCTCGTATTGCGTTACAACAGAACCGCCACCAGGGGAGCCAGAAGCGTCTGCGCCATTTGCAGTGGCTGACACCGTGATGGTGTAAGTATTGTCGGTAACATAGGTAATCTGAAATGTGTTTGCAAGCACAGCCGCAGTGATGTTGCCGCCAAGTCCTACGATACCCGCTCCGCTATAAATAACAAAGTCACCCCCAACGCAGCCGTGATTGGCATCAGTAACTGAAATAACAGCCGAACCATTGGTAGCCGTGAATGGGTTGGTAAGCGTGATTGTTTTGCGTATCGGGGTGATGTCGTAATAAGCGCCGCCGCTCATGATGTAGAACTTGAGGTTTGTTCCAACACCAACTAAGTTTAATGACGCAAGAGTAATCCAGTTCCCAAGAGAACGGCAGATGCCAAGGAATACGCCACCAGCAAACGTAGTCCAACCACCAATCTTCTCAGGGTTACCTTGACGAAAACGAACCTTGTCGCAGTCATACCAACCACCCTCGGTGGTGTATCGTGTGTTTTCTTTGTTGACACCCGGTTTAAATAGGTACTTGGCAAGTGGCATAGTTAACCAACGTTACGTTCAAAGTGAGGGCAATCCACCAAAGACTTGAAGTTGCCGCCCCAACGGTTCTTGTGATACAGGGACTCCCAATACGCACCTAGTGGCGCGAGAATGCCTTTATCCCAAATGATTTTGCCGTCACGGAAGAAGTTCAAATCTATGGCGCAGCGCTTCAGATGGATGGAATTCATAGTCTTGGAACGCCCCGTCTTAAAATAAATGGCTTGCTGTTCGGGCGTACGAGCAAGTTCCCCGCCGGTCACCACAAACCCTTGGTCTGTAGCGTACTGGATTAGCTTGCACATGTCCAGCAAAAACGCAGCTTGTTCGGTGCTTAAACTCATTTTTTGCCTTTCATATCAGCTAGTTTCTCAATGGTTCTGCCGCCAAAGTATGCGCCCATTATCAGCATACCCCAGTTACCCAGCAAGGTGACATAGGACTCATTGGCGTTGTACCCATAGGCAGACATCATGGCAAACAAGAAATAGCCCAGAAAAATGGCAATCAGGCTCATAGGGCGAATGTTCTTGGACAGCCAGGAGTCGCTGTTCATATCAGACTTCCAACGGTCTGTAACGTTGTTATCCTCGTTCTGTGCGGCCTTGGCAAACATTTCCAGTTCAGCTAACTCCAGCTTGGCCTTCTCAATACCTAGCTCAAGTAAGCGTTCTTCATGCTCAAACTGCAACTGGCGCAGGTTGCTGACATCTTCTGCGGTTGGGTTGTCGGGGATCTTCACGCCCAAAGTTTTCTCAACCACTTCCTTGCCCTTGGCTTGGATAGCAGACGACAGCAAGGTAAGCCCGTTTTGGGCTAGGCTACCTAGGAGGGATGCGACTATTGGAATCATCTCGTTTTTCCTCAAATTAAACTTAATCTACCGCCAACACGATAATCTTTAGGCATTTCAATTTTGCCACCTTTAGCAAGTTTCAATGGGTTTAACATATTTATTTCATCCCCCGCACCGGGGCGACGGCCCCCTAAACCTGTGCTAGAACCCGCCCCCCTAATTGGCTTTTGGCCCAAACCGCCTTCCAGAACTTCAGTGATTGCAGTACCAAAATGGATTCCTTTACCTGTGTCACCTACAGGGCTTTCGCTCCTGTAAATCTCAACTGGATGTAAACCTACGCTTGGCTTTGTTGTAAATGGCACTTTTGCAACCACAGAACCCGCCTTTTTTGGACCGTAGTCTTCTAGCAATTTAATTTGGGCGTTACCTGTTGGTTTGCCATCTGCGCCTATTTCTGGAAGTAGCTGCGTTGCTACATCTGCGTTCTGAAGCCAGCCAGCCAAAGCCGCCGTAGAAGGTTTGTCCACATACACAGTCTTGCCAGACTTTGGCTGTATGCCTGTTGTTTTGTCTCTGTGTTTTTCGCTACTTCTGTTTCTTATGGTTTGACTGCCGGGCAAGTGGGCATAGGTAGATCCACGCTCAGTGCGATACATATACTCCACATCTGGTATATCTTTAAACGCCTCGTAGTCCATTATTTTTCTTCCTTGCGTTTCTGTTGTTCAATGTCTCTGCGTAACTTTTCCATCTTCTCAATCTGTATCTTGGCTTGATGCTTGGCCTCAAGGACATCCAAGTACAACATCCCAAGAAGCGGGAGCAGCATTACTACAAGCAAACAAGCGGCAATCCAGCCCACAACTATCTCCCAATCCTGTGCAAGAGGCCGAGGAGCAACCACATATATAGGAGGAATAGGATAGTCGCCAGCAGATACGCCTGCCTTTCTTTTAGGAGCCGCTCCTCCTCTTTGCGTTGCCATGACTCATCATCCCGCTTCTTCCTTGCCCTGTCCTGCTCTATCTTGATGACATCCCGCATATCAAACACCTTGGAATACAAAGCTCCCATCTCTTTCGGAGCGCCGTATACCATTGCCTCTCTTATCTCCGTCTCCAACAGCGCCATTTGGTCTTGAGCCATTACCCGCTTCAGGGCGGCTTCCATTAGGTTAGCGTCAGGGTCGTAGACAGTTTTGCTCTTCTCTTCCTCTTCCCTTATGTGTTCAGCAAGCTGTTCTTGCAACTTGAAAAACTGAGAAAGCTGAGTAACGATGTCAGCCATGACTTGGGTTTCGTTGACGGCAACGTAGGCTTCTTTCTTTTTCGCCACAGGCTTGGGGCTTGAGGCGGGCGGTGTCCCAAAGAGCTTTGCCCAGAATCCTCTGACTGCTTTGACATCTGAAGTAACTTCATCAACAGTCTTTTTGATCTCCATGAAAGACGTTTTAGCGTCTTTATAGAGTTTGCACCCCTGCTTGATGGCGGCAACGCAAGCGTTAGCTGCAAAAAGGATGCTGAGGGGGTCCACATCTCAATAAGTCCAACGAGCTTTAAGCTGTGGTGGCTCAACCATTTTGGCAATCTCTTCTGCGTAATACTGCATACCAAACTTGCCATCAACCCGCACATCGTGATTTTCTGGGGGTACAAATAGTTTGTTGGTGTCCTCAAACCGACCCGCTTTGATGCGATCCACCCACACAATAAAGTGGGCGCCAAAGGCTTCCCGTGTTTCAGGTGTAGGGCAAACAAAGTCAGCGATCACATGAGCGCCGTATCTGGAAGCAATGTCGCACATCACACCCATACGCCTTGCGTGTTCTAGCCTATCAGCCACGCTAAAACCCAGATCCTTATTGATCTCCTTACGCACTTCGTCGGCATTGAAGTGGACGCAGGAAAGCTCCCTTGCCAAGGCTGTAGCAAGAGTGGTTTTACCTGCGCCGGGCAAGCCCATGATTAGAATTTTCATTTGACTTTATACAGTTGTTTAACCGCAAAGTCTGGTGCTGGTTTGCGCCAAAAGTCTTTACCAGCGTACTTTTCCCACACTGACTTAGGTAGGATGGATGGGCGCTCTTGCCAAGTGACTTCCTTGCGTACTGTGTGTAGACTCTTCATGTTCAAGGCTTTGTCATACGTCTCGTTCTCGTACTCAACATTCTTGAAATCGTGGTCAAAGTAGGGCTTGTTGATAAAGCCATACAACTCCCGCATGACGCTCTCAGGTTGCTTGCAAAGCATCTCGTACTCCACCAACATAATCATGTCAGGGTTTAACAACAAGCCTTCTTCTAAAAAGTAGTAGGGCTTGACTACCTGACCCTCTTTCTTTACATCCATCAGGGCATCGCACCTTGTGGTGACTGTCTGCCTAGCTTCATCATCTGTGAGGGTTGCGCCGTACAGAGAGTTTTTGGCTGAAATGCGCTCAAAGCTGTCCAATATCCAAGGCAAGTCACGCACACAGCAAATGATCTTAGTTTGCGGATACAGGTCTTTGAGGAGTGATGTCTTGGCAGTCCAGCCCCTGCTGGTGTCAAACACTGTGTTTGGCGTGACTGCTTTGTAGTAAGCCTCAAATACGTCTTTTAGTATCTGCTTACGTCTGTCTTCATCTACTAGGTGGTTGCTCTCACTGCCAGTAATGACATTGATGGTTGATGTAACCAAGCCTTGTACGGGTGAGGAGATGTCTGCGTAAAACTCTGGGTTCTGACGCAAGATAGCCGAGAGCAAGGTAGAGCCTGACCTTGGTAACCCACTGATGAAGAAAAACTCTTTCATACTGCTGGAGTCTGTGGAATCCAATTGACCGTAGCTTCGTCCCATTGGTAGCGTACATTGCCACCATTCATTACTGCATCAGCGGGTCTTGCTACAGGTGCAGCCCAAGTCATTGTGTCAAGGTAGCCAATCCAAGATGGGTAAGGTCTACGGGCTTCATGTTCTGCAACTTTAGCGGCATTAAATTCTGCTTCAGTCAAGACTTGTAGAACACCAGCAATAGTAGTGTCAGCATCGTCATCACAAGTGCCGTAATATCTTGGCGCTCTCAAATATGTGCCTGTTGCGTCTGTGGGTACAGGCCATGTAGAACTGTCGTGCCATATGTGCGTATAGCCCTTGACAGCAGGCATTGATGGGCCTGTGCGTTGTGGCTCTGATGTGCAGACTATTTTGGTTACTGCGTCTACTTCTGTTATGCAAATGTACATTGTGATGCTCCTTGAAAATTAAACTGCAACTCTGCGGACTGCGCGGACAAAATAATAATAAGTTTTATTTCTTACTCTTTGAAAACCGTCATAAAAACGCTGATGATAAACAAAACGTATATCTGAAGAATCACTTGTACTACTCCAATAAAATCCCGCACCACCTGAATTAAAAGTTTGCGCCCCTGTGCTTTGAAAATCTGCGGCAGATGTTCGCGCAGGATCGCCAGAAGTGTAATTACTCGCCCTTGCGGGCACAGCGTTTGCGTTTATTCCTGAACTTGTATTATTTGCGCGTGTTGTTGGCTTTAAATTGTAGTAACACACTTCAAGCTCGTTTTTGGCTGGCATGTACCAATCAGTAAAACCTCCAATTGTTAGCCCCTCGCAAAACTGTGCAGCGGGGAAAGTAGCACTGTTCATGAGTGCGCTATTGGCTGGGCCATTAATAACAGAATATGTTCCTGCTGTGACTGTGGCAGTAGTTTTTGATTGCACACTTGCGTTTTGCGCTGATGCTACCGGCCCAATAACTAAGTTGTAGTCAGCGATGCTATTTCCTGCTGTTGAGATTTGACCCGCAAAGAACCCGCCTCCAAAGGCTTCACCAATTGCAGGAAGTGTAGTTATTGAATTACTTGCCGCACTTGCCGCACTTGTACCAACAGCATTGGTTGCTGTAACAGTGAACGTATAACTTGTACTCCCAGTTAACCCTGTAACAGATATAGTGCCGGAACCTGCTTGACTTAATGTGCCTGTGCCGCCAGAAGGAGATGATGTGGCCGTATAAGATGTAATAGCAGTGCCGCCGTTACTTGCTGGGGCTGTGAATGCCACCGTTGCTGTAGTTGAGCCTGTTGTGGTTGCAGTGCCAATTGTTGGCGCACCGGGGACAGTAAATGAAGGCCACAGCCCCTGCTTCTTTAAATTCATTGCTTGGTCAAGCGTCCACACGCCTTTAGCCACCAAAGCTGTTGGCGCTACTGGGGATTTGGTGATGAAACCGCCGGGATATTTTTGACTCATGGCTGTTCCTTAAACTGCGACTCTACGGACTGCACGGACACGCCTTGAAACTGTCTTAAAGTTAGCGTCTTGATCTCCGTTGTTATAAATAGCTTGGCCTCTACCGTATGCATTAGCCAATTGAGTACTACACCAATATTGGCTACTAGCAGTTGTTGCAAAGGCTTCTGAACCACCAGATTGAAAAATTACGGCTGTTGTTTGGGCAGGATTTCCAGCAGTGTAATTACTTGGTCTAGAGGGAACGGCATTAAGGTTTGTGCCTGAACCTGTAGTATTTGCATCTGTTGTTGGTTTAAGGTTGTAATAGCAAATTTCCAACTCATTCATAGCTGGCATATACCAGTCAGAAAAACCACCAATAGTCAAACCTTCACAGAACTGTGCGCATGGATATGTAGCACTGTTCATTGTTGCGCTGTTGGCGGGGCCATCTATTACTGAAGTAGGGTCAGGGCCAGTATTTGAAGTCTTCCACTGTAAATTGCTTTGTGCTGAAGCCACAGGGCCAACCACTAGGTTGTAGTCAGCAATCCCGTTTCCTGCGGTAGAGATTTGACCCGCAAAGAAACCGCCACCAAAGGCTGAACCAACAACAGGAACAACAGCAGGCCAAATATTTTGACCCTTAGCTTGCATCTGCTGAGTAACTGTCCACATTCCAGAAAAATTAGGCATATGTTTCCTTAGACTGCGACACGGCGGATGGCTCGGACATAGGTAGAATAGTTTTTAGTGGTGTTGCTCTGAAAGCCGTAACCAAAGCTCTGTAGCCATGCGGCCGTTGCAGAACCCTCAGTGCTAGACCAATAAAAGAACGCTGCAAAGTCTTCTGCGCCTGTAGACCTAAAATCTGTAGCTGACGTTTGCGCTGGTGTTCCAGTAGTGTAGTTACTGGCTCTTGCAGGTACTGCATTTGCATTTATGCCAGATAATGTGTAATTTACTGTTGTAGTGGGTTTTAAGTTGTAGTAGCAGACTTCTAACTCGTTTTTTGCTGGCATATACCAATCACTGAAACCACCAATAACTAAATCATTGCAAAAGTGTCCTGCTGGGTAAACCGTTGAATTACCATCAGCAACAATATCTACTGTATTTTGAGGCCCGTCTATATCACTATCAGCACCAGCAGTAGCTGTGTTTGCATTTTTATATACCTTACTAGAACTTTGTGCAGACGCTACTGGGCCAACCACAAGATTATGCGTAGCTACACCAGAAACACCTATCTGCCCCGCAAAGAAGCCACCGCCAAAAGCATCACCAACAGCTATAGGACTTGCGCTATTACTTGCTGCACTCAAAGGGCTTGGGCCATAGGCGTTTGTAGCAAAGACTTTGAATGTGTACGCAGTAGACGCTAACCCTGTCACTGATATTGGGGAACTTGCCCCAGATGCACTTGTTGTAGAACTGTCTGAGGTCTTGATTGCCTGAACTGTAAACCCCGTAATAGCCCCACCACCCACATTAGCGGGTGCGGTGAAAGTCACAGAAGCTGAGTTAATTCCAGCCGTAGCCGTACCAATCGTAGGTGCGTCAGGAACCAGCAACGGGTTGTACCCCGGCAAAATAATACCAGCTTGATAGCGCATCGACATAAGAAATCCTTATGTAATTTCTTCAAAGCTGATTGTCGCAACCAAGTCACTTGCCGTGCCAGCAGTCGCGCCAATAGACTGGTTCTCCAGCAAATAGAACGAGGTGGTCTTGTCGGTCACGATCAGTGAAGCGTCTGCTGGAACAGAGATAGTCGAGGCAATAGGTAATGGTGATCCACCTAGCGCAGCAGCAGAAAAGATGCTTACTGTGATGTCAGCCGCCGATGTTCCATCTACGTTGGCAATCAAAATTGAATTGATCTTGAAGACCTTGCCACTTGATGCAGCGTTAGACGCTAGTTGAGTGGCGCTTGTGCCTACAGCAATAGAAAGCGAGTTGCCAATGATGCTTGTGACGTTGACTATGTTTGGGTTTGCCATGAGAACTCCTTCAGATAGAGAATATTAAATCAAAAGCGATAGATTTACCAGCAGTAATACCTGAACTGGCAGCGGCGGCAATTGTTTGGTTAGGCCATGTACCTGTGATGGTAACGTTTGATCCTTGAACCAAACTTGGAGTGGCTGTACCCGAACCGCCATTTACTACTGGAAGAACTCCAGATACGTCCGTGGTCAACACCACCGGGTTACTGACAATCTTTACAAAGTCAGAACCGTTCCACGCTACCAATGCACGGGCGCCAGAGGGGATAGTGACACCAGCCGTTGGGCCAGAGCCGCGAACAACAATAGACCCAGTACCTGCGTTAATTACAACATAAGCTTTGCTCTGGGCAGGAGCTGTAATATTGCGTGTTGTAGCACCGTTACTAGCTGTCCACAAAATGACTGCATTACGCGCCTGATTGTCCGCGCCGTTAGTTGTCGTGAGCGTTACATCCGCATTGGCTGAAAGCGTGACCGTACCGGCTACCGCATCATCGAGCAAGTCGGTAATTGCAGTGTTGACCGTTGCGCCCCAAGTACCTTGCAAGTCACCTGTGGTCGGAAGAGCCAAGCCAAGGAGAGGGGTAAAGTTTGTTACTGCCATTTTTTATCCTTATAGTCCATTCAGGATGCTGATTGCCTGTACGTAGGCTTTACTGGCAGCGGTAGAAGTCTGGTATGTAGGGGCTACACCTGTACCATTAGAAGTTAGCAATTGACCTGACGTTCCCACATTAGTAGAAGCCACGGCAAATCCTGCTGGGTAGGTAACAAACACGTCTTTTGTGCCAGCAGAAAAGTTTAACTCTGATGGCTGTGTGGCTGAACTATTGGACAAAACAGTTGTACGCGCCAGCGTCGTACCAGATGTTGAATACGTGCCAATACCCACTTCCCATTCATTTCCTGTTTGGCTTGCAATCGTATAGAAGGTTGTGTTTCCGTTACCAACTACAGCAAACGATTGAAAACCTGTAGCCGCGCCCGCAAGCGTGATGGTCCCCGTACCAGCCGTGGTAGTGGTTTCTTTTACGCGATCTGCTAATACAAGTGCCATGGTATTTCCTTACACCGTCATTGCAACATTTTGCCAGTTTGGCGTCCCGTTGTCATCTATTGTTGTCCAATAAAAATAATCCGCTGTGCCAACCTGACCTCTAGCTTGTACCCCGGTTATTGCAACCGTTCGACTTGACCCCACTGACCCCACACTGCCATTAGCCACCACACCATCTTCAGTTGGGTTGTTGGTCTCAGTGACATTACCCACATCGCCAGCGGCTTGAACACCAGTCAGGACAACAAAAAATTCTACCGATGAAATAGTTCCAACCGCGCCCGCAGCCTGTGCACCCTGAATACCAGCTTCAATCCCAAGCACCCCAATTGAACCCGGCTGACCAGCGGCCTGCGCACCATTAAGCCCAACCTCACTGCTTTCTGTAACATTTCCAACCGCGCCAGAAGCCTCAACTCCTGTAATCGCTACCGCTACAACTGGTGCATATACAACTGTTCCTACCGCGCCAGATGCCTGAACGCCGGTAAGGGCAACAACTACCGTAACCCCCGCAAGCGAGGCAAACGGTGCTTCAGCGAATGCGGAGATTCCAAACATGGCTACTCTAGCGGGTTACCCCGCCAGTCCTATTAGGTTGTAGCCAAGCGAATCAAAGCAGTCGAAGTTGTATTCGCTGGCATCGTCAACGTGAACGTACCAGCCGTGATTGTTTGCGATCCAAAGGTGTGAACGCTAATTGCCTTGTTTGATTGCGTAAAATTGTAAATCAGCACTGCGTCAAACGCTGTAGCTAAAGTCACTGTGGTGTATGTAATTGAAGCTGACGGAGTAAAAAACGCCACGCCCGCAGTTGCTGAAGCGTTAGTCGAAGTTGGAGCCGTAGCATTTGTTACCACCACGCCACCAGCGGTATAGCCAGTACCCGACACTTCATTAGAAGCGCTGTATGCTGTAGTGCTTGCGTTTACCGTAGCAGTTGTTAGATACAAAGCCGCTTTAAGCGTATCTGTAGTTGGTGCAGTCAAACTGGTTCGCGAAACAAGCGTTGCGGTGCCAAGCTGATGCTCACCCACCATAAGCTGTTGCATAAACGAGGTGCACATTGATTGTGTATTTGCCATTTGAGGCTCCTTTTAAAAATTAACCAAAAGATGCGGCTTCGATTTTCAGCCCCACAGATTTTTTCAATTGAACATGTGCTGAGCGGTGCACAAGTTCACCATCCAACCAATACTCGACCCAAGTGGTGTACTCGTTGTCATTATCAACGAAACCCTCTTTTTTCTCAAGCAGGGCCTCGTCCATTTCACCTTTTGTTGTGTTTACAAGTGCCATGTTTTCTCCTAGACAAGTCGAATAAGTGCGGATGTGCTAGTGTCAGCAGGCATCGTTACAGTGAAAGTGCTGGTTGATATTTTATCGTTACCAAAGTCCAAAACACAAACAGCGCCGTTTGCCCCAGCTTTATAGATCAAAGCCCCACGAGCAGTGATTGCGCCCGTCCAAGCTGCGCTTGCAAAATTGACGTAGATGGTGCTGCCGGTTGTGCTAAGAGCCGTGCTGACCGTGGCTGCTACTACCAACCCACCAGCCGCATAGTTGCCGCCAGAAGCCTCGCCGTCAGTGGTGTACGCCGTTGTCAGTTGGTTCAATGTAGCCAAGTTTGTGTACAGCGCCAAACGAAACGTATCCGTTGCAAAGTTCAGCGTCCCGTTGATCAGCCCAGTGCGCAACGTATTGCAGGAGAAGTTTCCCGTAAATGCCATCAGGTCACCGCCTGTCTATACTGACCAGAACGATACGCATCCTGACGCTCCATACCATCGCCAAGACGTTTAGCTTGTGAAAGAGCTTCTTTGTACTTGCCATCGTAAACAGCAAGTAAGTCTGTCTCACCCTTCATGTAAGTGTACGCCTCAACCAGTGCGCCATATAAGAGCACCGTATCAAAGTTATCGCCCAGCCATGAAGTGCCATTTGCGTTATCCACTGTAGCTACAGAAACAGAAAACCCAGTCCCTGTGCCACCAATATTGGTTGCTGATGCGGATAACACGTCACCAACTTTATACAAGCTCCCGCCGTTACGAAGAGCAACCGCTGTCACAGCGCCATTACTTACAGTGATATCTGCATAAGCCGCAGAGCCACTACCGCCAGTCAACTGCACGTTGTAATATAGACCACTGGTGTAGCCGGAACCACCTGTAGGCGCCCCCAAAGATGCAATTACCGCTTGCACAATAGACACGGGATAGTAGTAAAAATGCAGTTCTACCGTGTACACCGCATCGGGTGTTGGGCCAAGCAAAAACGTCAACTCATTTGTAATTGCGTTACCAACAATGGCTGGGCCAAACAATGCGTAGTATTTGGGAGCGCCCACATCTGTAGTGGGATTTGGGTATGCCGCACGAATGTAGTTCACGTCTTTGTTCAGCAAATACTCGTAGCTACCAGACGCATCAATTACCGCCAAAGAATATGTAGCAAGATAGTCGTTTGGAGCCTGAAGATATTTATTACCGGACTGAACGTTGCCCGTCATATTTTTACGCAAGAACGGAAACTGCACCGTGTTGTAGACACGCTGTTCTGCTTGCTGAATAAAACGGTTAATCTGTTCAATAGCTGTTTCTGTCGATCCGTTGGAAACGGTGAACTCCGGAAAAGTATTTTCCGTGTACGACTGAATGTTGTTGAACAGTTGCGAGTAATCCATATCAA
>Ga0181351_1000094_pt1 | contig 23315 bp, 5 predicted proteins | sample Su13VDMM15SD_FD_170485 | JGI IMG/M metagenome (GOLD analysis project Ga0181351, IMG submission 170485) | Freshwater viral communities from Lake Michigan, USA - Su13.VD.MM15.S.D | ecosystem: Environmental > Aquatic > Freshwater > Lake | place: USA: Michigan | collected 2013-07-16 | reverse complement strand
GATTTTAGTTTTAAATACTGTTAACTGAATATAAGGTATTCTTGATTTACTAAAGTCTTGCCAAATAGCTGAAGTAGCTTGAAACTCATATTGATTAGTTGAATTTTCTGGATTAGCTATCTTAGTATCAACAAGTTGTTTAATCTGAGCATTTGTTTTTGATTCCTCAACTAATTTATTATACTGTTCTTGAGCATCTTGAATACCACCAATAGCTCTTACTGTGTTATTCCAAGTAGTTCTAAAGTCTGCAAGTTTTTTAAAGCCAAGTTCATTATATTGATACTCAATTTTATTAGTATCTTTATTAAACTTACTTTCATGTAAACTCTTTAAAATATAAAGAGTCTCTTTACCTGCTAGTTCTATTAAAGATTTCTGGCCATCTTTCTTGTCACCATATCTTTCTGTATTCTCAAGATTTGCAGGCTCCATTAAGTTACCTTCTTCATCTAATTCAAGAGCAGTATATTTCTGTCTCATCAAATCATAGGTACTATTATCTACATGATATTTAATTAAACCATTTGTAGTATCTCCATAGTTATCTAAACCAGCTTTAAGAATTCTTATTCTATTTTCTAAAAGCTCTTTCTTAAATTCATTTTCTTTAGTTTCTTCTGTAGCCTCAAGTTGTTTAGTAGTACTATCTAACTTATCTTGTAATTTAATTTTTATTAACTTATATAAGGGTTCTCTATTTCTTGAATCTAATAGAATACTTAAGGTACCTGATTTTATTACTTTAGAAGGAACTTGATCATCAATGATTTCAGAGATGATTGAATCCATACTATCTTTAAGTAGATTAGAATCTTGTCTATTAAGTACCTGGTCAGTCTCTGTTCCCGGTTTAACAACACCACTATTTCTATCTAACTTATCAAACATTACATTTTTAATAAGAGGAGTATATTTATTTAAATCTTTGTTTAAATATAATTTATCAAACATTTCAGTAACAGATTCAATTTCCATTACATTATTTACAGAACCTAAACCAAAAACTTCTCTTAAGTAATTTAAAATTTTTCTAAAAATGCTATTTCTTTTTGGAGAATCTTTTTTTACTTTTGGATTCATAGCATATGTTCTAAAATCTTCTGCTAATATTTCTTCTATTTCAAAAAAAGATTTTCTACCACCAAGTTTTCTTCTTACTTCTTTATACAGAGCTTTTTTATCAGCATTAGTTAAAAACAATTGGGTAAACCCATGCCATGCTTCATGATATACATCTACCATAGAACCCTTTGCTGCAAGATCAATCATACCTAGGTTACCATTAAGAGTGGCACCATAAGCTGTAAATCTTGCAAATGCATCTGAGTTAACTATATTAGCTACTTCTCTGAATCCAATATATTTATTTAATGGAGACTTAGCCCACCATGTTTTTGCATCTGCTATTTGTTCTTCAGATACATCTGATGGTAATTCACCTTTTCTATAGAAAAATATATCTGCTGCTCCACCTTCTTCAGGTTTAGCAACACCTTTAGGATCAAGTGTTTCATTAATCTCTGCTTCAATTTCTTCTACAGTCTTTGTTGGTATAGCTTTAGAAACAAATTCTGTTTCAGCTACAAAACCAATTTTTTTATTATCAGAACCTATAACTTCAATTACATTTACAAAAGGCTTTCCTCCTAAAATAGTTTCTGGAATTAAATTAAGTGTTGCTCCACTTATAAGATCTTTATCAGTAATATTATTCTCCTTATTATAAAATAATACTAATTGATTATCCGATGTAGTAAGTGCCCATTTGCTTCCTGTTATAAAAGAAATTGTACCACTAATTACTTTACCAGATTGTAAAGCATTAATTAATTTTTCTCTAGTTTCTTTAATTCCAAAAACTGGTGCAACATCTTCAGGTTCAGATAATGTTTCAAATAAATCATCTGTAACTAAATTATCTGTATTCTCTTGAGCTTTAGCTAATTGTTCTGTGAACTGATTAGGAATTGCAAAACCCATGTAACTATTAAAAGCTTTACTGTCTTGAGTTACATCTATACCTATTTTTGTATTTGGTAATCCTTTTAATAATTCAATATAATCAGAGTAGTCATCATTTAATGTATTAGTCTGAAGATCATAATCTTGATAACCATTACGGTCAAGGGCCTCTTTATTATAAGTCATCTTGGCACTATAGTACTTATCAACTGTACCAGAAGCTTCCATCAATGAGTTATAAATATCCTCAGATGCTTTAGGTGCATCTAAGTTTACAGTAATCATTTCACCATAACCTTCTTGAAAAGTTGTAGGTGAATACTTATATATAAGTGTTTTTGTATTTGGTAAATATTGTAAATCATGTTTTCTTGTTTTTTTAGATGCTTTGTTTGCCAAGAATTGAGTTACAAATGAATACTTTTCTTTATTAGTCATGTTCTTATTAGTCAATACTGCAGCAATCTTTCTAGCAATATCTTCAGTAAGGTTTGGTCTATCTACTTTAATTTCTTCACCTTTAATAGTAACTACAGCTTCACCTTTTTTAAAACCAGCTCTTGGTGATTTTACAATTTCAAGAGATCTAATAGCATCATTATTATCTTCTAGTATAAGTGTTACATTAGAAAGATTTAATGACTGAGGTTTATTACTACCAACTCCTGTACTAACTCCAACAATGTCAATTAAAGGAGCTGTGTTATCTTTAATTAGTTTTTGTCTAAAGTTATATAGCTCTTCAAATTCCTTTTGCTGTCTAGCTTCTGCTTCTTCAAAAGAAATACCAGCTTTTTGTGCTACAATTGCCGGATCAATAATCTGATCACTTTTACCATAGATATCTGTTACTCTATAATTAGAACCTTCTTTTCTTACCTCTCTTAAAAACTGAAACACTATTGTGCCCCCTAGTTCTTTAGTAGTAATATTTCCTTTCTCATCAAAGAATAATGGATTCCCAGTTTCAACATTATCTGTAATAACCATTAAGAATATCTTATCTGGTGTAGTTACATTTGCTTGAGCTTGTCCTCTATCACGTAATAAACCAGCACGGGTAAGTAATCTTAATGTAGTCTTATCTAATAACTCAGAATTTATATCAGAAAGCTTAATAGGCTTTAATTTTAATACTGTGTCTTGATAAATAAGTTCTTTTAATGGAGTATTGTTATTTGCATTCTCTCTAATAGCACTTAATGTAGTATAGATAGTTCTTCTTCCTTGATCTAAGGTTTCTGTTTCAATTTCTTCATTAGGATCTTTAGAAATAAATTCTTGGAATGTAGTAGATAATGCTGAATATGGTTGATAATTAAATGGATCAACAGTAATTGAATCTGAAGAAGTTTCTTTTATTTCAAAAGCTTCATTAGCTTTTTTTTCAACTAGTTCTTTTTTAACTTCTGGATTTAAAGTTGGATTAAAATAAGTAACGGCATTAATAAGACCATTGTCATCTTTCTTAAATTGTTTAATCAACGGTCTAAGCATGTCTGTACTTATCTCAAACTCTTCTATGCTAGGTCTAAATGAGGCAGTACCAATCAAAGATGGTACTTGTTGCAAAAACTTAGCTGCAGTATCTACATCCTTATTTTTTGCAATCTTATTAAAAAGATCTGTCATGTATTGTTTAGCATCAAATGCTTCCCCTTGGTTGAGCATGTGACCATAAACATTAGCATATAATTTCTCAACTTGAGATTGAGTAAGTGCACAAGTAACTTTCATAGTATTAACATTCTAAGTCTTCCATTAATTCTTCATCTAATTCTTCAAGAGATTTAGTTGAAGCTGTCTCTTCAATTTGATCAATTCTACCAGTCTTATTTTGTACAAAAGTATCTACTAAGTCTGTAGATTCAACTATTTTAATTTTATCTTCTGGTGTAACTTTTTCTTCTTCTATTTCTGTTGCATTCATTACAGCATCTTTTAATGTAAATGATTGGTTTAATGTATTAAAAGTTAGTGTTACAGAAGATGTTGAATTTAGTGGAGTAACTACTATAGTTTTATTACTAGCATTTACTGATTTAACCACTACTGTTTCATCTACTTGAACATTAACACCTGAAACAAAGATAGTATTTTTTGCAACAAGTTCTGTACCTGGAGCCAATGATTCCGGAACAATTTTAATATCTTGTGGAGTGTTTAATTGGTTAGCTTTTTCTTTAACCATAGTTGCCATTTCTTGCAAGTCTTCATAAGAAATTAACTGTTCTGAATTTTTAATACTCAGATCAGCTAATAAATTATTTAACTCTTCTTTTGTAGTTATTTTATCTAAGTCAGCTTTAAAGTCAGATATCTTATATCTTACTGACTCATCAATAACAACAACTTCTCTTTCTTTTACTTCTGCTTCTACTGCAGGAGACTCTACATCATCACTTGATTCAGCATCTGCAGGAACAACATTTGTTTTTAAAGCAGCTAGTTCTGCAAAAATATCTGATGCAATCTTAAATGCTTTTTCAATTTCTGATTTAAGTGTTGGGTTAGTTTTTATTAATGATGAACTTGCTCCATCAAGATAATCTTGATAGCCTGATACATCAATAGTACCTAATTTACTTTGCCAATCTGTTAATATTACTGCAATTGCTATATAATTTTGAAAATCATAAATACCACTGTTATCTTCATAAGAAACATCTAGATTTAATCCACCAAGGGGAAGTAATGATAATAATTGTTGATTATTACCTTCTACTTTTGCAATTGGTTTATCATATTTATAATTTTTATTTAAACTATCAAGTATTTGTTTAATAATAGGATTATTATAACCATCTTTATAAGTATCAGCACCTGCTTTTACAAGCCAGTCTCCACCATTAAAAAAGAATGGATACCACTCACCTTTTGTTTTACTACTAGTTCCTTGTGAGCTTCTGTATACAGGTACTATTGCTCCATCAATATTAAATACTATTGCATCTCTGCCAGCAGATTGTTTAAAAAATGCACTATTATTAATTTTTTCTACATAACCTTGTTCTGCTAACTTATCTAAAATTTCTGGTAATGCTGCTCCTAGTTCAAATTGAGACGTGATAATATCAGCAACTCTACTTCTTCTTTCTATATCAGCTTTCTTAGCTTCTATATCTGTAGTAGTAGCTTTTTCTACAGGGATTAGTTTATCAATCTCTGCTTGAGCTTCTGTCTTGTTTAAAGCAATTAAGAAATCAGTAGCAAGTAATGTAGGTGAAGTAGGTTTATTAGCTGATAATATTTTATCATCTGTAGTGCTGACACTCATCTCAATTGGTAAGACAGCAATCTTAGCTTCTGTACCAAGCATGCTCATTAACAAATTAGCATTGGCTGTTTGTAGCATTGCTGCTTGTTTTATCTTAGACTTAGGGTTATCTTTTTTATTAAAGATATCCCAGTTACTTTTTGAATCCGGGGTCACTGCTACAATAGTTAAATTACTATTTGCATCTGCTACTAGTAAGTCTATTGTACTAGCCATTTTAGATTTAGTATCATATACCGTCAATCCTTGAGATACAATAAATAACTCACCATTATCTACTCTTTGTTTTAACTTAGTAAGATATCCTTTATCACCAAATAAATTATCATATGCTTCTTGAGTAATTTTAGTTTCATCAAACATAGGAGTTCCTTCTGGATCAAATAAGTTTTTAACTTGTTCATCTACATAATCTTTAAATGGAGATTTAACTTCTTCAATACCTAATGCATTATTAGCAGTTTGGTATTCTTCACCATTTACTGTTATGCCTTCTTCAGTTATAACTATATCACCTTGCTTTTCTTTAATAGTATTAATTTTATCTATAGCTGCTCTAAGTTCAGGAGTTAATCCTTTTCTGGATCTGGTTGCAATAAGTTTTTCAAAGTCAGTATCAAGAACTTTGTACTTACTCTTATTAGTCATATCTTCTGTAGTAGGATTTTCTTTATTATCAATTTCATTGATAAGTGCTATAAACCTTCTTTGGATTTTTCTAAGATCAACAACTGTTTTATAGTCCTCTGTACTTTTTTCTTTACCTTGGTACATAAATTTAAACTCACCTTTCTCACCAGTTTCTTTAGTAGTTACATCTAACTTTTTCTTTTTATTAAATTCATCTATCTCAGCTTTTGCATCTTTATCAGTTTTCAAAAATCTATTAAATAAATTTAATTCTTCTTCTTCTGTAAGATTAACTTGATCTTGATCACTTAATTTAGATAGGATTTTTTCATTAAAAGATCTATATAAACTATTATATAATGCTGGATAATCAAGAAGACTCTCAGAGTCATTTGTAACAGGTACAAAATCTACTACAGGTTTTTCTTCTTCAGTTGTGATTTCTTCAAGTTTATCTGCATATTCTTCTCTTGTCTTATTTTTAAGTTCTTCATATCTTTTTTCTATAGGTGCAACTAATTGAGGATCAGATTGCTCACTGACAGTATATATTTGAACACTTGTAAAATCAACAGCTGCCTTTAAATTTTTAAAAATTTCACCTTCTTTTCCATCTAGTCTAAGATTTCCTTCAAGATCTTTATATAACACTAAAGGTTCTGCATCTTCACTAAAAACACCTTCTGCAAATTCTTCTTGACCAAGTGTATTAAAAATTTCAGCAAGAGTTATATTAACTCCATTCTTAGATTTAAGAGTATTGCTAACAATCTTAACTTCTTTTTTTGGAACTCTATTAATAGCTTCTGCCATTTGCTCATCTATCTCATCAAGTTTAACACTCAATGATTGATCTAATGATTCTTTTAATGTTCCTGTTGATTGATCTTTAAGACTAGAAGCTTGTTCAAAAAATGCATAATAGTCATCATAAGCTTTTGTTCCTTCAGGAATGATCATCTTTCTTGCATTATCAAAAAATTCTGAAGGTGGAGTAGCATCTTTTTTCCATTGAGCAAAATCATCAAGGCTGATATAAATACCTTCATTTGCTAATTTATTTAGTAAAGCATTATCTATAACTAAATCTAATTGCTCTCTGATCATTTTTTCATAGATCTCTCCTCTTTTATTATAGAGTTCTTTCATCCATTTTCTGTTTCTATCAGCAGTTTCCATGAGTGCATTTGGATCATGTAATAAATTTACATATTTCATTAAGTTATTAGCTTCATATCCTAATTTATAATGATCAGCTAATAATTCATAAGACTCATCAACATTTTGATCAAAAAGATAATCTCCATTTACTTCAGCAAGTGCTCTTAAATAATCTTTATAAGCTGCTTCATGTTCTGAAAATATTTTTATTTTATTTTCATCATTATATTCTCCAAAATTACTATCCATTACTTTTTCAACTTCTTCATCAGTTACAGGTACATCACTTTGTTTTTGAAGTTCAGCTCTGATAGTAGCAGCCTCTTGATATCTATTAAAAAATTTACTAAACTTAACAGTTTTTTCTCCTAGCTTAGTTAAAGCTTCTAATTTTCTTTGTTTAATAGTATACTGTCTTTGAGATTCAGGATCTTTAAGTTCTTTTAATGTTGCTACTTCATCTTTAAGCATAGCAACTTCATTTCTTAACTTATCATGATCAAAAATAACTTCAGAGTCTCTTTGTGTCATTCCCTGTAAAGGAGCTTGTGAAAGATACTTAGCCATAATTTGTGATTTTCTAGCCATAGTATCCTTAAAGGATTGTTTAAAATAAACAGCATTTTGTACTGCTTTTTTCCAACCATGACTTAATGCTACAGCATCTGCATATTCAGGACTACCTTTTGGTGGAAGATTATCATCAGTAATTGGATTAGGATATCTTTCATTAATATTTTTATAGTCTTGTTCTACTTCATCTAGTTTTTTAAGAGTATCTGGAATCTTTGCTTGATACTTAGCACCCTCACCTTTTGGTACAGTAGGTACAGCTTCCTCAAATTCTTCTGGAGTCAGTTCACTAAAATGTCTCATTTTTTCTTTAAAGATATCAGTAGTTCCTGAATTAAACAAGTATTCCATTTGACTTACAATTCCTTCTAAGTCAGCATCATTTGCTTGTTTCTTAGAACCTTGTTCCTTTATATTTGCCACACCTTCTTGTACAGCATAATTAAAAGTTTTAGAATCTAAAAATTCTTGTATATCTATACCATTTAATTGGGTAATAAGATTTTTAGTAATGTTTAATTTTTGTTCTTTAAATGTATTATAAGTTTCCGTATCAAACATTTTATTATAACCAATAGATAATTCTTTAAATGCAAAATTTAATGGAGAAGCTAATGTTCCCATAGCAAAACCTGAAGCAAATGTTTCAAATCCTGTAGCTGTAAATTGATTACCTAGTTCCTTACCATAATAATCTAATTGAGATGCAGTATTATATTTAGATACTGCTTTTGAATACTCATGTGAACCTAAAGCTTTACTATTAAATGTATCTGAGTAGTATTTTTCATTTGCTCCAGAAATAACTTCTTGTAAATTTTCTTGAATACCTTCTGTAAAATTCTTTTTAAAATAACCCAATGTACCTAAAGCAGCTTTATGAATAGGTTTTCTCATGTAATCCTTAATCATGTTTTTAAAATTAGCTTTTTCAAACTGAATTTTTTTACCTGCTTTATTGTACATTATATTACCATAATCCCCAAACTTGCCGCCTTTAATTGTTTTAAATTCACTAATAGAGTTTTTTAAGTAACCTCTAATACCACCTTTTGGCCCCATGATATTTGGGAATACAATAGCATTACTACCATATATAAGAGCAGAGTTCCACAGTACTGTATTAAGAGCTCCTTTCTTAGATTGTTTAATCATATCATACTGTAAAGCATCACCTGGAGCCTTATCATTTTTAGCATAGTATTGGTTATATAGATTATCATAAATTTGATTCTCTACCATACCACCTTCAAGTCTAGCCTCAGATAAAGCCATGTTCATTCTTACAACATCTCTGTAAAAACCTCCTGCTGTTTTATATGCTTTAGCAAGATTAGTTAAATTATTTGCAGTCTTTGCAGCTTCATATGCTCTTACTGTATTACCTATAGGACTTAAAGGTATCTTACCTAGATTTCTTGCTTGTTCCCAAAATTTTCTAGCTCCCTGTACACTATTGACTGCATCTAAACTAGTATTAACAGCTTTATAACCATCTTTTGCAAGATCTAAACCCTTAAATGCTTTTGCAGTATTCTTAAGTAAGTTAGCTGTAGATACAAAAAAACTTCCTCCTAATGTTTCAGGTGCAAGTAAAACACCACCAATTTCTTCTAAGATAGCTTCAGACATAATACCTGCTGAATATCCAAAATTCATTATGGTATTGTTAGCAAATGAACCAAATCCTTTTTTACTAGATTGACCAATAGCTGCTGCTTCTTTATAAGCTGCTGCATCTTCAAGGTCTGTTCCAAAAAAATCTCCAGTAAGCATTTTACCTAAACTTTTAGGACCTGCTACAAAACCTCTTCCAAACAAAGGCCAGAATGAATTAGTCATCATTCTTTTATGATCATCCCACCAAGTAGTATGTGCATTAAATAAAGATTCATTATCTCTTATTGGAGAGAATCCTATTTCATCAAACTTTTCTTGACCATATGCTTGATACCTTTTATAAAATGCATTACCATCTGGTCCTGCATCATAAGAATATATCTTTGCATAAGTATTTTTATCTTGTTTAGCTTGTATAGCAGCTTTTAAATTTTGTTTAACAGCAGCTTTTATATCATTATAACTAGCTGATTTATTTAAACCAGGTTTATTTTGTGGAACTCCAACAATACTTTGTCTTACATTTTTTTGTGGAGACTCAAGATTATTTATATTAGGTCTTATTGGGAAAAACTGTTCTCCTTGATCAGGAAAATTAGTTTTAGGCATTTCAATTCTATCTCCCTCAAAAGGAGATAAACCTTTACTATCTATTATAGGTGCATTTATTTTTCCATACTCAGAACCTAATGGATCCAAAGAATTAAAAACTTCATCATTAATTGCCATTAGATAACTGTTTATTTAAATCCATTATTGCATCAAATTGATCGGGCATCATATCTCTTGTAGACTCTAAGTTAGTTCCAAGATTTGAAGTATTTTCTACTTCAGTTTCATATTCATATTTACCTTTCTCTGGGTTCCATAATGGAAATGAAGTTGATGTAGTATAATCACCTGTACCTAATTTATTTTTTTCAATTGTAAATTTATAATTTTCATTTCTTGGATCACTATATGTATATGATCCAACTTGATCTACATAAGATTGTAAAGGAGACTGGAATGCACTTTTGTACATTGTATTAGTCATATCTTTAGAATCAGTGATATAAGAAATACCATTCTGTAAAATATAATTATATTCATCTGCACTTATTAAACCTGTTCCTGTACCATCTTTACCAGATTTTACATAATCTTTTAACCATTCAGCATCTGGATGGATAATAATAGCAGCTTTATTCATTGATCCAATAGCTATTGGAGAAACACCAATACGGAAATTTCCCATTTTAGTTTTTGGATTAGTTAACTCACCTCTTATAGCTTCAAATAATGCTTTACCAACATTATTCTTAGATTCCATCTCTCCTCTTTTATTCCAAGTATCTTTACTTATGCCTCCAAAAGTTACTCTGTTTTTATCATTAGCACCCCAATCCATTTTAGCTAAGTCTTTAAAAGCTTCAGCTGTCCAAATTGTACTTGCTGTACCGTGTGCTTTAGGATTAACCCATGTAGTTGTGGTACCCATAGTAAACTTACCTGTACCTGACATAGTACCTAATTTATCTAAACCTGGTACATTTTTTTGAACTCTACCTGAAGTATATACTCTACTAGCTGCTTTTACTAAATCATTATAATTAATTTCTTTACTATACATATCAGAAGCACTTCTTGTCATATTACCCATCACTTGTTGAGAAGGCATTGAACCAATACCAGACATACCTCCAGCACCAGTTGCACCTTTAACTTGATAACCATATTTATCTTTAGCCTCTTTAGGTAACGCAGCATAAAAGTCTTTTTCACTTCTTAGATTACCCTTATTATCATATAGATAATCTACATATTTATAACCTTGCTTTCTTAAATCTCTTTCTACTTCATAAGAAGTTTGTTTTCTCCAATCAGCATCTGCTTTAAGATAATTAGTATAATCTTGAAACTTCATAGAACTAACTGCAAAGTTTTTATATTCAGTGGTAGATAATCCTGATAATTGACCATTTTGAGATATCCAAGTATTCATTCTACTATTTATCTTAGCTAAATCATCAGCTCCTACTTCAGCACGTAACCATTCAGAACCATATTTATTAAGTTTCTTAGAAAATAAATCAACACTAATGTTAGGATTTTTGCCATAAGATAATATCTTACCAGCTTCTTGTTTACTCATTGTACCTTCTTTAACCATTTTTTCAATTAAAGTTAGTGCATTTGTTAAGTGAGGTTTTGCAATACTTTCAGTTTGTAATCTATTAATATGTCTACTAGCTTCTTTTAAATTAAGTTTATCAGTAGATGTACCTTTATCATTTGGATCTACAAACATTTGATTTAAAGCTTCTACTGGTAGAATTTCTCCAGTTTCCTCATCTTGATAATAAGTACCAGATTCTAATTTCCATTTCATTAGTGCTGTATCTTTTTCACCTGCATTTCTAATTCTAGCGGCTCTCTCTAAACCAGCATTTCTAGCTGCAGTTTCTTGCATACTATAACGGTGTTTTACATCTAATACAGCATATGGGTTAGCATCAATATCTACTTCAGAATCTTTAAAGGCAAATATATTAGCAGCTTCATCTAAATCTTTTTGCATTAAAGTAGAAGCCATTCCATTGTCAACTTTATACCTTAAAGACTTAATATCTCCAAAAGGATTTACAAAACCAGTAGATGTAGTTGCAGTACTTTGACCACTGCTTAATTCTTTTTGTTCATCTTCTGCTCTTACTAATACTTGATCATTAATATCTTTATTCATTTTATATTGAGACAGCATCAATTTTACTTCTGGAGATGCTGTTCCTTTTTCAACTTGACTTTCAAGATCTTTTATTTTTGCATCATAAGATAGTGATCTTTCTTTAAGCCCAAGATATCTTACAGCACTTTGAGCTTTTAAAACATTAAAACTATTCTCAAGATATTTCATCTCAGCTACATTCTTGTCTCCTTTAAATTGAGCAGCATTAGAATATGCATAATTTTTTCTATTTACATATGCCTGTGTTTTATATACTTCTTGAATTCCTGGATCATTTCCTAATCTAGCTTCAAATAACTTTTGTAAGGGTTCAATTAATTGTTCACCATTCTTTGTTTTAACAATCCATTTTCCATCTTTACTAAAGTCAACTGATGAAATAGATAAACCAGCATCTTTAGCTATCTCTTGTGCTTTTTCAACAGCATTTACATAAGGTGTATAAGTTGCATTTTCAAAAGATAATGCATCAGCATCTGAAGCTTCTTTAAATTCATCTCTTTTAAAATTCATTGCAGCAATACCATCAGACCAATATTGTGATCTTTGTTTCTGATCATAGGCATTTTTTAAGCTTTCTCCAAAACCAACATTACTCATGTAGTTTTTTGTCCAAGCCATATCTTTCATTAGATTTTTATCTTCATAAAAAGGTTTAAAAATCTGAGTAGCTTGATCTACATTTTGTTCTAATGATAAATCTAATTGTGAAACTCTTTGTAAATTAAATTCAATTTGCTTAAGATAATTATCTTTTTTTGCAATATTGGGATCTCTTGTTAAATCAGCATTATAATACTGACCATACATTTTATTTAAAGCTTTCCAATTTGTATCATATTGTGTTTGCTTTGTTTGCAAAACATTAGAATAAAAATTATAGTCAGGCTGAAAAGGCTGAAATTGAGGAATGTAATCTGTGACACCTTGAATATATGTTGCCATAATTTATCTTTATCTATACTGTAAATATATTAAAATTTTATAAGTTTACTAAACTTTAAAAGTTTATAGCTAAATGATTGGGAATGTAGAATACACATAACCACCATGTTCAAAAAACTGTCCACCATATTTTCCAAACTTAAGTTCCATTAATTTTGCTTGAACTTTTGGATCATATTTAGAAATAGATTGAGCATATTCTTCTGGTGTTATTTCTTTTGTACCTGGACTAACTTTTTTCTGAGTAGGCGTAAAAGTAACTAAACCTCCAGAACCTGGCCTCACTTGATAATTTTCATTCAGCTGATTTACAGTATCTGTCTTACCTCTATTAGTAGCTGCAGTATTATATGATTCTCTTACATTAGCTCTACCTTGTCTTTTAGCATTTTCAAACTGTTGATTAGCAATAACATTTTTATCATACAATCTGTTTGCCATCTGTTGGTTCAACATGTTTTCTTGGTTTCTTACACCAACTTGGGCTGCTTCAAACTGATTACCAATATTTACATTTTGGTTATTTATATTACTTAAAGTATTTGCTGCTAGAGCTGCTGTTCTTCCTGCTGCTGCTGCATTTCTAGCAGTTAACCCTCTAGGATCAGCAAAAGTTGCATTTGCTTGAGTCTCAATATTAAATTTTTCATTTATATCAGTAAGTTGTCTTGTAGGATCTATAAATGTAGGTCTAGGTTCTTCAAGATCAGCTCTTACTTCAAATGGTATATCTTTTCTAATACGTGCTAATTCTCCAACTGCACCAAAAGTATTTACTGTATCTTGTAACCACCATTCTGGATTACGTTCTGTATTATTTTTATATACTCCTGATCCTGGATAATTTTTAGTACAGTCATTACAATTACCATTTGCATCTTCACCAGGATCATATGTTTCACCGGTATCCGGATCAGTACACTCACATGGAGATTTTGTAGTTGTAGTAGTTGTAGTTATTTCAGGTGTTCCTTCTTCATTATAAAAAGCATCTTGTTTTTCTTTAAATTTTTCTTCAGCTTTAGGAATACAATTTGCTAATAGTTTTGTTAAACCTGCCGTGGTTCCATGACCTTCTGATACAAGTTGTGCAATTGTAGCACCTTGCATTAATCTATCACACATACTTCCTGCCCATCCTGATGATGGTCTTGATCCTCCTGGAATAGCTCTACCACCTACATAAGTTCTTTCAGCACCAGGAATACTTCTATAGTAACCTTGAGCATTAGGACCAGCACCTGCAACAGTTCCTTTTTGATATCCAGAACCTTCTGCAGGACTCATGTTTCTTTGTTGAGCAGTGATACCATTTACAGTAACACCATTATCTGCTCTATACAAACTACCACCATAAGCCATTTCATATGGATCACTAGAGTAAGGCATATCATAGCCTCCCATTTCCATTCCATAAGCTGCCATAGGAGCTTGTTGCATACCTTGTTGAGGCATTGCTACTGGTTCACCATTAGGCATTTGCATTGGCATTTCTTCCATACCTTGCATTTCAGAATACTCACCCATTTCTTGTTCAGGCATTTCTTCTTGCTCTTCTGGTTTTTTAGGTATCAAATCTTCTTCTGCTATTCCATTTGCTTCCATATAAGGTTCAGCAATTTTAGGGATACCTTGTGGAAATGATTTTTTAGATTCTTGAGCTAAAGCTAAAGCACCTAATTTTAAAACACAAGTTTTAATCATTAACTCAGCAGTTTTTATATCTATCTTATCTGAGTTAGGATCTTGTAAAATTTGTCTGTACTTATTGATATCAAATTTCTTTGATAACTCTGCAGGAGTATAACCACCTTTCTTAGCAGTCTTATTAAACATTTTAAGAATATGAGGATCTGAAATCTTCATAGACTTAGTATCACTGAAAATAAAACTATCATCAGGAAGATTAAGAGGTACTCCTCCATTGTAATGTCTTGGTCCTACTATTTTTTTAAATGAAGGTATGTTACTTCCATCTAAGTTACCAACTACAGTCTCTCCACCTTCAGCTTCAAGATTTGCTTCTTTTCTAGGAACAGCAGAAATAGTTTTATTAACTTTAGTATCTGGTTGTCCAATATAGGCATTGTAGTCAGCACCTCCAAAAGCAGGTACATCATTTGCTAAAGCTCCACGTACTTGGTACCCAGTTCTTGCTTTAGGAACAACTTTAATTTTAACTCTTCTTAACATATTATATATTTATATAAATTCTAAATCACCACCATTAGCAAGGAACTCTTGTATTTCATCATCTGTCATGTATACTTCATCACCTTGAACATAACCACCATCTTGATATACATCACCACCATATTGTTTAGAACGGGAAGTATACTTTGCTCCTTGATTAGGTGGTCTATATAATCCTGTATTAGGATCATAATCTCCTTGATCTTTAACTGTTTTAGCAGCATAAAGATTATCAGCATTATAATTCTCATACATCTTTGCTTCACTCTTTCTATCTTGAGCTCTATTTATCATTCCTGTAACACTTCTAATACCAGCATTAGCAACATTTAAATAAGCTTGTGGATCATATGAATTTTTAGTTTTAAAATCCATAGATACATCACCTTCTGTACCTGAATAAACATTTTCAGCTTGATGACTTTGACCTTGATTTGGATCTACTTTATATTCAATAGGATCTTTAGATTTATCTCTTTCAGGAGCAGGAGGATTAAAACTTGCTTGATCATTCCAAAATGAAGATTTATTTATACCTAATATACCTGGATTTAATGATATCATATCAACATCTGTCATTCCAGCTAATGCAGGATTATTTGTATAAGTTACAGGAGTCTCTGCACCAGTTTGAACATAAGGCATAAATCTTCTTAAGTCACCTCCATATTGCATTTCTGTATTTCTTGGTCCTGATGTATTAATTAATTGATCAGATGAAAAAGGTTGAGGATTATTGGGTAAAGTTAATGAATCTTTCATATACTGCATAGGTGCAGAAAGTGGTTCTGGTTTTACAATCCAACGGTTACTTTTCTCATCCCAAATCTTACCTTGTTTTGTAAGCATTTCTACATTAGACATTGGAACTTTATCACTTTGTTCACTACCTATTTTATTACCATACTCATCTAAACCTAGCATTTTAAGTTTCCAATCATTTATTTTATTTCCTAACTCTCCTTTTCTAACAGCAGCTTTAGAACCTAACTTTAATCCTTTTGTATCACTCCTTTGATTATTATTAACAGTTCTATTATCACCTTGACTTTGAGAATTTTGTACACCAGAACCTGGAAGAGTAATAATATTTTGTTTTCTAGGATCCATTTCTTGATTACCATAAGTAATAGTATACTTTTTAGGAGCACCTGTTAGCCAACTTGATTTTTTAACATCAATATTTTTTAAATATGTACCAGCTCCTGGTATAAAATTTTGAGCTTGCCCAGTTTGAGGATTATAAGGTCCTCTTTGCATTCTTGTATATTGTCCAATAGGCATAACATTTGCAGGAAAATAATTTCTTATTGCTCTACCAATTGATCTACCAAATTGAGCCATAGGAAAATCTCCATTAGCTGTATTTTTAGAATATACATCATCTATATCTCCTTGAGAAATATCATCATATTCATCTCCACCATATACATATTTTAAAAGCTCACCATTATATCCCATCATATCTTGTGATGTATTACCACCTTCTTGATATCCTGGAAACATGATCTTATTAATTTGGTTTTGATCTTTACTTAATAGTGCATTTGTAAAAGCCATTGGATCTCCCAAACTATATGCAACTGGATTAACTTTTTGTGTAGTATTAGCTCCAGATTTTTTATATAGTGTAGCTTTAGATTCTAAAGCATTAATTCTACCTGTTACATCTCCTGACTTTAACTGTTGATATTTCTTACCAGTACCTGTCGTATCTATATACCATACACCTTCTTTCTTTTTATATAAGTTATTCTTTCCAGGATAAGTATATATACCATCAGTTAAAGTTTTCTTTTCTTTAGCTTCTGATTTATCAGTAGGTTGTACTGTTTTTGAATTTACAGGATTAGTTTCTGTTTTACCATTAACTGTTTTAGTTTCAGTTTGTGTAGTTCCTCCTGGTTTTGTATTACTAGCTACAGTTCCTTGAGTAGTTGTACTCACTGTAGTTACAGTTTCTGGATTAGCAGCATTTGTAGTTGCTGTAGATCCGGGAGTTTCTTTTGCTACTTCTTTTAATGCTTCTTTATTAACTGAAGTTGCATCAGTTACTACACTTCTTCTTGTAGCTGGCCATCTAACTGTTCTAGCTCCATATCCATAAGTTCCTGCACCTTGTCCTGGCATACCCATTCCTGGCATAGGACTTCCTTGTCCAAACTCAATAGAGTATTGTCTTGGTCTACCTGTTAACCATCCTGATTTTCTTACATCTATTTTAGTAATAGGAGGTAAACCATATCCAAAGTTAAAATTTCTTGGCATTCTTTGTCTACCAAATATACCTCCACCATCTCTAGCATGAATCATTTGATTTTGATCTTGACTAAAGACATCACCTGCTGCCTGTGAATAAGCTGCTAAATGATGCATAGGATTTTCAAAGTCTTGACCTTGATAAATATTTTGTTCACCACCAATTTGTACTACAGGGTATTGTTGATACATTTTCTGTTGTTGCATCATCTGATCATACTGTTGTTCAGCTTGTTCTTTAGCTTGAGCAATAGCAGATTCATTTTTAATAGACCCAATAAATTTATTTAGATTCTTTTTTCTTACACCTGAACCTGTTGGATCTGCATGATCATCTGTAAAATCTGCAGACTTTGGATCTTGATTATCTCCACCCATTTGTTTCTTAACAAGTTTTAAAACAGAGCTTACAAATTGTTTTTTGCTTTGTTTAGAACCTCCATATTTTACATAGTCATCAATTACTTCTTCTGGTATTTCAGGAGTTTCAAATCCTGAGAAAGCATTAATATCTTCTTGTTCATCAGTATCCTCCATTTGAGGTGGTGCCCATGCTATGTCAGCTGCAGCATTTGTATCACCATAATAATTTGGATTACCATAAGCATCAAACATATTTTCTGGTAAATAAGCACTTACATCAGGCATTTCAATTGGTACTTCCATACCTTCATCAGCTCTATAGTATCCACCGTATTTCATGATTAAATTTGATGCTGCTGCATTGTCATCATAATTTGATCCATCATCTTCTAGAATCATTTCATTTGCCATATCTGTACCTGATTGAGATTTTTTTTCTTCTACAGGTTTTACAATTACAGGTTGTGCAATTTCCAATACATCATTTCCAGATACTATATCTTCTGATTCTTCATCTTCATTATCTTCACTATCTATTTCTGATTGTTGTTGTTCTTTAACATAGTTATACATTTGATCTACAAACTGCATAGCTTCCATTGGTTCTTTACCAAATACATTAACTAATTTTACAACAATTGCTTCTCTAGGTGCAGAATTTGATATATCTTGTAATACAACAGATGCTAACTGATCATCAGTAAGTTCTTGAGATTGTTGTTGAGCACCTGGATATCCCATCATACTAGAATCAGGAACTCCTCCTGTTGATGCTCTTTGTAAAAATTGTGCAGTTTTATTTATAAATTTACCTTCACCATCTGATGATTTATAAATTCTTACTCTTTTTTTCATATAACTAGTTATAATTAAATATAATAAATTTTAATTTATTCAGTAAACTTAATAAGTTTAATTGAGTTCTTCTATCACATAACCTTGTGCTATTAAATCTTTTATTTCTTTTGGAGTTAGATCTGCATCTACATAATCATTACTTGTTCCACCTTGTTTTTTTTCTTTAAGAGCTTTTTGAATATATGGATTTTTTAATACTACATTATCTCTTAAATCTACAATCTGTTTTCCATATAATGGATTCTTACGCATGTTTATACCACCAGCAGGAATAGGAACACCATATATTTTTTGCATTTTAAATCCATGATAATCTTCTTCTGTTTCAGGGTATACAGTTCCTAAACCATTATAATATTGTATTTGTAATAATTCATTATCTATTTTAGCTCTTTTAGCTTCATTTAATTTCTCTTTATAAAAATCAATATAACCATAAGGATATGCTGTATCACCATATAAAGCATGGCCTAAGTTAGCATCTTTTTTTCCAAAATTTGTTTCTTGAAGAGCAATAGCTAACATAGTACTTGGATCAACTCCTACAGCTTTTGATTTTTTAATTATATTATCTATTACAACTTTATTATACTTGTCAGCTTTTAAATCAACATTTGGATTTATTTTTTCACCTGTAGTTGCTCTTATTGTTCTTGTATCTTTAAGGTCAACAAATTCTTTTGGAAAATTAATTTCTTTGTGTAATTTAATTAAGTGGTCTCTTCTTTTTTTATTAAGACTAGAAACTGTTACTGCATTTTTATTTAATTCTTTAGTTCTAGAACCATTAGGATCTTCAATAGAAACAAATTTATTACCTGTTGATTTATTACTAATTGACCATCTTCCATTAAGGCTTTTTTTATAAAGAGAATCCGGTCTTCCAAGATATTTATATGTTTCACCATTACTTTGATTATCACCACCATCTTGCATTTGATTTAATGAAGGTATAGAAATATCTTCTACTATAAATCCTCCTTCAGCATACTGTTGAATTTCTTCAGGAGTAAGATCTAATTCAAAGTATTCTCCACCTTCTTCATATTTTGGTCCCATATTATTTAAAGAATAAGGTCTGTTAGCCTCATCATAAACTTGGTATCCATCATATCCACGACCAGCATAACCTGCACCTTTTAATGTACGTGACACAGCATTACTTTTAGGTAACATATTATACAACAGTTTATCTAAACCTTTGTATTTTGCAATATGTATACCTGCGGCAGAAGCCTTGGCAGCTTTACCAAGCAAAGGAATAGCACCAGCTATTTCTAACCACGTATTAGGTGACATACCTTCTTTTTCATAACTTCTAGCAATATCATCCCATGATGTTATTCCTGATGGATCAACTACTTCAAAGATGTTTTCCATAATACCATCACCACCATTAATGTTTTGTCCTATTCCCATTAAAGGACCATCATGATATTTTTCTTCTGCACTAACAATAACAGGCATCTTAAATGTTATAGGTTTAGCTTTTTCATTTAGTTCACCTGCACGTTTACCTGTTGGGTCTTTAATAGGAACATACTCTCCTTTAGTAGAGGGTAAGTTTATTAACCAATTTCCTTTAGCATCTTTCTTATAAGTAGCTTCTGGTCTATCTGCATATTTATAAATTTGAGAACCACCTTTCTGAGCATGTACTAATCCTTGACCATTACATTTATGACATGTAGTAATATCTTTACCACCATCTGCAGCATCCCATTCCCAACCACACTTTTTACATGTTATTTCTTTAGTAAGTAAAGCACCACCTTTTGCATAATATTTTGCATTAGGATCAAATACTTTATTCTTTCTAGACTTAGGTTTTGCAAATAAAAAATTTTCTGTAAACAGTTTATTAGTTGCATCTAAACTTCTAGAATACTTATTAGACATCAAACCTTTTTTACTTGGTTTTGGCATTGATACAAGACCTTTTATTCTACCTCCTTTTTTCATCTGAGGAAATTCATCTACATAGTCTGCTCCTGGAAACTGATAGTTTTGATCAGGATACATCATTTGTGGTTGACCTATATTAGGTTGTGCATATACAGGATAGGGTACTCCTTGCATAGTAATATCTCCACCAGGTATTCTAGTGTTTTGTCCAGGATGCTCCCATTGACCTTTTGGATCATAGATTATATCTTTATGAAAAGGATTAGGTTTTGTATAACTCCCTAAATCTATTTTAGATAAAACTTTTTTATTTAACATTACCTTGGAGAAATTTGATTTTTAGTACTTGTTAATTTAAGAATCATATTAATATTAGATGACACATCTCTTCTTAAATGTAAGAAATTAAGATAATGTCTAAACTTTTTTCTTTGTAAAAATGGTTTATTAATATCCATATTATTTGGATTCAAAGTTTTAATATATCCATTTGGTTGTGTTACCCATAAAAACTCTTGTGGGTAATTTCCAAATAATTCAGTAGTACCAGGAATCAAAGTTCCTTGTGGTGGATATCCTGAACCAATAGGAAACTCTCCTCTGTCTTTTGTAATATCCCAAAACTGATTAAATCTATATTTGTTTTCTTCTTTAGAAAATAAAATTTCAAATCCTGGTAATGGTTGTACATTTGGTTCAACAAGTATAAAAGGATTAGGTTTTGGATATTCTAAACTTAATGTAATATTATTCTTAGGGAATATATTTAAGTTTAAGTATCCAGAAACTTGTTCTGAATTAAATACAACTGCTTTATCAAAATTAAAATCTAATACCTGAAATTGATCAACACAGTTTATATTTGATCTTTTATAGCATTCTAATGCATATTGTACAGATTTAACTGTAGTAACTGTTTCTCCTGTTATTACCGGTACCTCAACTTCAAAAGGATAATTTTGACCATAGTAGTTACAATATGAATCACATGCATAATTATGTTTCCAAATTGTATTTTTCTTTGTAGTTAAGAAAGTAGTTTTAGTTGGTAGATTAAGATCTGGATGCCAGTCATGAAAACTAATCCAGAAATTATTCTTAGGGTCATAACTTAATGTCCATGAAGCATCATCAAATAATCTTGGATCTCCTATTAGATATCTACCAACACCATTCAAAGTAAAATAATCTCCTTTACCTCTATCTTTACCTGTAGTTATTAAAGATACATAACCAACTTGATTTTTAAGTTCTTCTTTAAGTTGATAGTCTTTTTTAGAAAAATAAATAATAGAGTTTGTATTATCATATAATGATTGACATCCTATTCCAGCTACTGGATTATCTTGCCAAGGATAATTAGGAAAATCAACTGTTAGTTTATATGGTAAAAATATTGAAAACCACCATTTTAAACCTATCTGAGAAATTTCTTTAAGACCACCTGCATAGTTAAATATTTTAGCTTGGTTCTCTGACATATAAAATAAACCTGCAGGTGTAGAAATTACACCAAGTCTATTTTGTGATGATCCATATTCATATGGCTTGTCTGCATTTGATACAGACTGACCAGGTTGAGAAAATAAACCACCATCTCCAATTGTAACTTTAGTTCCTAAATCTGTTTGTAAGGTATCTACACCTTGAAACATTAATGGACTATCATTAATAAAAGTAATAAAGATACCACTTTTATTTATAGATTTTACTCCACTAATTTGAGACTTAAATTCATTATAGTTATTTGGTAAATACACAAACCAACTATCTTTAAAGGATTCATTTTGTTGTGGTAATGAATAATAAAGTCTATCTGGTAAATATGTATAACATAACTTAGCTACATTAGGATCATAGTATCTACTTTGTAAATTTCCTTGTGAAAAATATTGAGTATATGCTTTTGAAATACTAAGTGAATAATCATATCTATATATATTTCCTCTAGTAATAATATCTGGATTCATGTTAAACATTGAAGGCAGATTAGTATATCTATAAGGATCATAATGTTTTTCACCTTCTGTATCACCTTGAGTTCTAAAATCTATTAATACATCTGACTCAACAAAATAATCTTTTACAGATGAATTAGCTAAATAGAATTTAGATTCTTTTACACCAAATAATCCTGGATAAGTATCTGGAAAACCTGTAGGTTGATCATTAGTATAATTATATTTTCTACTATTGTTTACATAATAATCTAAATTGTAAAAGGTACTTGGTTCACTACCTGTACCCGGTGTTGGACTAGAAAAACTAAGTGGTGCAAAATTAGAAACATCATATTTAATACTATTAACTCTAAATCTTGGATTTGGAATCATTGAATGTAAATAATAATTATATTCAAATCCATTAGGTTGACCATATAACCAATCAAAAAAGAAAAACATTGTATTTTTTTCAGTGTATCTATTTATAAAAGTATCACCACCAAAAAATATAGGAGTTCTTTGTAATGTATTTAATATTAAAGTACTATTAGAATTTGTAATAATACCAGGACAAGTAATACTTGTTGTTACTGGTGTAAAATTATTACCAGCAGTTCCTATTTTTTGTTCACAAGGAGAGATAGGAATTTGTTTAATAGACTGTAATTGTCCATATTGATTTCTAAGTCTTACTTTAATACCACCATAATGACTTGCAATAGGTAATGAAAAAGGAGTATTTATATTATCAAAGTCAGGTAGTTCTCCTGGTAACCATGGATATGTTCCTATACTTTGTTGTATAGTGCCCATAGTAACTAATGACTTATCTATATCTAATAGTTTAGGACCATTTAATGTACCAGTTCCATCTACTGTTCTTAAAGTAACTCTC
>Ga0181351_1000092_pt1 | contig 23604 bp, 26 predicted proteins | sample Su13VDMM15SD_FD_170485 | JGI IMG/M metagenome (GOLD analysis project Ga0181351, IMG submission 170485) | Freshwater viral communities from Lake Michigan, USA - Su13.VD.MM15.S.D | ecosystem: Environmental > Aquatic > Freshwater > Lake | place: USA: Michigan | collected 2013-07-16 | reverse complement strand
CAATTAAATAAGGTGAAAAAACTACTTCTTCTTTGTAGTTTCTTTCATCAGTAGATAACGTCATATCACTAACATCTAACGCTAATTTTACACCCCAATTTGGTTTTGGAAATTGATTTATATTTTGACTCACAATCTTTTTTATGATAAATAGTCAGGAACGAAGTATTTATATATAAAAAGTTGATATGATTAATTTTAATACCGAATATTTTGGAAACAATTGTTACTTCTATATTAAAGATAGAGGAGACAAAATATCCCTTTATTATAATGTGGCAGATACTTTAACAGAATCAAGAAAATCAGACGATAAAATTGAGTTTGATAAAAAAGATGAAAAAAAAGTTAAAGGTGTTGTTTCAGCCGCATTAAAAACAAAATCAAAAGTGACAAAGAAAGGTTTAGATAAAAAACTTAAAGGTCTTAAATCCAAAGAAGAAATTGATGAGTTAGTTGACGAAGATGGTGGTTTATTAGGTTCAAGAATTCCGGATATCAACCACACATTGTCACCAAGAAAAACCACTGACCAATATGTTGTTATGGCAAGAACTACAAATGACCCTGTAACAAGAGGTTATAGAGTTTATTATGGTGAAGGTAAAGAAAGTTCTGAAGAAGTTATTAATGAGATTGATTATTCTGAAGCGTTTGGATACGAAGAAACCAAAGATATGGATTATAATGACACCGTTAAAACTCTTGAAGAAATGGGTGTTGAAAATGCTGAAGAAAGAGCTGAAGAATTTGGTAAATTGCCAAAAGCAAAAAAAGAAGATGGTGAATTAAGACAAAGATTGTCAGAAAAAGAAACATTAGAAGAACGTCAACATAGATTAATGAAAAAAATGGTTGAAGATATCTTAACCAAAAAACCTAAAACAGATTCTGATATAATTAAAAATACCGGTGTTAGTAAAATATTAAAGAAAAATCTTAAATCAATAAAAAATATTGCAGACAAAGAAGGTATTAGTATCAATATGTTAATAAAAGCATTAAAATCATCCGACGATGAATAGTGAATTATACGGAAAGACATACTCAGTTCCTCAAGATGTTCTTGAATACTTAGACCAGTGTTCCAAAGCCGTTGGAGAAGTTGATGAAACCACCGAAGGATTCAAACGTAATAAAGATTTACGTGAGAAAGGTGAGATTACTTATCAACAACTAAAACGAATGAAGAATTGGTTTGATGAGTTCAGTGGTCACGAAGATGAAGTACCTCATATATTAAATGGTGGACATTATGTAAAAAATTGGGTTAACAATACTTTACAAGGTAAAAGAGATGATATTGAAACGTCAAAACAAACTAAATCAATTGTATTACCAAATCAATATAATGACGAACACACTAAAAATGATGTGAGAACTATGAACAGACCAAGTAAGTCCCACAGTTCGTCTGTTAATCAATATAATACCGATATTACAGAAAATTTAAAAAGAATAAACGAATTAATACAAAAAATATTATAATATGGCAAATTTAGAACCTTTAGATTTCGCGCAACCAGATAATAAATTATCTCAAATTGCTGCCGCTCAAAGAGCATTACTATTCCCAAAAAACGATTATAAAGATACTGCTAACGAATACTCAGCAGTTAATCCTGACGCCCTTGCAACAGGTGACTCTCAAGGTAAAGGTACCGGAGGAGATTTAGATACTAATAATGAAAGTGCTGGTGCAATACAAGATATTCTTGAAAGAAAATCAGAAATTGTGTTTAACCAATATAAATCAAATTCTCCTTATACAACACCGAGTGCATAATGAAACTTTACAACACATTTAAATCTCTTATTTTAGAAGTAGCGTCTGTTGACTCAATTGTCAACGCTATAAAAAATAGAGATAAGATTGTCGTATACTACGATGGTGATGAACCGGGTGGTCGTGGGTTAAGAAGTATCGAGCCAGTTTGTTTTGGATATTCAAAAGCCGGTAACCCTGTGTTACGTGCTTGGGATGATGAAGGAGCTTCTCACACCGCATATAAAGGGGAACAACCTTTACCAGGGTGGAGATTGTTTAGAGCCGACAAAATCGCATCATTTAAACCTACAGGTGAGAAATTTAACGAACCAAAACCAGGGTATAATCCAAGAGGTGATAAAGGTATGACAAGAGTTATTATAAACGCAGTTTTTGGTCAACCAATGGAAGAACCAACAACTGAACCAATACAATAAAATATGAATAGTGAAGCTGATTTAATTCAAAAACTAATGATATCCAAACAAATAATGGATAAACACAATCAAACGCCAAGAGGTAATATGCCATCTATGGATTCGTATAGTTCACCTGAAGTTGAATCTTACAAACCGGTTGGGGCAAAATATAACATCCCCCAAGAATTTTTACAAGAATCTCAATCAAATGAACCATACTTGTCATCAATTCCAAAAACTCCAACAATGCCACAAGCAATGACTAAAGATAGAGTTATGTCATCAAATCTCCCTGACGAAATAAAAAGATTAATGATTGAACATCCTATTGAAGTTCCCAACTCAATGGGTGGTGGAGCAACATTATCTAATGATTTAGTTGAAAAGGCGGCAAGATTAATGAACACCGATGCAAGAGGAAATCAAACAACTCAACCAAAACAAAGAATTCAAGAACAATCTCAAACACAACTACCAAACTTTAATATGAAGGAATTAAAATCTATGCTTCGTGAAGTTGTGGAGGAAGTCTTACAAGAAAATGGAATTTTATCTGAATCAGAACAAAAATCTAATGAAGTCTTTTCTTTTAAAGTCGGAAAACATATATTTGAAGGTAAGGTTACTAAGATAAAAAAAATCTCTTAAACTTTATTTACTCTCAAGATTAACCCTCATCTACCAAGTTGAGGGTTTTTTAGTTTTATATAGTTGATATTCTTTTTGTTTTTTATTATATTTTAGGATATAATTTAAAACTATGAAAGAAAAAATTAATGTATTAGTTCTACCAAGTGACAAAACCGGTGTTGGTAAATTTCGTTCTGTCGACCCTCACGTATTCCTACAAAACTTATATCCGGATGATTTTCACGTAGATATTGACTACGAACCTCAAATAAATAATATTAATTATTGGAAAAAATATCAAATAGTTCACGCTCACAGAACTATAGGTCAAGATTATAATATGTCCCCTCAAATAATTGAGTGGTTAAAATCAATTGGTATTATTGTTATTGTAGACTTAGATGATTATTGGTTACCAACCGTAGACCACCCAATTCACAGTATTATTGTTCAAAATAAGATTGACGAGAAAATTAAAGCAAATTTAAAAGTTGCTTCATATGTTACAACAACCACCGATATATTTGCAAATGAAATAAGAAAGATAAATAAAAATGTCCTTGTTTTTCCAAACGCGATTAATCCAAAAGAACCACAATTTAATCAACCAACTCCACCGTCTGATAAAATCAGAATAGGATGGTTAGGAGGGTCTTCTCATATGGAAGATTTAAACCTGTTAGGAGGATTTGTTCAAAAAAATCAAGATATTAACGATAAATTACAATACGTTATTTGTGGATTCGATACAAGAGGAACGGTGACAGAAATTAATCCTCAAACAAAAGAACAAAAACAAAGACCAATTTTACCTCACGAAACTGTTTGGGTAAAATATGAAGAAATTTTTACAACAAATTATAAAACAACGGATGAGGAGTATAAGAAATTTTTATTAACTTATAAGGAAGAAGAGTATAAATCAAACACGGAATTACCTTACTTAAGAGTTTGGACAAAACCTGTTACAAGTTATGCTATGAATTATTCAAAATTCGACATATCTTTGGCTCCCATTAAAAATCACATCTTCAATAGAATGAAATCTCAATTAAAAGTTATTGAAGCCGGATTCTATAAAAAAGCATTAATTGCATCGGAGATTGGACCATATACTATTGATTTAGTTCATTGTTTAAAAAATGGAGAGTTTAATGATAATGGTAACGCAATTTTAATACCTGAATCAAGAAACCATAGTGATTGGTCTAAATCTATCAAAAAATTAGTTCAAAATCCTGAAATGATTACAGAGTTAGGTGAACGATTATATAATACCGTAAAAGACAAATACGACCTTAATAAAGTAACAGATGAAAGAGCGTCTTGGTACAAAAGTTTAATTAATTAAAAATATAACAAATGATAAAAATACCTTTAACCAAAATATTGTTTCTTGACATAGAAACTGTTGGTGGATGTAAAAACTATACAGAGTGTCAAGTTAGTAATCCAAATATTGCAAAACAATTTGAGAAATATTTTGATTGGTTCCAAAAAAGATTTCCGGAAGATGCCGGTTTTTCTGCCGATAAGGTTTTTGAAAAAAGAGCTGCGTTAGTTCCGGAGTTTGCTAAGATTGTTTGTGTTAGTGTTGCCTTTGTTATGGACAACGGTGATATTAAAAAACAATCATTCTCAGGCGATGATGAAAGAACGTTGTTAAAAGACTGTCAAACATTACTTAATCGTTGTGGTAAATTAGATTTTTATCTATGTGGACACAATCTTAAGAATTTTGATATCCCAATGTTAGCAAAAAGAATGATAATCAATGGATTGATGCCATCATCAATTTTACCATCATACGATACTAAGCCGTGGGAAATCAAAGCTATCGATACCAAAGAGATTTGGCAATACGGGGCTTACACCGCAATTGGTTCGTTGGACTTAATGTGTTCTTGTATGGACGTTCCATCTCCAAAGGAAGGTGATGTTACCGGAGATAAAGTTCACGACGCATATTGGAATAAAAATATGTTACCTGAAATTACCGCTTACTGCGAACGTGACGTATTAGTATTGATTGACGTAATAAAAAAATTAAAAGAATTAGAATAATGAGTGAGATTAATGATTTAAATGAATTAAGAGATAGAATTCTTAAATTACAAGAGTCACTTCATTCTGAATCGGAAGAAGTAAGTTATGAAGACATTTTAAATGAAATGGACATTGACATAGTTCAACTTGAAAAAGATATGATAGAGACTCGAAGACTCTTACCTTTAGGCTTTAAAGTTTTACATCCTAATGCGGTATTACCAAAATATAACTATGATAGTGATTCAGGTTTTGATTTACACTCCATTGATGAAATTGAGATACCTCCTTTTGGGAGAGTACTTGTTCCAACAGGTTTGTCATTTGATATTCAAGATGGATATGAGATACAAGTTAGAACTAAAAGTGGATTGGCCATCAATCAAGGACTTATGGTCTTAAATTCACCGGGAACCGTAGATAACGGTTATACAGGAGAAGTTAAAGCAATCATATTTAACACAAACCCAACATCGGTGACAATACCAAAAGGTATGAAAGTAGGTCAAGCGGTTTTATGTCCTGTAGTAAATGGAGGTTGGGTAGATTTAAAACCAATAAATAAAATAAACGAAAAGGAACGAGGTTCAAACGGCTTCGGAAGTACCGGAATTATATGATTACAATAGGCTATAGTACAAGACAACATAATCCTGAATTAATCTCATATTTTAAAAAATCGTCAGGTAACCCAAAAACTCAAGTAATTGAGAAGATTAATAATGGTGAGAAAAATTTATCTCAAGTTTATAATGAAATAATTAATGAATCAGAAAATGATATTATAGTTTTATGTCACGACGACATCTATTTTGACACTAATAATTGGTCTAATAAATTAGTTAGATTATTTGATAAAAATCCCGAATATGGAATTTTAGGAATGGCGGGAACCACACATATGCCAATTAGTGGTATGTGGTGGGAAGATAGGACTAAAATGTATGGGATTGTTAACCACGAAAGTGAAGGTAAAAAATGGGAATCAAGATATTCAAATTCATTTGAAAATTCAATAAAATCTGTAGTAATTGTTGACGGAGTTTTCATAGCGATACATAAAAAACGAATCAAAGAATTATTTGATGAAAGTGTTGAAGGGTTCCATTTATATGATGTTAATTTTTGTTTCAAAAACTTTCTTTCAAATGTTAATGTTGGTGTTTTAACTAATATTAGACTAACGCATAAATCAATAGGAATGACTAACGAACAGTGGGAGGTTAATAAAAATATTTTTAAAGAAAAATATAAAGACCATCTACCTGCTAAAGTTAAAGTTAAAGACACAGATAAGTTAAATGTGATGATTTCTTGTTTATTATTTCAAGAATATACCGGGTCAGAAATGTACGCGTTTGAGTTAGCAAAAAATTTAATAAAACAAAATTGTAACGTCACTGTTGTTGCATCCGGAACTAATGGGCCATTAGTGTCTCTTGCAAATAAATTAGGAATTATTGTAAAGAATATGAATGAACCACCAGGTCATAAATTAGGTGACGGTAAGTGGATGATTAATACACCGGAAGGTCCAAAAATAACAGTTCCAAATAATTTTTATAAACTTAGTGATGTTCATTACGATATTATTCATTGTCAACATAAACCAATTGTTGAGATTATGAATACGTTATATCCTACGATTGATAAAATATCAACAATTCATTCCGAAGTAATTAATATTGAATCTCCGGTAATTAGTGACAGTATCAAAAAATATATAGCAATTAGACCTGAAATTAAAGAACATTTAATTAGTAATTTTAATATTCCTGAAACGGATATTGAAGTAATCTACAATCCAATTGATGGTGAAAAATTCAAACCTGAAAATAAACCATCTGAAAATTCAGTGTTATTTGTTGGTACAATAGATTATTTACGTAAAAATTCAATTTTTGATTTGATAAAATATACTGAAGAAGAAAATAAAGAATTGTGGTTAGTTGGTAAAAATCAAAGTGATTATTTACCTGAATTAATAAAACATCCTCACGTTAAATATTTTGAAGCAACACCGAATGTCGATACGTTTATTCACCGTTGTTCTGAAACCGCGGGAATTTTATTAGGAAGAACAACAATTGAAGGTTGGATGTGTGGTAAATCAGGATGGATATATAATGTTGATTCGTCAGGTAATATTATAGATAAAAAATTACACGGAGTTCCAAATGACTTAGAAAAATTTAATTCAACTAACGTCGTTAAAAAAATTAAAGATTTATATCTAAAAACATTAAATAATTAATATGAATATAACAGTAATTTTAAATGGTTTTAAAAGGTCTCAACATTTTAAAAAACAATTAGAGGCTATTGAAAATCAAACAATCAAACCTAAAGAAATTTTACTTTGGCAAAATCTTGGTGAAAATTTTGATAAACATTTAACATCAAGAACAACACATTCATCGTGTAATAAAAACTTAGGCGTTTGGGCTCGTTTTGCATACGCATTAAATGCCGATACCGAATATGTGTGTGTATTTGATGACGACACAATTCCGGGTAAAAAATGGTTAGAAAATTGTCTTAATACAATACAAGAGCACGATGGTTTATTAGGAACAATCGGTGTTAAATTTCAGACAACACAATCATATCATCCAAGTACGAGAGTTGGATGGGCAAACCCAAATAATAATACTGAAGAAGTGGACATTGTTGGACATTCTTGGTTTTTTAGAAGAGAATGGTTGTCAACATTTTGGAGAGAATTACCGGATGTAAAACAAACAAGATTAGTTGGTGAGGATATGCACTTTTCATATACCTTACAGAAATATTTAAATAAAAAAACTTATGTCCCACCTCATCCAATTGATGATATGGAAATGTGGGGTAGTAAACCGGACACAGGTTGGGGAATAGGTCAAGATTCTGCGGCATTATCAATGTTTCCATTGAACATTAGTTTAATGTCTATGGAATATCAAAAGTATATAAACAGAGGTTTTAAACCATTAATTACGAGATGAGACCAATAGTACACGCGTATTTTCTATGTTATAATGAAGAGTATATTTTACCACATTTATTAAAATACTATTCAACATTTTGTGATAAAATAGTTATGTTAGATAACCACTCGACCGATAATAGTGTTGAAATTATTAAATCGTTCCCTAATACTGAAATAATTGAATGGGAGTCCGATAACACGGTAAGAGATGACTTATATTTAAGTCTAAAAAATAATTGTTGGAAAAAAAGTAAAGGTGTTGCGGATTATGTTATTGTCGGTGATTCTGATGAATTTTTATATCATACGAATATACACCAGTTTTTAACTGATATGAAAAATTCCCCATTTACAATCTTTAAACCTGAAGGTTACCATATGATTGGGGATGAAGACTTAATTTTAAGTTCCGACGATAATTTATTTGAAAAAGTTACTAAAGGTATTAGAGGAAATAGTAACGATAAATTAATGTTATTTAATTGTAATAAAATTGACGAGATTAACTATTTATTTGGATGTCACCACGCTAACCCGACGGGAGAAATATTCTATCACACTGGAAGTGATTTAAAAATGTTACATTATAAATACTTAGGATTGTCTGATTTTATACCTAAACAAAAATTGAGAGGTGATAGATTAAGCGAGTTTAACAAACAAAGAGGGCTTGGTATGTATTACTTATTTTCGGAAGATAAACATAAAGAAGAGTATAAAACGTTTATACAAAAAAGAATTAATGTATTATGATTTTTACACAGAAATTTACTGAAGATTTTGACATATTAAAAAATAATGTTAAGGAACATAAAAAATTTGCATTTAGTAAATATGCGGATGGCGAATATAATATTTTAATTAATCAACCAATTAGAAATATTGATAATTGGTTTTATAACCCAAATGAAAATTACGATTTTTATAAATTACTATTTGAATCATTTATGTTTCAAGACGAAGGTTATTATATTGGTATTTCTTGTCCTTGTTGTGATGTAAACACTCATAGATGGTATATGGATAACAAAGGGACATCTTTAGATAATACCACATTTGCGAATATATTTGTTAATAATAACTATGAAATGTTTAAACAGGAATTATTACCATTATTTAACACTTATAAACGTATTTTTTTAATCGCTAATGAAAATAGTAATTTATCAAAATTAAAAGAAGTGTTAAACATTACCGATTTTTATGGTATTGGTATTGAAGGGTTTAAAACAAATTTAAATTTAATTGATGAACTTATCACTAAAATAAATTATGAAAATATAACAGATTCATTATTCTTATTTTGTGCTGGTCCGTTAGGGAATGTCCTATCACATAAGTTATGGGATAATAATAAAAATAACACCTATATTGATATTGGTTCGACATTGAACATTTGGACAGAAAAAAATTTAAGAGATTACCAATTAGGTGGGGTATACTCAAATAAATTATGTAGTTTTTAATTATGGATTTAAACGATTTAACAATAATTACACACACTCATACAGATTGTGAAACATTATGGGGACCATATTTTGACTCCTATTCTGAATTTTTTAATCACAACAAACACGTTGTGTTAATTAATGAATTGACCGATAAAATACCTCACGAACAAATATTATATTCTGATAATACAAAGTACTCCAATAGATTAATTGACGGGTTAAAAAAAACACAAACAGGATATGTTTTAATTAGTTTTGAGGATATGATATTATACGATAATGTCAAAATTAACGAATTAACGTCAGTCATTAAAACAATGTCACTTAAACCAGAGTATTTGTTTATTAGATTAATTAAGTCCGGTATTCATAGTAACATTAAATTTGAGGATAAATTATTCGTGATTAATAATTCTGATTTTCAATTTTCTATTACACCAACCATTTGGCGTACATCAAATCTGTTAACTTTATTAGAAGATTTAAAAGAATTAAGTATTTGGGATTTGGAAATTAATGGTGATATTCTATTTAAACATAAAAATATTAAATCATTATATTATTACGATAACGATAAATCAAGAGGTGGTCATTATGATTCATCTATTTACCCTCATATTTGTACATCAATCGTTAAAGGTAAATGGAATCTTAGTGAATATAATGATATTTTATCACCAATAATAAAAAAATATAATATAAATATTAATGAGAGAGGGATTGTTTAACAACGTAATATATACAATTCTAATTAACACACCATAATTAAAGCACCGGTTAGATTAAAAAATAAATATGAAAAATAAAATATTGTCCCTATCAATGGGGTCTCACGATAGTAGTTTTGCAATCTTTGAAGATTATAAATTAACTATACACGAGGAATTAGAAAGAATAAATAGAGTAAAAGAAACAAACGAATGTATTATCACACATATAGAATCTTTAGGATATACTTTAGACGAGTTTGATGTTGTGTTAACTTTTCCACACAACGACTCTTTTTTTTATTCTAAAAAATATTTGGATTATAAAAAACTTAACCCAAATAAATGTATTGAAATTGGTCATCACACGGCACACGCGGCTAACGCTTTTTTCTCCAGTGATTTTGAAAAGGCTTTAATCCTAACAATAGATGGTGGTGGTTGGGATGTTTTTAACGGATATATGGTCGCAAGTACATTAACATCTTGGGAAGGTAATGGTAATAATTTATCATTATTTGAACATACCAATAACCCTAATTTAGGTATCCTTTGGGGTGAATGTACAAGAGAAATTTTTAAATTGTCTAGCGGTGGACCACCATATGGGTCACAGGCAGGTACAGTTATGGCTATGACATCTATGGCAAATAATATAGAAATACCTAAACAACCATTCTCACAATACAGTGAATGTGACATTCAAAGAAAATATAATTTGGCTGCGGGCATACAAATGTTTACTGAAGATGTTATACGAAATTATTTATCTAAATTTTTATCTAATGGTGAGTATGAAAATATTTGTATTTCAGGTGGGGTCGCATTGAATTGTGTTATGACCGGTAAAATAAAAAAATGGTTTCCTAACATCAAAAATATTTATGTTCCACCTGTACCTTATGATGCCGGATTAGCGATTGGTTGTGGTCAATATTACATTCACTATGTAAACAAAATACCTAGACCAAGCAGTGGATTATATAATAGTTCGTATTTAGGTAGAGTATATTCTGAAAAATCTGTTATAGAAGCCATTTCTAAATATAATTTACAATTTGAAAAAGTCACAGACGATTATGTTGTTGATTTATTAATTGATAAAAACATTATTAGTGTTTTTGGTGGTGGTAGCGAATCCGGTAGAAGAGCTTTAGGAAACAGGTCCATATTAGCCGACCCTAGACACCACGATACAAAAGATTTAATTAACCAAAAAATAAAACATAGAGAAAATTTTAGACCATTCGCACCTTCTATTTTAAGAACCGATGTTATAGAATGGTTTGAAGAAGATGTGGATAGTCCATATATGAGTTTTGCAATAAAATTTAAAGAAAATAAAAAAAATTTAGTACCAGCAGTCGTTCATTTAGATGGTACAGGTAGATTACAAACCGTTAGTGAACAAACAAACAAGTGGTATTACAATTTTATTAAAATATTCAAAAATAAAACTAATGTACCTATTTTATTAAATACTAGTTTTAATGATAGAGAACCTATTGTTGAAACACCCAAAGACGCAATACATTGTTTTTTAAATACAAAATTGGATTATCTTTATTTTAGGGATTATAACATATTGATAAAAAAAATATAATATAAATGTTTATGAAAAAGGAATTTATTAACAACGACATTTGTATTGTAGTTCAAGGACCTATTGATTATGTTGACAATATAATTGATACATATGAAAAATTTAAAAATAATCTAATAATTTCTACAAACAAAATAAGTAATCATAATTTACAATACTTGAGTGAAAAAGGGTTTAAATTAATCAATAACGAATTAACCGTAAATCCCGGTAGAGCTAATTTTAATAATCAAGTTAAAAATACATATGAAGGCGTTAAAAAAGCCAATGAACTTGGGTTTAAATATGTGTTAAAAATTAGGTCTGATATTTTTATAGATGACTTAGTTGAGTTTATTAACTCTTTAAATAAAGATACAGTATACTTTCCCGCATACCATAATTATGATGGAGGTTATTTGTGTGACTATATGTTATTTGGGTCAATCGATTTTATGTTAAAACTTTGGGACATCCCGTTATCAAATTCAAATTTACCACCTGAAACGCAGTTAACCTTAAAATATTTAGAAATAAAAAATAACGATAATTTGGATTTTATGTTCCCTATACTTTATAGTAAAAAAATTAAAGCATATTGGCCAAAACATCAAAAATATCTTAACGAATATCAAAATGATAAATTATTCATTTACGATAAAAATATGATAAAATAATATGATATTAATAACTTACGGAACTAGACCGGAATACATAAAAGTTAAACCTCTTATGTATGAAATGACCAAACAAGGTGTTGAATATAAAACATTGTTTACCGGTCAGCATAAAGATATTGTGTCAAGTAATCCAGATTTTACTTTGGATATGAAGGATTATGGGGATAATAGATTAGATAATATTATTCAAAATTGTATGAATTTACCCGATAATTGGTTTTACGGTATAACACATATATTAGTTCAAGGAGACACAACATCAGTAACCGGATTAGCGTTATCGGCATTACATAGAAAAATTCCGGTAATACACTTAGAAGCTGGTCTTAGAACATTTGATACGGAAAACCCATACCCTGAAGAAAACAATCGAAAAATAGTTTCAACGATTGCCAAAATACATTTATGTCCAACTGAATTAAATAAAGAAAATTTAAAAAATGAGAATGTTCAAGGGGAAATTTATGTTGTAGGTAACACAGTTTTAGATAATCTATTGGAATATAAAACAGATTGTGAGTACACCAATAAAGTATTAATTACTTTACATAGGAGAGAAAATCACATTAATATAGACCAATGGTTTAATTCAATTAATGAATTAGCTAAAATCCACACAGACTTAGAGTTTATTATACCATTACACCCAAACCCAAATGTTCAAAAATTTAAACATCTACTAAACAATGTTAATATAATTGAACCTTTAACTCATACTGAATTAATTAAATTATTAGTTAAGTCAAAATTAGTTATTACGGATAGTGGTGGACTACAAGAAGAATGTTCATTTTTTAATAAAAAATGTTTAGTTTGTAGAAAAATTACAGAGAGACCTGAAACTTTGGGGTTATCTAGTTTTTTAATCCAAACACCTGATGACTTAATTAATACTTTTAATCATCATTTAATAAATTATGAGATTAATATTAATTCACCTTATGGTGATGGGTATTCATCAAGTAAAATATGTGAAATATTTAAAAATTTATAATTTCACCTAAATTGTTAAAAACAATAATAATGGCTGAACAGCGAAAAAGAAAACCAACAACAACTCCAACTCCGGAGGTCACCGGTAAACCGGTAAATAAAAAAGATTTAATTGCTCAAATTATTAAGAGAAAAACTAAAGAAAAGTTTTTAACTATAAATCAAAAAAAGTATTATGATACTTTAATTGAAAGTGAAATCACAATTTGTTCGGGGCCAGCAGGTGTTGGTAAAAGTTACATAACAATGAAAGCGGCAATTGACTTACTTTCAGACCCTAAGACACCTTACGAGAAAATAATCATTGTTAGACCAGCGGTTGAAGCTGAAGAAAAATTAGGTTCATTACCCGGTAATGTTGAAGAAAAATTAGACCCATACATTTTCCCCTCTTATTATTTATTAAATAAAATTATTGGAAAAGACTGTCGTGAAAAACTTAAAGAGATTGAAGTTATTGAAGTATTCGCTTTAGCGTTTATGAGAGGTATGAATATCGATAACTCTATTTTAATATTTGAAGAAGGTCAGAATGCCTCACCAAGTCAAATGAAACTTCTTTTAACGAGAATTGGATATAATAGTAAATTCTTTATTTCAGGTGACGTAGAACAATCAGATAAATACAAAAATAAAACTCAGAGTGGATTGTGGGATGCAATTGAAAAGTTTAGAGATGATGACTATGTTTCAACATTTGAATTTAAAGATAAAAACGATATTGTTAGAAATCCATTAATTAGTAAAATATTACGTAAATACGATAATGAACCAGATGAGAATAGCAATTGAGATTAATGGTGTTTTAAGAAACACATTAGAAAAAATAGAACAAACCTATCAAAAATATATGATAGATAAAACAGATGGTATTGAAGATGAAGAATTTATAACTCGTAAAATAAAACATCCAATTGATTCTTTAGAACTGATGAATCATTTTTCTTTTATTGATGATAATGAATTATATTCATTTTTATATGAAGATTTTCCGATGGAAATTTTTGGTCATTCACAATCATCTGAATACAACACTTTTATTGATTTAAATGAAATTTATGTTAATTTAAGAGATAGTCACGAATTGTTAATAGTTTCTGACGAAATTGGTAGGTCTAAACCTGCGTCGTTATTCTTCTTGTCAAAATTTGGATGTCAGTTAGAAAAAGTGAAATTCTATAGTAATATTACAATAAATTCAATGTGGGACGAGATTGATGTTTTACTTACGTCAAACCCTATACTATTATTAGAACATCCGACAGATAAAAAAGTAATAAAATATCAAACGGGATACAATAAACATATTGACACGGACTATTCTATTACAAGTCTAAAAGAATTGGAAAGTGTGTTAACAAAACTATTATAATGTTAAAAGTATTAGGAGAACATTACTATTTAGATTTAGACAAAATTGATGATTATGTCCAAATTAAAGAGGTGACACCAGCCACAGGCATAACTGACACAACCCATATTAGTATTATAAAATATGAAACAGTTAAATTAATGATGGAAATCATTATGGACGAACCGGAAGAAATTGATGAACAATTAGGTGCCAAAGGAACAAATAACTTATCGATACCATTTAAAATAGCGTTTAATACGTTATTGTATAAAAATTTATTAAACAAATTATAATATGAATCAAGAACAACTATCAAAATTAGAACAGTCTATTGAGAATATGAAAAATAAGAAATCTAAAATTTATCTTATTGCTCAAGACACTAAAGGAAACGCCAAAGCATCTATAGCTTATATCTATAGATTAGGTCTGGCATTATTAAACGGAGGTTATAACCCAATAATCTTACACGAATCTGCGGACTATACAGGTGTATCGGAATGGTTAGGTGAAGAATATATGGTATTACCTCATCAATCTATTGAAGGTCAAAATTTAGAAGTATCACCGGAAGATTTATTAGTAATCCCTGAACTTTTTGGGTACATTATGAGTCAAGTCTCTAAATTACCTTGTGGTAAAATTGTGTTATGTCAATCATACGACCATATGTTAGAAACATTACAACCAGGCGAAACTTGGACACAATTAGGGTTTTATAAGTGTATTACAACATCAGACTATCAAAAAGAATTTATTGAGAGTGTAATGAGAGGTGTATCTCTTGATGTTATAAAACCATATTTTTCAGACAAATTTAAACCAAGTAATTTACCGGCAAAACCTATTATTGCTGTTCACACAAGAGAACATAGAGATACCATTAATTTAATTAAAAGTTTTTACATTAAATTCCCACAATATCGTTGGATAACATTTAGAGACTTAAGAACTCTATCTGAAAATGAATTTGCAAACGGTATTCAAGAATGTTGTTTATCTGTTTGGATTGACGAAACAAGTGCGTACGGTACATTCCCATTAGAATCTATCAAATCAAATGTGCCTGTGTTAGGTCTTGTACCTAATATGGTCCCTGATTGGATGAATGAAGATAATGGTCTTTGGGTAAACAATAAAATTCAAATGGTTGATTTTGTTGCCGATTACTTACAAAATTGGTTAGAAGATAATGTTAGTACTAATTTAATTGAAGGTATGAAAAAAACCGCAGATTCTTTATTAACTAAAGAATCGTTTGATGAATTAGTTGTAACTACTTTTGGTAGATTTATCAACACAAGATTAGAATCGTTCTCAGAACAATTAAATAAACTAGAAACAATTGAAGAATAATATGGAAAACTATTTTGACGTATCAGTAATATTACCAATTAAATCAGGGAGAGCATTTGACTTCTCTGAGTATTTTACAAAATGTATTGAGTCATTGAAAACTCAGAAATTAAAAATTAATGAATTGATTATTGTTCACACAGATGAAGATGTCGTTATTGAGTTTTTAAATGATTTTGATTTTGGGGACTTAAATGTTGTTAAACTTGAATGGAAAGAAGAAGCTAACTATGTTTCACAAATTAATTTTGGTATTACCAATTCAACATCACAATGGATATCTTTATTTGAATTTGATGATGAGTATTCAACGATATGGTTTAACAACGTTGAGAAATACAGTAAAGCGTATCCGGATGTTGACGCATTTTTACCAATAGTTGTTGATACAGACCAAATGGGTAAATTTGTTGGGTTTACTAATGAAGCAACATTTGCCGCTAATTTCTCAACTGAAATGGGTATCTTATCAAATGAAACTTTACAAGATTATCAAAACTTTCAAACATCAGGGATGGTAATTAAAAAATCATCATTGGTTAACAGTGGATTACTTAAATCTTCAATTAAATTAACTTACGGTTATGAATTATTTTTAAGATTAACACACAACGCAGTTAAAATAATGTCAATTCCTAAAATTGGTTACAAACATACTAACTTAAGAGATGGTTCAATTTTTTGGAACTATAAAAATGGTGAGAATGCTTTAACACCCGATGAGGTTAAATTTTGGATTGATTCGGCTAAAAAAGAGTATTTCTTTACTAATGATAGAGTCATAAAATACGAACCACAAGAAGTTTAATGTCTGATGTAATTAATTTAACAGGAGATACCAGTGTTGAGTTAAAGAAGAAAGGTAGAAAACCAACCCAATTAAATTATTTTGATGTTCGGGAAGAACTAGCTGTGGTAAGATTTTTAGAGTCCACCTGTTACGAAGAAAAAAACAAAATATATAATGAGTTCTTAAAAAAACCTTTAGATAAGATGATATCTTCAATTATACGAAGATACAAATTATATAGAAAAGATATGGATTTTACAGATATTCATACAGATACTCACTCGTTTTTAATGACAAAAATAGATAAGTTTAAGCCTTCTAAAGAAAAGAAGGCTTACTCATATTTTGGAACCATATGTAAAAATTATCTTATGGGTCAAATTATTAAAGACCAAAAAGAAATGAATAGGAAAATATCCTATGAAGATATTTCAACTAGTTTAGAAAATGATGAAGGGTTTGCTTATTATATTGAAAACGATGGGTTAGAAGCTGAAAGAGTAATTTTTCATTTTTTAATTCAATTAGAAGAATTTATTAAAAATGAAAATCTATCGGAGAACGAAATTAAATTAGGCCAAGCATTGTATGATTTATTTGAGAATTACGAGAATATTTTTGTTGGAAACGACAACAATAAATTCAATAAAAATATCATACTACTTTCATTAAGAGAAATGACTAATTTAACAACAAAAGAAATTAGAGGGTCAATGAAAAAATATAAAAATATGTATTTTAACTTGATTCAAAATATGGTCAAATAAAAAACACCATCTAAATATTTATCAATATGGGAAGACCAACAAAAAAAGAAATTAATTTATCTAAAGAATCAATGTTATCATTGATGCAAGAAATCTACAATGAACTTGTGGAACAAAGAAATACTGCTATTCGGATTCAAAACAAAATGTTAACAATGATGAAGGAACCGGAAGATATGACAATCATAGGTCCTGTTATTGAAAAACAACAAAAAATTATAAATGATTGTGTTGAGAAAAAATTAACTTTATCAAAATTACAATCAGGTATGTGGGAAAAATCTAACACTAATAAAGATAGTGGAGGAAGTTTCTCAATTACTGATTTAGGTAGTGACGACGATTTACTAAAAAGTTTAATCGAAAAAGACATTGCAAAAGATGGTGATTCATATAAAATGAAAAAATAATAAATTATGCCATCAGTAGATTTAAATTTTGACTATAATAAAATTCAAGGTAAATTAAACGCGACTAAAACATACGCAAATGTTAAGTCGCAATATAATAACGCTGGTAAAAAAGTTGGGGATTCGTTTGACAAAACTAAAAAAGATGTTTCCCAATCATTAGATAAATTTAAAGACCAAACTAAAAGATATCAAAAACAAATAAAAAACCAATTTGAACAACTTTTAGATTTAGCCAATACCACTGGAGGAAGTGGTAGTGGTTCTCCAAAATATATTAAAAGACTATTAATACGAACTGTTCATAACATTCAACCTAGATTAAGAACAATCGTTATGAATGATTGTTTAACCGCTTTAGGTTGTGACCAAGAACAAACTTATGGTGCCAATCAAGAAGTTTGGATTAAAGTAAATTCAATCGATTTATTTAGTAGATTAAAAATTGACCCAAACGATGAAGTTGGTAAAATTGTTTATGAAAAAGAACCTGTGTCACCAGGAATTCCATTTTCAATGAATCATAAAATGTATGATTTAATTCAAGATGGTAATTTAACATATACTCACGTAGGAAAATCAAACCAACAATTATTTACCATTCAATATAAAGAACAAGGTCAATTTGGTGAAACGGGGCCTTGGTATAAAATTAACCTTGCAAATAGATTAAACGGTGTTAATAGAGTCGGTGAATTTATGATTGACTACTATGATACAATTAAAATGGCCGAAGACACCGATATTATGGGTTCTATTATGGAATCACTATGTGGTGCCGTATCAATGAAAGTTGATGCCGGAACATCTCAAGTTAAGAACGCTAGTCAAGCGGAGATAATATTGGCAAGAATTTTAGGTCTTTGTTTTGATAGTGGTGCCAGCGATGGAGAGATTGATGTTAGTGGTGTTGCAAAAGTACCGGAATTAGATGGTATTGATGATTCGTTTTTTGAATTTACCGATATTGATTTACGAAATATTGATATTAGAGTTGGGAACATCAAAAATGGTGTAGTACAATTTGAAGATTGTGGGGATGTATTATTACCTGTAAACTATGAAGATATAATAACTGCGTTAGGTCAATTAAATTTTGTTGAGGGTTCTGATTTTGAAGATGCCGCAAATGGAATTTCAGATGTGTTAGCCAACAACCCTGATTGGGGAGGTATAGGTATTAACATTAACCCACAAGTTGTGATTGATACTAATTTTATTAAACTAATAACAAATGGTGTGATAAGTGCGTTAATTACCCCAAAAATGATATTACCAATTATCACAATGTTTAAAGCCTTAGGTAATAGTATTGCCGATAATATTAAATCATTTACTGACTTTGTTAAAATATTTAAATCATTCTTCATTAATTTAGTATCTAAAGTAGGTGCAATATTTGTTGAAGAACTATATAGATTAATAAAAAGTGATATTTTAAAATTATTACAATCTGTAATAACTGATATTGTTAAAGAAAAACAAATTAAGAAATATGCGATGATTTTAAAATTAATTTCTTTATTATTAATATTAGCCGGATTATTAAATGATTTTAGGAAATGTAAAAGTTTAGTCGACGATATATTTAGAATATTGAATTTAATTAATCTTCCAGGTTTTGGTGGAAGTCCTATCCCGTTACCAATAATGATAGCAGCACAATTTTGTGACGGTTATTCCGAGTCAAGGGCTTTTATTGGTGCGATGGAAGAGATGCAAAAAATAGGAATACCTACCGGTGATATGCCAAGTGGAGCCCCTAATATGGATATTTTGGGTAAATTTTCACAAATGAAAGCGATGGCTTTTGAAGATTCGGAAAATAATAAAGTTCAAATTGCTGTAGGTCCACTAGTATTAACTCCAGCGGGTTTTACGGTACCAGCTAACGCTTTTGGTAAAAAGTTTTAATTATGAATAAAAAAGAAAAAAGTGAAAAAGTTTTAAAAATTATTGGTGATATGAAAAATTCATCTAATAAAGATTTAATGTTGGTTATGGATACTATTCAAGAAGATTTTGAATTTACTAAAAAAATTGTGATTGATTCAACACTTCATTTGGATAAATTAGAATTAACATATAACACCGTCCTAAAAGAATATCAAAAAAGAACTAAGATAAATGACAATAGATAACGAAAATAAGTATCAAATATTATTTCCTGGATTTGTCTATGACAACCAAGACCCTATGATGTTAGGTAGACTTCGTATTATACCTGAAACAAAAAATTACCAAGACGTTATTGCCTCAGTTTCAAGTTGGAACGAAGAGACTGATAAATGGTCATCAAAAGACCCTTTAGTGTTTATTCCTTTATTACCTTTCTTTTTTAACCAAATACCTAAAATTGATGAGTATGTTCATTTAATTTATCAAAATAAAAAATACGAATACCAAAATCAATTTTATATACAAGGTCCTTATTCATCTCCGATGTCAACACCTTTTGAATATTATCAAGGTGCCAAAAAATTCTTAGCTGCCGGTGATAGAATTAAACAAGGGTTAAGTATTAAGAATTTAGATGGGTCATACGCCAATACCGAGAGTCAAGGTGTTTTTCCTGAACCGGGAGATAACGCTTTATTAGGTAGAGGAACTGCAGATGTTATTGTAAAAGAAAATGAAGTATTAATTCGTGCCGGAAAAACAAAAGAATTATCAACGGATAAATTCCCAATTGCCGATAGTAATAGAGCCTTTTTACAATTAACGAGATTTACTCAAACAAAAAGAACTTTACCTCAAGAAAGTAAATCAAGAATTGTTGAGAATGTAAAAGTAGTTAAAAAAATGATTGTGTGGGATATTTCAACACTAAATAGTACTTCCAATTTTAGTGGTTATGTTAAATTATTTAACTTAAAACCTAGTACAAAAGTTAACACTAAAAATTTTAAATACCCCACAATATCAGAATTAAAAGTTGGTGATGATTATGGTGTACCACTTGAAACGGTGGAATTTATGGGGAAACCGTTTGAAGAATGTATTATTATTATTAATCAATTTATTTCACAAATTTTTACACCAAATATTTTATTTACAGCGTCAACAATTAACCCTGTTAACATCTTACCAGGTGATGTGTTTCCTGTAGTTATTACACCATCACAACAGACTTATGAAATTGGTAAAAAGTTTTTACCGGATAGTTTAGTTAATGATGTTCTTGAATATGTTAATTATAGAAGATTTTATTACGCAATTAATTTAAACAACTCAAAAGAGAATGGGTGGTTTTTGGTTTGGGATAATAAAGGTGGTAAACCTATTTTTGGGCCTCAAGGAGATTTAAAACAAGAGATAATTACCCCAACAGAATTTCAAAACGAAGACATTACTTACGGAGCGTTAGGTGCACAACAATTATATCTACTATCTCAAAATTCTAAAAGTCCAAAAGGGAAAATTGATTTGTCAAATACATTATATGGAATCCCACAAGATAATTTTATAGGTGCCGGAAACACATTATATGATAGAACTTATTCCTCTGTTAGAGGTGAAGAGTTAGTTAAACTACTCGAAAAAATGGCCGATTTTTTACTTAGTCACGTCCACGCTCACGCTAATATGACCCCCGACGAAAACACTCAAGGGTCTAAAACTAGTAAGACCGATATTACACAATCTTTGGCCAATGTAAATAATACTGTTCTAAATCAAAATATTCGAATAAACTAAATATTTATTGTTAAAAGATTTTATGTCAATTAACAATTCCTATTTTAGTAAAAACAACACAATCATATCGAATAGCTTAACAAACACGGGTAGAAACCCTGTTACTGAGTTATTTTATGGTTCAGGTGCGTCAGTACAATACCCAAATGGGTTTAGTAGATTCATCTTTGATTTGGACTTAACTTTATTAAAAGAAAAGATATCTGACGGTACAATATCGACAGAATGTAGTAATACTATTACCCACAAACTAAGAATGGTTAATACGTCAACATTTAATATTGAGTCTTTAAATACTACCACATCTCAAGGTAGAATGAGAGCAACATCATTTGATTTAATCTTATTTAGAATCCCACCTGTAGTTGAAACTACTGACCCACAATATTGGGATGAAGGTGTTGGTTATGACTTTGCGGATTTAATTTATGATTATAGTAATATAGATAGAAACTTTTCAACAAGACCTTCCAATTGGAGTGGAACAACCACAATAACAAAATGGTCTCAACCAGGAATTTATAACAACAAAAATACCGGAACATTTAATTTTAATGAATTAACTATTGTTGATACTCAACATTTTCAATTTGGAAATGAAAACATATCATTTGATATGACACAAGAGATTACCAATTTATTAAACAATAATATTGATGGATTCTCAGGTTGGGGAATTGCTTACGTACCTCAAGTTGAAAACTTAACCGGATTAACCGATAACTACGAAGTTCAATTCTTTACAAGACATACCCAAACTTTTTATGAACCGTTTTTAGAAACTAACTATGATGACATCATTGAAGATGATAGAAATACATTCTCATTAGGTAAGATTAATAAATTATACCTATATCTATATGAAGATGGTGGCCCAATTAATTTAGATTCTAATCCATTGGTTACTATTTCAGATGCAAACGGAACCAATATATTAGGTTTAACTCTTTTACCAAGTTGTAGAAAAACAAGAGGGGTGTATGAAATTACACTTCCACCACTTATTGGATACAAAACCCCTTGTACATTTTATGATACTTGGAGTAGTGTTAGTGTAAACGGATTTAGTTTACCAAATGTTGTGAACGAATTTGTAATGTATCCGTTAAAAAAATCAATTCAAATTGGTACAACAACTCAAGACCCAAAAATTTATGGATTTGATTATTACGGTATAAAACAAGATGAAAAAATATATAACACCGACATTAGAAAAGTGGGTGTTGTAATTAAACAAGCTTACACAACAAATAAATTACTTCCAAACGTAGATGCTTATTATAGAATTTATGTTAGAGAAGGTCAAACAGAAGTTCAAGTTCAAGATTGGACAAAAATAAACAGAACACCAAATGAATACTATTTTATGTTCGACACTAGAGATAAAATACCTAACGAATATTATGTTGATATGAAGGTTATTAGTAGTGGGGAGATTAATACCTACAAAAAACAAATCAAATTTCAGATTGTTAATGTAAAGTATTCAGAATAAATAGATATTTATAAATAAAAACTAAAAAAAAATAATACAAAAGATATGGCAAATTATATTATAAATGAATGTTTAACTAATGATGAATACATTGTTTCTGGAACACCTACGTTTTCACCGGGACAAACAATAAGATTTGTTTTTGACGAGTTTTCATATTGTGGTACTGTTGGGGAAGAAACGGATAGCCCTATATCGGCAGATTTTGGTCAACTATATGACGATTGTTGTGCGTGTTTAAGTGGTATTACAGAGTCTGTAAATTTTAAATTTATACGATGTGATACATCAGAAGAGATTAATATAGAATCATTTGACTTTTGTGGTGAATATGGTGTTCCTACAACAGGTATTACTTATGAAATACAAAATGGTTCTGAAACACCATTTTGTGCTACTTTTTCAGGGTTAAGTTCAACGGGTGTAACAAATTATTTATTTGTTTCAGGACCCTTTCCACTTTGTGAAGATTGTGTATCACCACCACCTATC
>Ga0181351_1000088_pt1 | contig 23824 bp, 20 predicted proteins | sample Su13VDMM15SD_FD_170485 | JGI IMG/M metagenome (GOLD analysis project Ga0181351, IMG submission 170485) | Freshwater viral communities from Lake Michigan, USA - Su13.VD.MM15.S.D | ecosystem: Environmental > Aquatic > Freshwater > Lake | place: USA: Michigan | collected 2013-07-16 | reverse complement strand
GAGAAAATTCAACATCAGGTTTTATCATTCCCGATCCGCTAAATTCACCTTTTCTAATAGCAAGAGCATTTGGGACTTGACTGCCACCAAAGAAAAAGTCGGGTTTTAATTCTTCACTTTTTATTTGAGGTCTGGGTTTGCCAGGATTTAATACGACAGGAAAATATCCACTATTCATTTATATATTATTAGAATATATTTTTTAAAAACCCATACTTGTTAAATCAAATAACATTTCTCTCACTTGTGGTTTTGGAAGTATTTTATTGTTTCCTAATTTCATTAGCAATATCTTAAACTCTTTTATAAGTTCTTTGTTATCGTTTCCGCTTAATATTTGCCCTTTTAAGATTTCAAAGCGATTGAGATCTTTATCTGCATCACTTTTCTTTGGTGTTGGAATACTTATTCTATCTATAATTTGACTTTGTTTTGCTAATTTATGTAAATATGATTTCTCTTCATCGTCCAATTCTTCTAAATCATCGTAAGATGGAATACCATTTCCTATAATACTTCTTAATACATTTCCAAGATGATTTGATACTCTTTGAGATGGAAATTCATTGATCCCTGCACCACTGGGGCGTTTTACAGATACAACATTATCGTTCAATCTATGTCTGTTAATAACATAGCGACCTAATGGAATAAACCGCACTGGTTTAGTAATGCCAGCAGTATAATCAATATCATCTTTTGTAATCGTATCGTATCTTTTGGGTTTAGATTTTACAACTACACCACAACCAGACATTGATAAACCACTACCCATTTTAGTTGATGGCATAACGCTTATCTCATCCTTCATTAATTTAACTTTTTTCATAAGTAGTTCTTGATTTGCGGGTGTTAATTCTTGTAAAAACTCTATTTGACTTTTACCACCTTTACTTTTGAATCTACCTATATCAATAGGAATTGCTCTTTTAGTACCAAAAATAGGATACTTACTATTAATTACACCAAGCACCTCTTTTCGTTCAGCATTATTAAGTTTTAATATATCGTCAAATGTTTTAATATCCATTATTAGATCGTTCGCGTCAATTACCAATGTTGCTTTAACAGGTGGCGCACCAATAACCGTTGTTGCCATTAGATCGGGAGGTGCAGTACCGCCCAACGCGATCATTACATTCATCATTTGGACTTTTGTGTCTTCACTTGGCGTTATTAAACTAATTATTCTTTCGGTTTCTGCTCTTAAATCAATAAGATCCCTACTATTTTTCAATCTTTCTACTTCTCTGATCTTTGATGCAATTTGACCTTGTGTTGGTAAATCCTTTAAATAGTTATTGGTTTCTTCCAATAGCATAAATTTAATATTTTCATCATCAATAGAATTAATTTGAATAAATAGATCGGGTTTTGGTAATACACTAATCGCTTCTTGAATATAAGGTTTAATATTAATACCAGTTCCAATATAAGCATCCAATAACCCATTATAATCTGGTTCGGTAGCAAGAATTCTCGCAATATTTTCAGCATTGAGTAATAGATTTTTACCCGACACTTGCTGTAATCCAGAAGCGACACCTTTGTTCGCTGCACTATCTACCATATACTTACGTAAGTATCCGATAAATATATCGGCATTCACACCTTTGCTAAATCTTTCCTTAATAAGTTGGTTGATAAGAGGCGATTGTTGATAATAGAATACTAATTCAGGTGGGGATAGTTGTTGAGATATACTATTGGCAGTTGCGCCATCCGCAATAGTGCCTAACTGCATTCTTACATCAGTTCTCAATGTTAATACATCGGCGAGTTTCTCTTCAATTGTTCTAAAATCACTCGGTTGAACTGGTAATTGTCCCGTTCTATTATAGACTTTATTTGCTTGTAAGTTCTTATCATCAATTGCGATTTGGAGATTGAGATTACTCATATACGCTTCTCTAAACTTGGATGCATCCGTTGGTGAAATGTTTGGTTGTCCTGACATTTATATATAATATACAGATATATAAATTTTTGAAAAAAAAGAATTTTCTTATAGTATTTTATATTGTTGAGTGAATTATGTTGCCTGCAATATCCATTGGAGGTAATTTATTATGGAATTCAGGATCGGGAGCATAAAATATATTCATTGGATTAATTGGAATTTTATCATAATCCGCATCCAGTTTATCAAGCATAATTTCATTGAATACGCTATTGACTTCGTCATCGGGTTTATCCATCCAGATACGCATCATTTTTAAAATATTATCCTTTTCTCGTTTGGATAACAATGATGGGTTAGTCATAATAGGTTTGCGTAAATGGTCTAATGCGATCACTTTGGTCTTTTGTGCTTTTTCTTTGAAGAATCTTATTTCCTTTTCTTTATCAGTTTCTTCTTCATCACTTGGTAGTTTGATTTCTTCTATTATGTTCCCTGATGGGAATAGTTGATCTTCGGTTCTATCCATTATATATTAGTATTAGATAATAAAATTCCTAAATTAATACTATACTATTTTTCTATATAATTAATTGGAGGGCGGTTTTGGCATACTTATATAAGAAACAGCGGGGCGCATATACTATATTACTATTTTCTTTTATTTTTTCTTTACTTACTAAAAAAGAGAGAATATATAATAATAAGTATAGATAAGAGAGAAAGAGACAAAAGTAAGTATAGATACAAAAAATTGGAAAGAATTGGAAAGAGTGGAAAGAATTCTGCCCCAAAATAGAGAAAGTTTCCTTAAAGAGAGATATAAGAAAAAGTTTCACAAAATCGGGCAGAATTCTTTCCAGACCTTCCAAAAGTTTCCAAAAGTTTCCACTCTATACTTACTCGGTGTAATGATTAATTTTATAAGTATAGATAATACTATATTTATAAAAGTAAATTTGGATCTTGTTTTTACATATCCAGGGGGTTTATTTTGTTTTCATCATCGTCCTCTTTCTTCTCTTCTATTCGCTTGTAATTTATAATATATTGCTTTGTTTGTTTAACTCCTTCCCAACGAGTTTGTGGTTCTTTTATAATCGCTTTCAAAAATATATTTTCATTTACCATTGATATAAATTTTGTTTGGTTGAAATTTCTTTTGGATTCCTTTGTCATATTTAAAAAATAATCACTACTTTTGAAAATATCAAATAGATCGCTAACGTAAAACTTTTGTTTTTCTTTTTCATCGCACTTTTCATAATAAGAACAGAACCAAGAATACATTTCATCACTATTTGCTAAATAATCTTTTGCTTTATCCTTGCACTCTTGCGGTTTTTCAGGAAACTGATAATTGTTCTCTCTAAAAACCTTAAAATGTTCCAATAAAATCTCAATCAATGCTTGTCTATATTTTATTTTAAATTCAGGTGTTGTATAGTATGGATTACTTTTAAAAATATGTTGTTTTTTAATTTCTTCTGCTGTAAATTCTCCATATTTGTTTTCTTCCACAAATCTACTAATAAAATCAAAAACATCAAATCTTCTCTCAACTCCAACTCCAACTTCATCTATATCTGGAATTTTATTACATTCCAAAAACAAAGATAAATATAAATGAACGTCCGTATTATCGCTATACAATCCTCTACTGTTGATCTTTGGATTTCCTGTAATATCTTTTAATGTCGCCGAACAAATCTTTTTCTTTCCATTAGGTTCGCTTGATAAACAATAGCGTTTCTTATTCATATTTGCTATTGCTGGATTCGCGCCATCTTTTATTGCTCCTAATAAAATACTGGATGGTAAAGTATAACCATAATCCCCAACTGCAGACATCATCAAACCATTTAAAACACTTTTCCCATTACCTCCAATTCCCGATGCTACAAAGATTTTCTGTATTTGCTGTCCAAATAACCCTGTTGAAAGCGCGGTTAAATAATAAAATCTTACTGCTTTAATAGGCAAAATACTATCTAAAATTTCGTTCATCTCAACTTTTAACTCTGCAGGAGAATAATCGCACCAATCCCAACCTGTTGAAATGGAAATATATTGATTATATTTTGGTTCAATCCATTTATTTGTTCTTAAATTAAAAATCTTATTTTCAAATGCTAACAAATGCGGATCAGTATCAAATTCAATATAACAACAAGAAATTTTATTAATTATATCATCAACTATTTCTTTACGCTTTTTAAGTGTTCTCAAAGAACCATTTACGTTTTTTAGAAATTCAGACATTTGTATCATTTTTTCTATCTCAACTACTAATTTAGGTTTATCTTCTTCCTTTTTTTCATCTAATGATCCAATAATTTTATTTTGCTTTGAAATAAGAATTGAAATATAATCTACCAAGTGTTTGTAAAAAGTTGTATCAACAAAATTATGTAATTTAGAATTCTTCTTATCATTTTCTTTTTTCCATATTACGCCGTTGTAATTATATAAGCATCCATTTACATTTACATATTTGTTTGAATAAATGGTTTTAAAATAATTTGCTAACAATCCCGTTGTGAAAGTAGGATTATATAAATCAAATATCAAATGCTTATCTAATATTTCTAAGTAATCTTCGTCCATCGCTTTATTGGAAAATTTCAATTCAAAACCCGTTTTCAACTTTACTAATATTTCTAATTCTTTCAAAAGTGTTGGTTTATAAAGTTTCTTTTGTATCATAATACCATCGGCGCAAAGAACTGCAATATTGTCTTTAATATATTCTTTACTTACGCAATATTTGAAAATATGTTCTAAAATTAATATCTCTTTTTCTTGTAAAAAGAAAGAACAAACCGAACCGTTTAAATTGAATTTACTTTTTTGTTTTTTATCTTTTTTATCCTGTTCGCTCTGAATATAAAAACCTTCTTCATCAATTTTACCTTGTTGTATCTTGATCGCTTTTACAATAGAAACTAATTCTGGATTCGCATCAACAATTACGCCACTAATTCTATCAACTTCTTTGATAAAATCCAAAAGGGGTTGTGGTGTTTTATATGAATCGGGAATATTCCAATCTTTTTTCCATTTCCAAATTCCTCCTCCGTAAAGTATTCTAATAAATAGGTTCTTTGGAATATCCTTGTATAATCCTTTCTTTTCTTTTACATCTGCTCTATCGCTAATTTTATATGCATCCCTTACAATGTCTAACCATTTTTCTCTATTGGAAATATAAGATTTTAATAAATCACATTTTATATTGTTTGCTTCTAATATTTGAGTTTGGAATGATGGGTGCGCATTGTCAATATCTACGTCCTCAAATTCTTCTTTCGCCAAAGTATGGCGGATTTCTCTTCTAATGCTAAATAATCCTAATGCGCCGTTTGGATTGCTTCTTCCGTATGGGTTATTTTTATTTTTTTCATATTTTACAACTGCTTTCCCGTTCTCAATAATGGATCGGTAATTAGTAAGGTGTGTTTTTTCTGTTGTATAAAGTTGTTTTGAAACAGGATTATTAAAAGTTTTTTTTAACAAGTCGCTATTTATGAGTTTTTCTAAAACCGCTGTGTCTATGGGTTCGTAAAGGGTGATTCCGTCCAGAATACTGGTCTGGGGTGTTAAAGTAAGTGAAAGGTGGGGGTTTTTGATTTCTGTCATCTTATATATACTTATATAAGATATTTCTTTAAATAGTTTTTTAATTAAAAGATTAAATTAATTATATAAGTATAAATATTTCTAAATGTTTTTATTAAAAATTCTAAATTCTTAATAAAAAATATATGATTCGTTTTTTCCTAAATAACTATCGCCCTTAATGCTTCCATTCGGGGTTTTCTTACATTAATATAATATTCTTTCTTCTTATTCAATGTCTCTTGGTACTTCTCTGGGTTCTCTAATTTAATCTTTTCATTATATCTTTTACATTTCTCTTTCATCTTCTCAGGATTCTTTTGTTGATATGTTCTTACATTTTTGAGGTGATTGCGATACATACGTTCAGCGGGCGTTAAAATGATTTCATCTTGGTTTTCCATTTTGTCTATATATTATATACTTATATAAGTTTTTCTTTAAATCGTTTTAATTAATTAATATATTCTTATATATTTTTTAATGAATTCTATCTTTGGAAACTTTTGGAAGCTCTGGAAAGAATTCTGCCCGATTTTCATAAACTTTTTCTTATATTCTCTTTTAAGGATACTTTCTCTATTTTGGGGCAGAATTCTTTCCACTCTTTCCAATTCTTTCCAGATTTTTCTATCTATACTTATTTATTATTATTATTATTATTTTCTCTTTTTTAGTAAGTAAAGAAAAAATAAAAAGAAATAGTAATATAGGTATATTCGCCCCGCTATTTTCATAGAACATAAACCGATCTCGTTCGCCATACTTATATAATCAAAACGAAGAATTAAAATCAAAACAATCATCTGGTTGGTCTTTTGTCGCCAACGCATATTCACTTACCCGACATTCAAAGAAATTAGATTTTCGTTCTAAACTGATCGCCTCCATATAAGCAAAAGGACAAGAAACATTCCAAATTTTATTGTATCCTAATTGTAAGCATACTCGGTCGGCAACAAATTGAATATATTTTGTCATTAGATCACTATTCATACCAATAAGACGACAAGGTAATGCTTCACAAATAAATTCTGTTTCTATTTCAACTGCTTCTCTGATGATGGAATGAAACTTTTCCTGACTAAGTCTATTCTCTAATTTATTATACAAGGCAATCGCAAATTCGGTATGAAGTGCTTCATCTCTGCTAATGAGTTCATTGGAAAAACAAAGTCCTTTTAATAAATTCTTTGTTCTAAACCAATAGATCGCACAGAATGCGCCACTGAAATGTATCCCTTCAACACAAATAAATGCGACCAATCGTTCTGCAAAACATTCGCTACTTTGTATGTGATCCTTTACCCAATCCGCCTTTTTTTTAACACAAGGGAAATGTTGAATCGCATTTAATAATTTTGTCTTCTCTTCTTTGTTGGAAATATACGTATCAATAAGTGTCGCATATACTTCTTGATGAATGCCTTCAATCGCCATTTGAAACCCGTAGAATAATCTCGCCTCTGAATTCTGGACTTCGCTGAAAAATCGGATCGCCAAATTTTCATTTACTAATCCGTCCATACAGGCAAAGAATGCTAATATCATTGAAATAAAATACTTTTCATCAACAGACAATTTCGCCCAGTCTGCTAAATCCTTTGATAAATCAACTTCTTCGGCGACCCAGAAACAAGCGACTGCATCCTTATACATTTTGTATAAATCGTTATACTTAACAGGTAATACAACAAATCTTTCGTCATCGGGAGTTAAAAGGGGTTCGGGCATTTATAGAATACCCATATATAAAAACATTATTAAGGAATACCAATAATTTCATTGACACCTTTTCTAAATCTGCTTTCTTTATCCGCTTCTAAATCAATAAGCAAAGGAGAGAATTTCTCTTTTGTCGCGTATTCATATAATTGTAATAATTCTTCTTTTGTGACCCCTAATCCAAATTCGCTCATTATCATATTCACTTCTCTATTTCCACTTAATTTTAACAAAACCATATACGAACAATTATTACGAATAATTTTAGGTATTTTAAAATATGATTGAGAGATAAATATAACAGATGTATTTAATTTTCGCGCTCTGATATAATAATTTTCAACCATTGATAAATCTTTTGATAAAACTAAATCGTCCCATACCACCAAATGGTTTAATTCTTTATCAAATTTATCCAAGGGAGGGGTATTTGATAATCCTTCTTTTATTGTAATTTGATCGCTTTTTCCTTTAATCCACTTATATAATGGTTCATCGGCGTTTTTAGTAATAATATCAATTGATGAAAATGTGCCTTTTCCAACGCTAAACATTGAAAGTAGATTTACAAGAAAATTAGTTTTACCAGATCCCGATGGTGCTACAATACACATACGAAAAGGTAGTTTAAGTTTATGTATATTATAGTTGGGATTTTCTACTTTATCTAATAATTCTTTTGGAATCTTTTCATAAAGATTTTCTATTTTACCAGAAGGTACATCACCCATATTTTTTTTTGGCATTATTATATATAATTAAGAAGATAATTTATTTTAAAAATGTTTATGTATTTGATTTTATTATTATTTTAATTTCTAAATATAATATATAAATGTCAGCATATAATCCTCCAACAGAAAACTTACCCATTTTTGATCCTAATGTTTTTGCCTCACCTGAGGGCGGTGGCGGTTTAACGCCAGCACAAGCAGATTTAAGATACTTAAAATTCCCTAACGCCCAAGGCACAGAGAATTTAGTAGATACGGTTATAAACGGTGATTTAAGATTAAATCAAGATAAGATACATTTAGGAACTGATAGTGGTTTAACAAATCAAGGAACATACGCAATAGCAATTGGAGTTGAAAGCGGTTTAACAAATCAAGGTGAAGAATCAATAGCAATTGGATCTTCTGCGGGTTTTAATAATCAAGGAATCCAATCAATAGGGATTGGTTCTAATGCAGGTGAATCTAATCAAGGAGAACAAGCAATAGCAATCGGTTTTTATGCAGCAAATTCGGGACAAACTACTGGAGCAATTGCTATTGGAACTAACGCAAATGGAGCAGTAGTACAAGGAACATATTCAATAGCGTTAGGTGCATTCTCAACAACAAATACGAGTAATTATTCAACCGCAATTGGTGGTGCTGTTGGTGAGAATTGTGATAATAGTGTTAGTCTTAGTGCGACTATTACAGGAGGAGATGGAACTGGTGCGCCCGAATCTGCAAGTTCAGTCGCAATTGGTTCTGCATCAGTAATTAATAGATTTGCTCCTTCATCAACCGTAATTGGTAATAACGCAACTATTGGAGATTATTGTGTAGAAGGCATCGCAATAGGAAAAACTGCAACTATTATAGGAGGAGATGGAACTGGTGCGCCCGAAGCTTCAAGTTCAATCTCAATCGGTTCTGGATCAACAGTTAATAGATTTTCAGAATCATCAATGGCGATTGGTACTAATGCAGTTATTGGTGCAAGTAGTTCTAATTCTATAGCATTAGGTGAAAATAGTCTTGCCAGAGGACTTAACGTAATATGTATGGGAACAGATTCAAATACAGGTATTGGATCACATAATAGTATAGCAATTGGCGATAGTTCAACTGTGGGAACTAATACCGTTAGTACATTGAGATCAACCGCAATAGGAGCAAATACAGCAATTGGTGGTGGGAGTAATAATAGTGTAGCAATAGGCGAAGGTTCAACAGTAAATGATAGTGGAACGTCTTGTATTGCGATTGGTGATGGAGCAATAACAGGAATAGGAGGAATACAAAGTATTGCTATTGGAAAAGATACTACAACCCGAACTGCTACAAATGCCATAGCAATTGGAAATGGAGCAAAAACAGGTATTGGATCAAATAGTAGTATAGCGTTAGGTAATGGTGCGATTGTTGGTGGTGCTGCAACAACTGCTACTAATGCGATTGCGATCGGCACAAGTGCGACTGTTGGTAGTGGATCAACTTCAAGTATTGCTATTGGAAAAGATACTACAACCAGAACATCAACAAATGCGATCGCATTTGGAAATGCTTCAACAACAGGTATTGGATCAAATAGTAGTATAGCAATTGGTGATGCTGCAAACGTAGGAACTTCTACTGTTAGTACATTGGATTCAATAGCGATAGGCGCAAGTACAACCGTTGGTGGTGGAAGTAATAGTAGTATTTGTTTCGGTCATAATTCAGCAGTATCCGCTGGTGGAACGTCTTGTATTGCGATTGGTAATACAGCAATAACAGGAACATCAGGAATACAAAGTATTGCGATTGGAAAAGATTCAGCAACAAGAACATCAACAAACGCCATAGCAATTGGAAATGGAGCAAAAACAGGTGTTGGATCAAATAGTAGTATAGCGTTAGGTAATGGTGCGATTGTTGGTGATGCTACAACAACTGCTACTGATGCGATTGCGATTGGCACAAGTGCGACTGTTGGTAGTGGATCAACTTCAAGTATTGCAGTTGGAAAAGATACTACAACCCGAACTGCTACAAACGCCATAGCAATTGGAAATGGAGCAAAAACAGGTATTGGATCAAATAGTAGTATAGCGTTAGGTAATGGTGCGATTGTTGGTGATGCTACAACAACTGCTACTGATGCGATTGCGATCGGCACAAGTGCGACTGTTGGTAGTGGAGCAAATAGTTCAATAGCAATTGGTTTGTCTGCTTCAACTCTCTCTGCTACACCAAGAATAGGAACAAGTGCTATTGCGATTGGAAATGGTGCAAGAGCAGCAAACCCTAATGCTATCGCAATTGGAACTGGTGCATCTGCTGGAACAGGAATATTAGGTCAAGACGGTAATATAGCAATAGGAAATCTCTCTGGAGGAAACCCCGCAAATATGAATGGTTGTATATCAATTGGTAATGGAGCAAATATACTTACGGTATTTGCCAACCCAGCACAATGTACCGTATTAGGTACTAGTGCCAAAGGTAATGGGTCGCAATGTACCGTATTAGGTTCAAATGCAATTGCCGGACCTTTTTCTACCGCAATTGGATTTGGAGCAAATACAGGAGTTGTTGGAACAGTTAATACCCTTAACAATGGTCTTATCGCAATAAATGCTGTTATTCCAGGTGGTGGAGCTGGCAATTTGGGAGCAATCGCGATTGGTTCAAGCATAACTGGTGTAGGTTCTGGTGATGCAGTAATTTTAGGAAGAGGTGGAGCTATGTTAGCGGGTAGTGCAAATAGTGTTTGTATTGGTAAGGCATCAGTAAATGGTGGTGCGAGTTCAATTGCTATTGGAAATGCAGCAACTACATCAACATTTTCTAATGCTGTCGCAATTGGCGCATCTGCTACTTGCACCGCAGCGAACCAAATAACACTTGGAACAACAGCAGAAACAGTAAGATTGAATACTATATCGCCATTATATACAACAACAGTACCAACATTTACATCTGCACAGGTAGGTTTTACCGTATTTGCTGATTTAGATACCTCACTAACTTTAACTACAACTCAAACTCTAATCGCGGGGACATCAACTCTTCCCAGAGGTGTATATATAATATTTGGGAAGATGACAACAGCATCTTCCACTGGTGGTAAAATAAGAGTACAAATATTCCGTTCTGATACAGGAGTGGCAATATATATTTATGATTTTAATCCCCCACTAACAAGTGAAAACACAATATGTTTTTCATTCCCATTTGTAAGTACAGCTGGCGATCAAGCATTTAGTATGGAGGCACAAACTCTTACTGGAACCGCATTAATAAACGCAGGACCAAAAACTAATATACAAATGATAAGAATTGCTTAAAAAAGATATTTAAAAAGAATTAAAAAAAAATATCTTAATATAGTATATAATGCCAGATACTCCGATTGACGCAGAACTTGTTTTAACATACACAACCAAATCTTATAGTTATTTGGTGCAGGAATTAATTCCATTTACATCTGTTCTATTGAGAATAGTCATTAAGGATATTAATGATAATAATATTTCCATTTCCGTATTAAAATTAGAAGGTGATGATTATAATGCTTGGGGGAATGATGATTCATATTTAGACGAATGTGTAGATAAAGAAGTAAAAAGAATATTAGGCATTACAGTTTAAAATGTAATGTTAGTATATATGATGTTAGATGAAATTTTTTGGATGGCGTTTATCACAACGGTAAGTGGAATGATAATAAAATTATGTTCTATGGCATACAAAAGTAAATGTAAAGAAGTCGCTTGTTGTTGTTTTAAAGTGATTAGAGATACGAATACGGAAGAAAAAGAAGAAGAATTTAGGATAACGCATCCGCCATTAACGAATGAAGGTTCTATGAAAAACCCTTTATTGAATTAAAATAATTAGAAAAAAGTATTTACAAATATATAATCAATTCATTAATTAATTATATATTACGAAAAAATAAATATATGGTCTTACTATATAATGGTGATTACTATGAATTTGTTAGAACATAAGAATAGTTGTTGTGGAAAAGGTTTAAAGAAAGGAGGTAAAATTGGAAGCATCTCTGAAAATAAACCCAAAGAATTAAAGGAAGAGTTATACGCGTTGGCGAGATATATACGAGGAGAAGAACGACAAATGGAACGACAAGAACGAGAAAATATGGGTAGAGAAGATGAGAACCTTGGAGTTCTCGCCGAAGAACTTATATATACGCTTCCAGATCGGATACAAGATATAAGAAGTTCTGATGCTTCACCAGAGGATAGATTAAGACAGATAGACGAGGCACAAGAGATTTTACAAGACCTCATTCAAAGTATCGCTGATGAAGAGAATTACCTTGAACTCTTACCAAGTTTTAATAGATTGTTGATGGAAGTACTTGAATTAAGGGAGCAAATACAGCAATACGAAATCATTGCAGGAGGAAGAATAAATAAGAATAGTAGTTGTGGAAACGGTTTAAAGAAAGGGAGACCGAGTAAATATAAATCGCAAGAAGAAGCAAAGAAAGCAAAAGCAGAACAAGATAAAGCAAGATATGATAAAAAGAAACAAGAAAAACTTGCATCAACAACAGGCGGAAGTATTATGAAAAAAATTGGAAATATAGTCAAAACAACAAAAGAAAAGATTGGTGATACCAATAAAAGAATAGAAACTACCACAAAAGAAGTAATTTATGGTGCGACTGATTTACCCCGATCCGTTAAAGAAATTCTAAATAAATATGGGAATGAACCAATAAAATCATTAACACTAATGAGAACACCAGTCCCAAAAGTATTAACAGGAGCGTTATCCTTATTTAGTGGTGGGGAATTTGGAAAGAAAATGGAACAAAATGATTTTGATACATTATTTCATTTATTTTTAGAAGTTGGATTAGTAAGTGGAAAAAAAATACAAATTGAAAAAAATGAAAGAATAAATATGAAAGTAAATGCTGCATCAAGACCTCATACTGAAACCAGAACTATTTCGGGTAGTGGAGTAATGAAACCAGATAAGTCCGCAATTATAAAATCAATGAAAAAACCAATGTTAATGGCGACAATGACGCCAGAAGAAATAATAGAAAGAGAAGAAGAAATAGAAAGACAGGCAATACAAAGAGCAATAAGAGAACAAGAGAGAGAAAGACAAAGACAAATACAACAACGAATGATAAATAATTATGCAGCAACACAAGAAAATATACGAGCAAGAAGACAAGCAAGAAATCAACCACCACCACCGCCACCATCACCATCGGGAGCAGGAATTACTGATACAGATTATCTATTAATTGATAAAAAATTAGATAAGCAAATAAAAGAAACAGTAAAACAAAGACAAGAACGAGAAAGAATTGCGAGACAAGCATTATCATTACGGAAGGCACAAGAAGGAATACAAGCAAGAGAAGCAAGAGAACAACGCCGAAGATTAGAAGAAGAACAACGTCAATTACAGATACGACTTAATGAATTAACAGCAACACTACGACGTATAGAAGAAGAATTAGAAAGAAGAAATATGGAAGGACAAGGTGTTAATGATAAAAAATCAGATAAGCAAATACAAGAATTAATGAAACAAAGAAGAGAACGAGAAAGAATAAAGAGGCAAATATTGGCATTACATACAGCGGAGGCTGCCCGAGAGCGGAGAGAAATAATTGCAGAACAAGAAAGATATGAGAGTGAATTGAGAGAATTATTTGATAATGATGATGTTGATTATTCGTTAGAAGATTTTGAAGCAGATATGGGAAATAGTGAGACAGCAGGAAGTGGATTTTCAAAAACAGGTCTTACTCTTAATACTATGATGACAAATACCGAGAGAGAAATGGGACGATCAAAATTTCTTGGATATTCGGCAAAAGATAATAATTGTCAGGATTGGTTAGTCGCTGTTTTAAAATCTAATAATATAGGAAGCGGTGATGATATTTCATTTATTAAACAAAATACAAAAGAACTATTTGAAGGATTACCTTATTTAAGAAAACTATCAAATACGCTAACAAATATAGGTGCAAAAGCAAACGCAATAATATCTGGTGGCGGTATTAATAATAAAAAAATGAAAGGAAAAGGTGGAGCGCCAAGCAAAGCAGTTAAAGAAGATATAGATCCAAAATTTATGGAAGAATTAAATCTATTGAAAGTATCCCCAAGTATAAACAGGATCAAGAAAGAGATAAATAAAATTTATCAGGAGGAATTACTACCAGCGCAAAAGAAACAAAAAAGTAATCCAAATAATAAGAACCGCGCGGATTTAGATGCGATAGTAGGAAGGATAAAAATATTAAAAAATACAATTGAAGAGTTATCAAGTCTTGTGCCGACGGAAAGACTTGAAACAATTAAAGAAGGAAAATATGCTGGCAGTGGCACTAATATGAAAGGTAAAGGCGGTACAAGCAGTAAAATAATTCCCATAGATATAGAAAATCCTATTGCTGATGAAATAACTATACCTGTAAAAAATAAGAAATCATCGCCAGATGAAACAAATAGAATTATACAGAAAAGAATAAACACATTGACAAAAATATATACCGATGGTGTTTCAAACGCTGAAAAAGAAAGAATTACTATTCAAAATGAAATGAACCAAATTAAGAATAATCCAAATAAAACAATCCCCGTTTTTAAAGATGAAAGATTTAGGTTTTTAAAAAAACGTAATTTAGACTTATTGGATAGTATAAGAACTGGTTCTAACTATTTAAATTTAACTGATGACGAAAAGATAGAAAAAGAAATAGATCTTATAAATAAGAAAAAGGATTATAAGAAAAAGGGAATTAGCATAATAGCAGAAGAAAGACAAAATAGAAAGGATAAGAAAAATTCAATGATTAAAGGTAATGGTGCTGTCAAAAACATAAAAGAAATAATTACAAAAAAAAATATATCTACTAATAATATAATGACGAATTGTTGTCCTATGTGTGGTTCTGGAATTAAGAAAGAATTAAAAAAGAAAGTTTCAACCGATCTACCTGCATTTTTAACTGATGGAGTAATGAAAAGCGCGGGCAAAATGGTCGGGACGGCGGTTGGTTGTGGTATGAAAAAACCCAATGCTTGGATTGATATGGTAAAGAAAGTTCAAAAAGACCAAGGTGTTTCATATAAAGAAGCAATGACAATTGCATCTCAAATGAGAAAAAAATAGATGGCGGTTTATCAATAGTTCCGCCAGACCAAAAAACTATTAATGGTGAAGGTTATGATGATGGTGATAGTTTAAAAGCACCATTTAATCGCCAAGGAAATAAATTTCCACTTAAAGATAAAATTATTCCACTTATTCCATCACATAAAATATACGTTGAATTGTTTGCAGGATCTGGTTCTATATTTTTCAATAAAGACAAAGCAGAAAAGAATATATTAAATGATCTTGATAAGGAAACTGCGAATTCATTCAACCTAATAAAACAAGCGCCATTGGATATAAATAGTTATCCTAATCCTAATACTATATCAACTGCAAAAAGATTTTTTTCAAAACCGATTGGAGATAGAATACAGGATAAAATTGCGCACTATAAGATTAAAGTATCTTCTGGATTTAGAAGCAAACCAGTAATCAGAGAAGCAGGAATTTATAGAAGTATAAATATAAGGAACTGGTTAAAACCATTACCAGAATGGAAAGAGAAACTGAAAGGAACAATAATTACTAATTTAGATTATGAAAAGGTTGTAAAAAAATATGATTCAAATGATACCTTTTTCTTTATTGATCCTCCTTATGAAAACACATCTAAATCTTTTGGATACGCTGAATCAAGCGAGTTTGATTTTGATCGTTTGTTAAATGTGTTAGAGAAAATCAAAGGTTCTTTTTTGATGTCTATAAACGATTCACCATATATTCGTAAGTTATTCAAAAACTTTATTATTAGAAAGGTTGATGTGCGAAATTTTTGGGTGGATAAAACAGATGAAACACAATCTATGTTAAGAAAAGAGTTGTTAATTATGAACTATACTCCATAGCAGAATATAATAATTAAGATTGGAATGAATTTATGATTATTATTAGATAATAATTAAGATTGAGAGACATTTATTTAATAATTAAGATAAACTATTAAATAAAACATCATTAATTGATTATAAATGTTAATAAAATTAATTTTATTAACATATATCTATCATTATATTATATTATTTCATTATATATCTTAAAAATCATTTAAAGTATATAATATTCTGTTTAAAGTATTAATTTTCATATAATACTTATCTATATATAAGTTATCTAATCTTTACTAAATCTTTCAAGTGTTTAATCGGGATATGAAAGTGTGGTTTAGGTAAATCTAATTTCCCGAATCTTTGTGTGGATACATTTTTAACTTCAAACTTGTCCCATAATTCTTTATTATATTCTATGGAACAACAAGCATCAGTAAAATTAAAAATAAATATTTGTTTCTTATCTGTCTCTCTGATCTTACTAACTGGTACGATGGTTGATGGATATTGAAATTTTCTTACTCGTCTGCTTTTAAGTTCAAATGCTGTTCCTGATTCTGCTTCAAAATCATAAATATAATAATCGTCTCCATAAATATCTTTGGTAGTTCTTATATTTCTCTCATCTTCAAAATTCAGTTTAAGAATATCAATGACTTCTAACTCTTTTTCTAAACCATACTGTAAATCGTTTTTAAAACTTCTAAATGTAGGATTTTCCATTTTCTCTTATATATATAAGTAATATAAAAAAATAATAAATCTAAACTTAATATTTATAATTATATAAAACTAAAAAAATAATATCTAATCTTAATTATATAATGGAAAAAATTAAGGAGTATATTTCAACAAAACGTCCAACTTTATCTAAATCATCTTTAACAACTTATTCAAGTATTCTTAAAAATCTATATATCAGAGTTTTTGGGGAAGGTGAAGTAGATTTAAGTAAATTTGAAAATACTGATCCAGTATTAAAATTTCTTAAAGATGTCCCACCTAATAAAAGAAAGACAATATTAAGTAGTTTAGTAATAATTACCGATAAGAAACCTTATAGAGATCTAATGGCAGATGATGTTCGGGATTATAATAAGGATATTTCTAAACAAGAGAAAACACCTGCACAAGAAGCATCTTGGGTTGAGACCAGTGAAATTAAGCAAGTGTATGATGACCTAAAACAGAATGCCGATTTAATTATGAAAAAGAAAAACATTACCACAAGTGATCTACAACAGATTCAAAATTATATTATTATGTGTGTTCTTGGTTCTATTTTTATCAAACCGCGAAGAAGTAAAGATTTTGTTGATTTTAAAATTAAAAATATTAATATGGATACTGATAATTATATGGATAAGAATAAGATGGTATTCAATAGTTATAAGACTGCAAAAACATATGGGAAACAAGAGATTGATATTCCAGTTCAATTGAAAAATATTATTAAAAAATGGATCGTAATTAATCCTACTGATTATCTCTTGTTTGATGCGAATATGAATAAACTTTCATCTGTTAAACTTAATCAACGTCTCAATAGAATTTTTGATGGAAAAAAGGTGGGAGTGAATAGTTTGAGACATTCATTTTTAACTGAAAAATATGCTACCACAATCGCACAGAAAAAGGATATTGCTGATACTATGGAAGAGATGGGCAGTAGTAGTTCTATGCTTACCACATACGTAAAGAAAGATACTTAAAGACAATACGATACTTTACGATATTATAAAAATAATTTTTATTATTATAATATTTTAAATCATTTATGGTTATACCATTTTTACATCAGCGGGTAGTTTCATTAAATCAACTCGCGAAGTATCCGCTTCAACAATCATATCAATATCAACTGGAACTCTATCATCAATATTCTTTGATCTAAAAAAGTGTTTTAAGATGTATTCATTCTTTTTAAAATCAACCGATTTGTTAAGATCATCAAACATATCCAAAAAAATGCTAACATCTGTATATAAATCTTTACTTCTATATTGCGATGAATTAATGAAATGTAAAAAGGCACTAACGTAATAACCACAAGCATTATTCATTATAGATTGGATATCCTTTGTGGTATGTGGTATTTTCTTTTTGATTGCTTTAAAAATAGCATTGGAAATGTCTTGTGGCATTCCAACTCCATAAGGATCAAAATAAATTCCTTCTGTTTTATCATTAGGATACTTATTAATTTGGAAACAAGTCCAATGAGTTCCGCCATTTCCATTTCCTTCTTCATCTTCTGCATCTTCTATATTAATTATATACGCCTTATTGAATTCTAATTTGGATGGTAGTTCATCTTTAAAGAAGACACCAGCGAGCGGAAAATCCATTGACTTTGCTAAAATCTTTAATTGAATATCTGTTAAACTCATTTATATAATATGATTAGAAAATTAATTTACATATTTATTTTATTATTTTTTTTAAGCATAAAGTCCTTTACCAACCATTTGATAAGCAGGAGGTAAAGTATGTCTAAACTGGAAGTTAGCATCGTAAGGTTGAGATGTCATTGCTTGCGGTAATTTTGCTATACCTCTTCCTTCAACTAAATTCTTCATATTACGATTAGGCATCATTCCCATTTTACCCATATGAGATAACGGCATCATACCTCTTCCAGATTGAGAAGCGTATAAACCTTTACCAGCATACAAACCATTACCAGAAGGATAAACATCAAATACTTTATCAATTTCTGCTTCACTAATATTGGAATTAGGGTACATTTGACGGAATTTTGCTTCTTGAATATCTCTCAACATCATTGCTCTTTGTTTATTTGCGTTCGCACTTGCTAATCCAGCGCGTTCCATATAACCCATATTTGTTCCTTGACTATCATTGAGTTCCTCAACCATATTAGAAGATACCATTGGTGTTGGTTTCATTTTTGACGATCCTCTCTTATTAACCTTATCCTGATATTCGCCTGGATTATTAAGATAATCTTTTGCTAATACAGATCCTTTTTGTCCCGCCTTTGCTCCTAATTTTGACCCAATTTGGGAAGCAATAGGAACTAATTCGGGTTGTCCTGCCATCAATGCTAAACCACTTAAAGCACTCGCACCTAATTCAGGAGCATATGCTGCAGCGAGATCTATACCTTTGGATATAACTGGTTTCAACGCTTTACTTGCGGTATAGAGTTTGTCTTTCGCTTTTGTTCCAATTTTCTTTTCAACAAATTTATCCACTTTCTTACCGAATACACCTCTACCTTCCATTTGTGGAGACGCATTAAGATTAGTCATAATTTCTTCTGGTGATAAAGATACTTCAACACCTTTCCCTCTTGAAAATGCTCTTGTAATAATATCATATTTGGAGGGATTTACGATCATACAAATACCTTGACCTTCCATTGCTCGTTTAACTCTGACATTGTGTCCGTTTCTCAACTTTGACATTTGCTTTGGGGATACACCAATTTCAACAACTTTCATTATATACTTATATGAGATAAAAATAATGGATTTTGCTTAACTAAATATAATGCCCTAAATATTTTATATATTATTTAGAATGTGTTCTCTATGATTATAGAATGAGAGAGAACAGTAAAAGAATAAATATAAATATCACAAATATAAAATTCTAATATTATATAAAGTATGCCTATCATAGATAATCCTGACATATATAAAAAAGCAAAAGAAATTGCAGATGAAAAATACTCAAAACCGTCCGCTTATAAATCGGGGTTTATAGTTAAAAAATATAAAGAAATGGGTGGAACTTATACAGATGATAATCAACCTAAAACTTTACAAAGATGGTTCAATGAGGACTGGAAAGATGTAGGTAATATGGAATATCCTGTATATAGACCAACCAAAAGAGTAAATAAAGAAACTCCGTTAATCCCTGATGAAATAGATTATGAAAATTTATTACAACAAATATTACTGAAACAAAAAATAAAAGGAAAAAAGAATTTACCACCTTTTAAACCTGCAGATGATCTATATGATATTAAACCTTATTCAAAGAAACAAGCGAAAAAACTGGGTGTCAAAATAGAACCATCTACAAAACGTAATAAAAAGATTGATGTCTTTGATATGAATAATCAATACATATTAAGTATTGGAGACAAAAATTATAAAGACTATCCAACATATATGTTGGAAAATGGTAAAGAATATGCCGACAACAGAAGAAGATTATACAAAATCCGTCATAATAAAAATAGAAATGTGTTGGGTTCTGCATCTTATTACGCAGACAACATACTTTGGTAATATTATAATTTGTAAAATGAAATTATAATATTTTTGTAAGTTTTATTTTTTATATATTTTTGATAATTTAAACTCTAACACCCGTAAGAGCATCAATAGAAATATCAACACCGTATTCAACAAACACATAAAGATCAATGACTTTGGCGCTTTGGTTAGTTCCAACCACTTGGATTGATTTAGGAACGGACTCTTCTACGGGAAGCATTCGGGAAATATCCACATAGTAAGAACCATAAATCATATCAAAACCAAGTCTATCAATCAATCCAGATGTGAGACCATCAGTCATACCACCATTTACGGCGTTTGTTCCGTAAAATTGGTTCTGGAATTGTTCGTATGCTCTTTGCTGGGTATTGTAAATCATATTCTGTCCTGATACAACAATGTTGAAATTTGATAGTTGAACCATTGGGGATTGAGATCCACAACCAGCGGTATCAAAAGGACTTTGGAATACAGGGAGACCAGTTGGGAGACCAGTATTACCCGATCCCGCAATAGGAGAATAGAAAGCAAGTAAAAGAATAGATTTAACATTTGCGATACCGTTGGTAATGAGCTGGTTGATTTGTCCGTTGGATTGAATATTGGTAATTTGGTACTGGTAAATATCGGTATATTTAATTTGTTTGATAGGACTGGAAAGGTATGCGCTTTCAAAAACGGGGTTAAATACATAAGCAGGAACGTATAGGTAAATGGAACGAGAAAGTTGTCCTTGACCGACAAAAGTGGAAAGAGTAGGATCAAGACAAACTGCACCAACCGAAAGATTCGCTATGTAAGATGTGGCGGTATCGTTAATAATAGTACTAACAGATAGAGTTTCTCCACCATTTCCTGTAGCAGCAGAAGCAATCATCAGAGGACAAACACCACCAACCGCGTTAGAAACACTGTTAATAGTAATAGCACCAGTTGTCGCTGCAGAAGTAAATGCGACCGAGGTGTTATTAAGGTTCAGAGTTGCTTTCATAAAAGCACCCTTGATAAGAGGAACGCTGTTGAAAAATGAATGAAGATGTTTGAGGTAAATAATCGCCATAATAGAAACTTGGAATTGTCCCTGGGTGGTAGTATTAACACCATTAACTTTACTGGATATGAATGATTTCCAAATGTTGGTGCAAGCGGTATTAGTAAGTAAATCATTATAAGTTCCAGATCCACTATCACCAGCACTATCAAAGTTGATGTATTGAGATCTCATTAGGAATCCAGTGTTTCCTTGGGTAGATTTAAATCTATTAAAACCATTATTCACAACAGGTGAAGCAATAAGTAAATTGGAGTTATTACAAGTTCCCTGCCCGCTTAATGATGCTGCAGCTTCAAAAGAAAATGTTAGCGGATCATCGGGGTAAAAACCGATGGATGCGCCTTGTGAAGTTATATCACCCCAACTGAGCGATGTCATCAGTTTAAATGAATTCCACATATTACAGTACGGTGTTTGCTGTATGATCGTAGTTGAGTTGTAATCTAACGTTAAACTATGGACGATTTGACCGAACCAATTTTTAAGACCAACAGCGTAATCGGCACTGTTTCTGGTATTTGCAGGCAAAAAATTCTCAGATGTAGCAAGAGTAGTTGTTGCTAATGTTAAAAGCATTGGAACAGCGAGGTATCCTTCGCGGTATGAAAGGTATCTGTTGCTGTTGGTGAGCTGAGATGTATCAATAACTGACTGATTAGATGAGTAAGAACCATTTTGATTGTCTAAAATATTCAACCAATCCTTTTTAACGAACACTGATGGACTTCCTTCCACTTCCTGAGAGAGGTCAAAAACAAGTTTATCGCAAGACATTATATATATTTAGTTAGATAAAAAAATTATTTGAATAATCATTATATTCAAATAATCCCTAAAAAGAATTCCTAAAATGAATTTCTAAATATTATATTCTGTTTAGATTTATAAACTAAAATTAATATTTTTGGGTTTTCTGGAAATAGGTAGTTTTCCTATATTGAGTTTGGAAAGTTTGTCTGTAAAATCTTTTCCTAAACCATTTCCTGAAACTTTCAACGGATTTCTACCAGTTGTGGTAATATATTCATCAATACTTTCATAACTATTACCAGTTCCCATACCACCATCAAGTAGAATAGAACTTCCCCTGCCAGAAATATTACCCTTCAAGTGTCGGGTCAGACCCATATAACGCGATTGTGGCATATAAACTTTACTTGTCTTCAACATCTATATATATATTAGCGATTTTTTTTTTCTTTGATTTGTTTTATTAGATTTCTAAATCTTAAAATATTTATAGTAATTGTATTTAATAAAGTTATTTGTTTTTGAATATCTTTATCTTCAACCAGAGCATCATTTTTAAAATCATTCATTAGTTTCATCTGTTCCTTTTGAAAATCATCATAACATCTGTTAAGATATTGTTCGTTCAATTCAGTATTCATTTTTTTTATTATATATTTAATTTAGATAATATTTTAAACAACTTCGTTTTTATCTTTAAATACTAAAAGAATTGTTATATTAGGATCGTTTATTTTTATAGGTTGCAGATTTGTTCCTAAAAAACCTATACGGATCTGGTTGTATGTTCCATCAATTAATTTATTAAAAGCAAACTGAGGTGGTTTTTCGCTTATCAATTCACCGAATCCAACATTAGGAACAATGCTATATAATATAGATGTTGGATTCGCATACTGATTATCAATATTACTAACACTTACTAAAATAGATGCGTTGGGTTGAATATTGGGTGCATTAGTACTTATATAAGATATTGTTCCGTTTCCTAATTTGGAAATTAGATTTTGACCTGATGGAGGAGTATAAGCATTATTTGTATTCGCATCTGTTGTAAAGTTGGCGGTGTATCCTAATATTTCATTTATTCTTGGAGGTTGAATAATTGTTGGGTTAAAGGTTTGAGTTGGGAATCCAGGAAAATTTGAAGGAGCAGTAAAAGTAGCAGGGAGAGAAGTAGGAAATAAATAAGTATTGATTTGGACGGCATATCTTGCAGGATTAATAATGAATTCAGCGTAATAAATATTCTCAGCAAAATTATTAATTAAATAATGACCGTTTTGGATCATAGTATATTGGAGAAGTTCATTCAATGTAGAGACTTCATATAATCCATCAGGAATATTGATTGTGTATGTAGTAGTAGTAGCACCAACCCGCCAAGTATATTGTAAAACATTATTTGATAATACTTCGCTAATATTATACCAAGAGTAATACATATTCACTTGCGATAGTGCGACATAACTATCTTTAAATACTACTGAACCTGGGAAGGAATAGACCATTTTGTTATTTTGTCCGTCATTGACTAAATTAGAAGCGTTCAATACAATCGTTCTCATATCTATATATTATTATGTAGATAAAAAATGATTTTAAAATACTAAAATTAATAAATTCCAGATTTCTTAAATGCTTCTCGTCCAAACATTTTCACTAACTTACCATCACTATGAAACACTTTATTACCTCTTTTGGTTGAAAATTCAACATCAGGTTTTATCATTCCCGATCCGCTAAATTCACCTTTTCTAATAGCAAGAGCATTTGGGACTTGACTGCCACCAAAGAAAAAGTCGGGTTTTAATTCTTCACTTTTTATTTGA
>Ga0181351_1000086_pt1 | contig 23904 bp, 43 predicted proteins | sample Su13VDMM15SD_FD_170485 | JGI IMG/M metagenome (GOLD analysis project Ga0181351, IMG submission 170485) | Freshwater viral communities from Lake Michigan, USA - Su13.VD.MM15.S.D | ecosystem: Environmental > Aquatic > Freshwater > Lake | place: USA: Michigan | collected 2013-07-16 | reverse complement strand
TCTGGAGGGGGGCGTCTGCGCTCGGGATCTCGGGGCTGCGGCGCTGCGTGTTTGGTTGGCTGTTTGGTCGGCTTGTCAAGGGCTAAGTGGCTAAAAATAGGGCCGATTTTTCACCTTTTGACCTTGTGCCGACTGGCTTCCTCGGCGTATCTTTGGCGCACACCCGCAGTACCTACCCGATCCGCGAGGCTTCTGTGACTACCCCGATTGCTCCCGCCCTCACCCCGCTCAACGTGTGGCTCTCACAGCCTATTGGTGGCGAAACGTGGGGCAACCACCTGCACACAAACGGCTATCGCAACGCCGCCAGGGTTGGACGCACCGCAGTTGTCATCAACCCATCAAAGCCATACGGCTTTGGCGAACACGACGAACACGGAGAGCTTGGCGGCTTGTGGTTCAACGCTCTTCGCGTACTCACCGACTACGATGGAGTGTTCTCGCTCCACCTTGAGTACGCCGCCGCAATCGAGCTGCTTGGCTACACGATCAGCGAACATTGCACAAGCGACAACCTTGAAGCTGAAGCGAAGAAGGCTGGCGGGTATCTCGCACTCGCGAAGCTGCGCGGCCTCTCGATGGAGACCGCAGAACTTCTCCCCTTCACCGCGACACTCTAATGCAACACGGACCCTGGCTTGCGAGCTTCGAGCGCAATGACTGCGGCGTGACTGCGCTTGCCAATGCCGCAGACATTTCCTACGAGTGGGCGTATGAAATCGCCAGAGCGTCAGGCAGACGCGCCGGATGCGTCAGCTACGCCGAGAGAGTTGCAGAGACGGCGCGAGCCAACGGAATCAAGGTCCGCAAGCTGACGCTGCGCCGCCGCACTCTCGGGCGATTTCTCCGAGAGCGTCCTTCTGGTCGGTACTACGTTCGCGTTGGGAATCATATCGTCGCGGTAGTGAACGGAACCATAACCGACAGAACCAAGCCGACCAAGATCGTTACCCACGCCTACGCCATCCTCAACTAAGGAAATCCAATGCCACAGAACACGATCAGCAACGACGATGATACGATTGACAGCCGCGACGTGATCGCGCGGATCGAAGAACTCGCATCCGAACTTCGCGACGAAGATTGTTTGAGCAAGGAAGACGGCGAAGAGCTTCGCACTCTCCGCGCACTCGCTGAAGAGGCTGAAGGCTACGCTGCCGACTGGCACCACGGAGAGACGCTGATTCGCGACAGCCACTTCAAGGACTACGCGCAGGAACTCGCCGAAAGCACTGGCGACGTGGACTTCTCTAAGCTGACGTGGCCTCTCACTTGCATTGATTGGGAGCAAGCTGCGCGCGAGCTGAAGATGGATTACACGTCCGTTGAGTTTGATGGCGTCACCTACTGGATTCGCTGACCCTATCCCTTCACAGAGAACAACAATGACCTACAGCATCTTGGCGTACTCATCCGTTCGCGGGTTCGTTGGAACTCCGTTCACCGGAATCAAGACACAAAAGGAAGTGAAGGTCGCGATGAGATCACTTCGCGGACAGGCAAGCGCGCTGATCGTGATTGACGAAGCTGGACTTACTCGCGCCATCGCAGTACGCCGCTCTTCGGGATGGGCAGCCGAATGGATTCCCACGGAGAAGAGATAATGGAACAGCAAAGGCCGAAGGTTCTCTTTCTCTTCATCGGCACGTTCAAGAACGCGCCGACTGACAAGGATAAGATCGCACGATTCCTGCTTGTCACAGAGGACGAAACAAAGAGCGGAGAGCTGCCGAGCGACGAGACGCGCCGACGCGCTTTCGCTAAAGAGATTTTCGGGAAGAACAAATACATCTCCCTAAACCCTGGCTCCGTGTATCACGTCGAAGCGGACGAAGCGAACGCGCAGCAAATCTACACGCACTCAATGCGCTATGGCTTCGCGTGGCGCGACGAGGCGCTGCGCGTTCAACTCAGAACAGAAGAGGCCGCGCGGCAAGCTGAATGGGACGCGCTGCGTACGCTGAAGAACGAAGACGCGATGCGCGATGCACTGCGCCCCATCACCACCGCCTACGCTAAGGCGGTTGGATCACAGAAGGCTCATATCTTGGCGCGAGCTGTCGCCATCATCACCAAAGGCTAACCCAATGCCCAAAGAAACCCGCAGTCGCCGTCCACAGCCACCTTCAGAGCCAAAGAAGGTTGATGCCTATGTCCTCATCGTCTTGGGATGCTCGCTACTCGGCATCCACTCGCTCCGCAACGAGAAGGCTGCCGACGAGTTTCTGTTCCGCGCCGTCGTATGGTCGCTCGCTGGCAACGACGACTTTCTTGAACTCACCGAGAGCGACGTGAAGGCGCATATCGGCCTTAGCACGATGTACGCCTCACTCGCGCGCCCTGCATTTATGCGGCGCGTGATGGATCGCATCGCCGCGAATGCAACTAGCGCGCTGTCTCTGAAGAAGAGCAACGCACCCATCCACCTTCTGCTTCCGTAATCATCCAATGAGCAAACTTCTCGGATTCATAGATTCCTTCAAGCCTTTTTCGGAAGGCAACTATCAATACTCTACATCGGTGTGGATCAATCCCGCATTCGTAGTGACCGCTGAAAAAGCACCAACCACGCTGACGGGACGTGGGGCAGGATTCCTGAAACTGACATTGATAGATCACCGAACGATCTACGTGAAAGAGATTGAATGGGCAACCATAGCGGAGACTTCCAATGCTCGCTGAACAGATTCTCCACGCTACCGCGATGCGCGATGAACTTTCGCGACTCGCTCTCGCAACACACCACGAATCGCTGCGGCAAGCATACAGCCGCGAAGCCGCAACGCTCACAACACTGATTGCAGTCGCCAAAGACGCAAGCATTCACCCGCTCGTTCCGTCCACCCCTCGCACGATCCTCTTCACGCGCATTGCCACAGAGCTGGATCGTGCGTACGCCAAGCACGGACGCGATGCGTGGGGCCGTCACGAGTTTTACGGCATCATCAAGGAAGAGTTTGATGAGATGTGGGCTGACATCAAGCGCGATGCGCCGGATGAAGACTTCTTCAAGGAGCTGACACAAGTTGCGGCGATGTGCTTTCGCTACTTCGAGACGGGTGATCGCTATCGCGGCAACCACGAACTCGCTCCGCTGAAGAAAGCGATGGCTGATGCACATTCGCAGCACCAACAAAAGCTGAAGAACATCGGCGAACACACGCTGATGACTTCTGCAACCTGTACCCTGCCACACCACCCGCTCTTTCTCAACCAATGCCCCGTCTGTGATTGGGGACTTGCCATCTGCGTCAAGTGCAGGAAAGCGGAAGCTGACCTGGACACGCCCTGCATCGCGCCGGAGACTCCCAATGCGTGAAGAACTCAACCGCTTGATGGATGAGCTGACCGAACAGCCGGAACACCACGGCGCTTGCCCTCGCTGCGGCACTCGCTACAGCGATTGGTTCACCACCAAGCGCGACGGACTGCACCGCTACTGCTTCACTTGCTACCACGGCATCCGTGCATCGTCAGTGAAGCATCTCACGCATTACGTTCCGCAACGCCATCCCGACTCGCTGTTCAACGTTCTCATCGAAGCGCTTTGCGGACTCTCTGGCGGCATCATCGCCATCCTCTTTCTAGCGCACTGCTAAGGACGCTCTCAATGAAACTGAACGTGTACGGCGACGTTCCTAAAGACTGCCCGAAGTGTGGATGCTCACACTTCACTCCGAAGTTCAAGGCAGAATCCGACTCGCGCGATCTTTCTCTTGATCCAGATTGGACCATTCAGAGCTTTGACGTACGGATCATCGAATATCTCGCGTGGCTCTGTGACCGCTGCAAATACTGCGTGGGCCTCACCGCCACGCGAGATGCCACACCACCAACGGATCGCACCCGCAGCGATGATCGCCGTGACGCTGACCGCGACCAACACCCGAGGACACTATGAAGCAAGAACTCATTCGCTTCATCGGCTTCTGCCTGTTCTGCATCGGATGCGCCATCGGCCTTCCGCTGCTCGTTGACTGGCTCTTCAAGCTCTACGACACCTGGCGCTGGAAGCGCGCCGGATCGCCGCCGCCAGCCGAATCCGCTGATTTGCCCGAGAAGTGCATTTGGTGCGACGGCGAGACGCACAAAGGGCCGTGTTGGGATGAGCTGCCCGACAACTTCGCATCCCGAACCGACTGGGAGTAGGTTTTTGGTGGCCTAGACGGGCCTACAGAGGCAAAACGAGGGGGTAAGGGCAAGATTGCCCCTACCCCCTCGTTTTTGTCCCTAGAGCCGATTCGGGCGACTCTAGGGCGATTCCGGCCCTGCCTACTCGATCCGCAGCCGCATCCCATCAAAGAACGGGACTTCGGACCCGTCGCGCTGATCGTGAACATACCACGAACGCTTCTTCTGAATCACCCCGAGGAACTGCGGCAACACGCTGTTCATTCGCGCCTTCGTCGTGGTGCTATGCCACCCGCCCGAGTTGAGCGTGATCGTGCCGTCTTCGTGGAACGTGACAATCGGCGTCGTGTGCAACACCACTTGCACGTCCTTTGGCGTACCCTCACCGGATCGCGGCGCAAGGCGCAGCTCCGTGTTATTGCCCACGTTCGCCGTGCCGCCGCGACGATACCGCTCGAACGTACTCAACGTGCGAATCCAATCGCCGTACGCGCCCTTCAGCTTCGCAGGTCCGTTCTGCCTGAACTCGCCGTCGCCGCGCTTCCGTGCAATCTCGCGGTCAAGCCACTTGATACGATCCGTTGCAAGGTCGTGTTGTGACTGATGAATGTCACGCCGCCTCTTCGCTTCCAACTCTTCCGTACGCGCAATACGACGCGCCTCTCTCTCTGGCGCACTTGCGTCGAGTCGCGCAAGCGTTCGCTGCGCTTCAGGTGCGAGCGGTCGGTCAAAAATACCTGCTCGCCTTTTCTTCGGGGGATTCTCCAACACTATCCCGACACGATACCGCATATCGCCAGTGATCCCCTCGTCGTACTTCATCGCCCACTGATGCGCGGCAGACTCGTTGGCGTGAACGTAATACGTGTAGCGCACATCGAAGTCCATCGTTGAGCTAGACGGAGTGAACCGACGAAAGGTTGTTCTCCGCGCCACGTCACGCCCGTATTGCTGCACAAACTCTTTCGGCGATCCCTTAAAACTCTTCACGCCGCGCACTGATGCCGGATTCTTCTTCACAAGGCTCCCAATCATCTCGTTGAACTTATTGCGCGCCGCCTCATCGGTTGACGCATTGATGTATCCGGCCTTTCCACCGCCACGCACGGAATACATCGCCGTATTGAACGCACCGCGATGCAGCTCAATCTGACAACCATCCGGCAGCTCTGCCGTCGCAACAAGCGTCTCACTCTCTTTCTTGCGCCCCATCCGGCTCGCCGTGACAACGGCATCTTCCAGGTCCGTCGTGTAGTACGCCGACGCCTCACTGCCGCCGAGAAGGTTCACGCGATACTCACCCGTCTCTACGATCTTTCGCAGAGTGCATCCATCTTGGCGCGCCCATCGCTGCGCTTGCGCCAGCGAGAAGGGCGCGCGAGTGTCCCTCCCATTGCGATACATCTTTCCTCTCGGCGTTGATTCCATCGTGGGCGTACCATCGGGGCCGAAATAATCCCCTCCCTTCTTACACTGAACAGCAAACCCGAGCTGATACCCAACCACACGCGAGGATGAGCGGTACGTATGCCAACGAGTATCCTTCGCCGTCCACACAAGACGGAAGCTCTCCGCTTCCGCTTGTGTGGCAAAATAAGCGACACCCTTCCTTACCTTGACGGACATTAGATCAACCCCTCGTGTCGCCAGCTCTTAGTTTGGAATGTTGGCTGGCGAGTAGGTCGTCAGCTCCCACTCAGTGCCATCGAAGAACAGCTCAAACTCTTTCGTCGTCAACGTCGCCGGATACGTCAACGCTGGCTGCTTGATCGCTGCGGCGAATGTCGTGAGCGTCAATGCACCCGCGCTCGTATTGACAAGTCGCACCACGATGCGCTGTCCCGCCACACCGCCCGTAGGCACACTAATGACGCGCGCATTGTTGTTCGCGCACGTCAGCGTGAACGTGGAGCCAATCACGGCGTTGACCGCAACGTTCGCGCCGTCCACCAACGCGACCATCGCGCCAATCACGTTCGGCATCGTCGGCGCAACGCCGAACGTCGCGGCGCCCAACACGTTGAGCGTCGGCACCTGAATGCCCAACACGAAGCCCAAGAGCTGCGTCGTGGCACCCGCGATGCCATAGATAAACTTTTGCAGATTCATCGGTGAGTCTCTGTGAAAGAAATGGTGTTAGTCCCTGTCGTCGTCTTCATCGTCGTCGTCTTCGTCGTCTTCGTCGTCGTCCCCTTCGCCTTCTTCGCCAAACGCAGCTTCGCAGTCGTTAGCAACTTCACTCTCAAACGCTTCTGTCGCCGCTTCCTCGTAGGCATTGAACACGTCTTCTTCGTACTCGGAACCAATGTCCCTGATTACATCCCCAAGCAACTCTGCAACACTCTCTCCGGCAAACTCACCGGACAGCCAACGAGGAACGTTGTTGTTCACCAACTCCGAAACAAACTCGTCTGGATCATCTCGATACTCGTCGCGCGTACTGCGAAACGCGCTAGACGACATTCTCCCTACATCAACAACCCAACTCGCCGCCGCAATCCCCGCCGCCGTTCCGCGCTTTCGTGCAGCAGCGATTGCACCCTCGTAGGTTTGTGCCATTGGTCAGCTCTTCTTTTTCCAGCCGTGCAAGGCCACAGCAAATCCCCACGTCAGCACGACGCGCCAATCAATCGCGGTCAGGTCGCACGTCGGCGCACCGCCCACGCACAAGCTCTGCCCAATCGTTGCCGTCAGTCCAGTGAGAATGATGGCCCATCCCGCCGCGACAGACTGCTTGATCGCCGGATGCTGTTCATCGAGCCACGCCACGTACTTCTTGCTCAACTGCGTGAGACGCACCACCAACGGCGCGAGGATCAGCGGGAGCAACAGCGACACCAACTTGTCTTGAATGAAGCCCATCGGTCATTCCTCCAACGGAGTGAGTTGTAGCGTTGTCTCGGCGCGCACCACGCGCTTATCGAGAAGGTGAACCTTGTCAATCACTGCCTTTGTCTCGTTACGCCCTGAACGAATCTCCATCCACATAATGCCAAGTATCGGAACCACGAACTTATTCAACACATCGAGCAAGTGCGTTAGGTCGCCCATCACTTTGCACCGGACAAAGATTTCCAGATGAACGCGAGTGCGCTCACCGCTGCGATGAGAATCGCCGTACTCGGGCGCACAACAAACGTCGTTGCGTCCGACGACGACGAGGGAACGGATGGCCCTGACGACGTGCCGCCAGTCGGACCCCCACCACCCGTTCCACTCATCGCCGTAAACTCGGGACGCATCGAAAGACTACCGCCATACGTGGTGAGATGCCGAGACACCGCATCCACGTATGGCTGATTTGGAAACTCACCGACACGAACCACACGGATGACTTCGCAATCGCGATCTAAGGTGCGTCCTGTGGTTGGGGCGGTTGCTTTCCATCTCGAACAAAAGCGCGACTGCATCTTCGCGCGCTTCGCATTGCCCAGGCCAGCGTTGTACGCACTGATTGCGCGCGCAATATCGCCGTCCGTGGCATTCAGCAGGACGCGCAAGAATCGCGCACCCGCATTGAGATTCGTCTGCGGATCGTAGAGGCCAGTGCCAGCGCGCCGCGCATCGTTCCACGCGCCAGCCGCCGTACCGGAGTACCCCACACTCTTCGCTGTCGCGAGCAAGAGCTGCATCAAGCCGTGCGACGCATCGCCCAGGTGTGGCTCGCCGCGATGGGCATCAGGCCGGAAGGCGCTTTCGTGACGCGCGACAGCCAGCACCAACGCCACAGGGACGTTATGCTGGCGCGCTGCGTTCGTGGCGAGTGCCGTCATCGCCGCCAATGTCAGTGCCGCACTCATTGCGCGCCGTCCGCTGGCGGCACAACGAGCAACTGCACCCGCCCATCAGGATGCACCAAATCGCCTTCCTTCAGTCCGCACTTCGTCTGAATCTTCTTCTCGAAGTGGAGATACACAGCGCGCGCGTCTGCCGCGATTGCAATCGCTCCCTTATGCACCGCCGCTGCTTGCTCAACCATCTCGCTTGTCGCTGTCATCTCGCGATGCGCGTCATTGAACTCGGCGAGCAACGCCTTTGGCACAGGCTTGCCGTCCGTGTATTTCGGCTTCGTGGAAACCTTCGATTGGCGGCGCTTCTTAGCAGACATAGGACACTCGCGAAAGGGATGGGTAGCTTCACTATAGCCAGTTAGATCAGCCGGAACAATCCCAGGTTGTTCAGCGCATTGATTACGTCGTCCGTCGTGCTGCCCAACGCCACCAACTGACGGGCCGCTGGCGTCACGCCAAAGAACCCCGCCACGTCTGCGCCCCACTGAAACACCGCCGTCGTATCGGCGAGATTCATCAAGCGCCCTTGCGTCGTCGGACGAATATCGAGCGAAGCGTTCAACAAGCGCAGCACTTGCGAAGTCGTCTGAAGATTCCCGCTGCTCGCGCCTGGAACGCCGATAGTGAAGATATGTCCAGCGCCGACAGCGTTACCCGTACTGCGCGGCGCAACCCACGTTGCATTGCCAGCCGCATTGTCGTTGCCCGACGCATCGGTAAAACGCATCGTGCGCGTCGGTGGCGATGCAATCGTATCACCCGCACCGAATACGAACGTCCGCAAATCCGTGCCTGGCGTCCCGAGCCACGCGATGTTCGCCAAGTTCGGGACGGCGCTATACTGCGATCCCAACACCACCACGCGATTGATAGCGGCACCGCTCAATCCGTTGAGCGTTCCGATGATTACGCAGTTCGTCGCCGCCGTCGCACCCGCGCCGAGCGTCGAGTTGCTGCCGATGACGATGTTCTGTCCGTTGTTGTTGCGCGCTTGCGCGCCGTGACCAATCGCGAGATTGCCGCTTGTCGTCGCTGTCGGACCTTCCGCGAGTGCGCCGAGGCCGATGGCGATGCCACCACGCGCGGCATTCGAGCCATTGCCAATCGCGATAGACGCATAGTTCGCCACACCGCCGTTGCCAGCAACCGCTGACGATCCAATCGCAATCGCCATTCCGGTGCCGCCGCCGCTCTGCGCGGTTGCACCCGAACCCATTGCAATGCTGTTCGCGCCTGTCGCGCGTGACGCACTGCCAATCGCGATGCAGACTCCCGCCGTCGCCTCTGCATCATAACCAAGTGCGACGTTGCCCTGCGACGTGCTGCGCGTCCCTTCACCTACCGCTGTCGTCTGTGTGCCAGAGGCTTCCGCATTCAAGCCAATCGCAATGACTCCCGTTTGCGTGGCGTCCGCATTGCGACCTACGACGATGCTATCAACACCCAAGCCTTCCGTGATGAATCCTTCACTCAACCGGAACGTCTCTGTCGCACCAATGCCTTCACGAACATTCGCCGCGCCAATGACGATGTAGTTCACCGCGCCATCGAGACGCTGACGCGCAATCGAGTCCGACAGCGCGCCAGGCGGTCCCACGTCCACGACCACTGGCAACGTGCCAATGGTGACGGGCGCGAGAAGATTCGCGCCGCCACCAACGATCTGTGTCCGTGAAGAAAGAGGCATTGCTTACGGCGTATCCGTGAGAGTTTTTGGTTCATCCACGACTTGCTTGAACACCAAGCGCGCTATATCCAGATCAACCACCATCCCATCGGGAATCTTGGCATCTTCGGCGAAGACGACCATCAGCTCTTCGCGTTCCTTCTTGTAGCGCGCTTGCATCTGCTCCCACAGCAACCGCCCCGCTTTCGAGACAGGGAACTCTGCGACAGCCTTCTTCTCTTCGTCGGCAATCTGCTGCGGCATTAGACGTTCCCTTCATCAACAGGATCGGGCGACACAACAATCACATCGTCGTCAACATCGCACTTCTGCGCGACACGAAACGCCGGAATGATTTCTTGGTCCGTCCGCACTCCATCATCAAGCAGCTCGACGCCAATCCGCTCACGCCCTGCGCGTCCGTCAAAGTCTGCCGAGACAATCATTCGCTTCGTTCGCAGATTGATGGTGATGTAGTCAATCACGTATTTCATTGAGTCCGAATCCTCAAACAGAAGTGATGGCTTCCCACGCGACTGCGCCGCGCAGATTCAACTTGCCCGTCGTCGTGTTGTAAATCACCAACCCTGAAGCGGGTACCGCAATCGCGTCACGCTCTACTTGCGTCATTCGCGGAAACAGAATCCCACGAGTCGTACTAATAAACTCAACCAACGCCGATGCTGCCGGATCAGCCGCGACACTTCCAATCACAATCGGACCGATAATGCGCCGTACGCCTACATCTGTCCATTGGTCCAAATACACCGAGTTAGCAGAATCACGAAATCCGGTAAGCGTCGCGCCACCAATGATACGCAGCGTAGCCTGGTCACTTAGCCACTCGGCGATGTTTGCTCCACCACTACGCAATCTCATTACGTTGACCTTCGTTACGACTCCGGCGCGGCCAACATCAACCAACCACTCGCCATACGTTTCGGTACTCGTAACGTTCGCAAGAGCGCGCAAGCGAATGCGACCAACTTGGATAAGCTCGCTAGTATCACCCGTATAACCACTGGTTGACAACTGGCCTAAAAAATCTCCTGAAAGAGAACCTGTCGGGGCAGCAAGAGAACCATTCGCGTGATTGAGACTGATATTCGCACTATTCCCTGCACGAACAACACCAGCAACATCCCTAAAGCGTCCGTACTGACCTGCAAAGAGCAAGGATCGGTGAGTTGCGCTGCCGAGGCCACCCATCACCGGACCATTCGGATTCGCCAAGACAACTTCAGTTCCAATCCCCGCTGCATTGTCGCCAAGATAAGTATCTGCCGTCAACACAACGCCGACGAAGCGACGTACATAGCGTACGTCGCCTTCGGCGGTATCAAGTCCAACAAGAATGGAATGGCTAGTGAGCGGCATTGAATCTCCTTATCCGTTTTTCTGCTTCTCGACTGCCAGCGCGCTACTGCGCCACCCTTGATAGTTCAACGCAATCGTGACCGGAGCTGCGCCGTTGTTCGTACACGTAAAGTCCACCAAATCATTCGGACTCAACTGCACAGCGTACCCGCCGAACTCACGCACACTCGCGTTCGCCGCGACAGAGAAGTTACGCAGACGACGCAAGCCTTCCACCGGACCCGAGTTGCGGCGCAGCGTGAAGAAGTAGTTGTCGGCGGCAGTCGGCAACTGCACCACCAACGCAATCGCCACGATGACTGCGACTTCACCCTGATTGACTTGCAACTCCGACCCGAGCAACGGCACGTTCTGCGCGCCAGCCGCGATTGTCTGCGAGACACCCGCTGCATCGAGCGTGTCCACGTAGATGTATTGCGACGCATCGAGCGGATAGTACCACCACGGAAACACCTGCAACGTCGGGATCGCGGAAGGCTCGGCGCTTGCACCACCGCCACCGAACCCACCGCCACCGAACCCGCCACCCACAGGTGGAGCCATCGGATTGACGACTGACCCGACTCCCGCAAAACGATTTGGCATCTGCAATCCCGTAGGTGAGAGTGTGCGTTACTTCTGCGCGAACATATTGCTGTTCGGCAGCGAGCGGAATCCGAAGAACGTCAGGCGATAGTTGCGCGCCACCGCTTCGAGATTCTGCAACGTGACCTGCAACTGCGAAGCCGCCGGAAGGAACTTCGGCACCGCGAAGACGCCAGGGAACGAGCCGTCACCGAACATCGCGTTGACGTGAACAGGCGACGACGTGATCGAAGCACCCGACGACGACACGCGCAGATCAACCAGCGCCGGAGCAAACGCCAACGGCGTGGTGTTGTCAATCGCCGTGGCGATCAACGTTGCGTACATAATGATGAAGTTGCTGTCCGCTTGGATGTTCGCGCTTGCCGTAGCAGTCGCGCTAACACCAATCGGCAGGAAGTCCACTTCGTACGCATAGAAGTCCTTGATGGTCCCCCATTCCGTCGGCGGCAACCATCCCATCGCACCCGCTGGCGGCGCGATGATGCGACCACCCTGCAACATCGCAGCTTCGGGCCTAAGCAATCCTGCGTCCATTGTTCATTCCTCGCAAAGCGAAAGAGAGAGAAAGCAGAACGGGGCAAGGGCGCGAATGCCCTCGCCCCGTTCGGGTTCGTTCGTCAAGCAGCCAACAACTGCCCTTAGCGCACCTGGCGATACTTCACGCCAGTCATCGAGAGGCGACCCTGACGGGTTGCCGTCAGCGCAGCCGCCACACCGCTGATCGTCATCGTGAACGACTGACGAGGCGAGAGGATGATTGCGCCGTCCAACCAGAGGCCACCATCGGCATCATAGTTGGTGCCGTAGTTGAAGATACCCGCAAGGGCAGCTTCAGACTGCGACAGCGTAGCACGAATGCCACCGCTCGAATGCACGAACGAGAGCGGCCACGGACCATACTGCTTCTGCGCGATGGTGAGCTGCAAGATCGCGCGCGAGCCGTTGAGAATCTGCAACAGGTCGTTCACCTGCGTCGGCGTTGCCGCCGTCACGACAGACGACACGAGCCAGTCGAGATTGATGCTGTAAATCTGGAAGTACGTGTCAATCGGCAGAGTGCCGCCCTGCTCGATGTTGCCGAGCGTCGGATCATTCTGCGGATTGGCGAAGAACGACACGCGCGTCCAGTTCGTGACGAAATCCTGCGTGTCGTAGTACGTGAACGGAATCGCTTCGGGCTGTGACGCCGAAGCCGGAGATGCGAGCGCCGCCATCTCACCGAAGTTGAACGGGCGCACAGGAAACTTGAGACTCATCTGAACATTCTCCAAAAGTTAGAGCGTTGGTTGAACTACAGGATGGACCAACTCACCAGATCAGTTGCGGTACAGCCGTGCCGAATCCACCACGCGACCATCACCAGTGCCAGCCCAGGCACCCATCGAACCACCCGCCGAGAGCGCGGCATTCGATGCACCATCATAATACAACCCGAGGCCGTAGTCACCGGAGAGCGCACCGCCCACCACCGGAACGTCCTTCAGGAAATCCATCGCGATGGCAACGATGCCACCGATGACGACCTTCTCCGCGACGGCGCGCGACACGGCCTTCTGCGCCACCATTCCGAGGCCGAGCGTGACCGCGAGCTTCTTCGCCGTCTCGATGCCGCGATTGCCGTCACCGAACGGAATCTTGGACGAGATGAAGTTCGTTCCCGCCATACCGACCAACACCGCAGCGGCATCCTTCGCACCGCTCATCAGCGATCCCACCACACCCGAGCGCGTGAACGGCGAGTTGCGACGGACGCGACGGCGCACAGGGCGCTTACGACCATTCGCATACACCACACGTCCACGACGCTTCAACTGCAACGTCGCTGGCTTACGAGCCGTACTGCGACGACGACGACGCACGACCTTCTTCTTCGACGCCGTACGGCGCGCCTTCTTCTTGGCTGCCATCTTGTCCCCCGTTCGGCGCGTCTTACTGGATGGTGAAGCACGACGCGCCGCCGCCTGCTCCTTCACCATACGCGCAAAGGCTTTGCGCGCTTTGAGTTGCTTTGCCGATGGCTTCGATGCCGTCTTCTTCCGCATCGTCGCCTTCTTCTTGCTCGCCAGTGTGCGAGGCTTGTTCACCAAGAAAATCATTCCACGTCCTCCCACAAGGGTTCACCATCTTTGTGCGCGATACGCACCGAGCCATCTGCTTCTGCGAACATTCCGACGTGCGTTCGCGATTTCAATCCAGTAATCGTCAGCACGTCACCGCGAGACTTCAGATCAATGTCCGCATCACCAAAGCCGTGGCAGTAAAAGTTGCCATCGTCCTTATGCACGTACACGATTGCCATTACGTGTTCGCTCGTCTGCACAGCACCACCCCTGCGCGTCATCCGTCCGTTCACACGCACAGCGTCTAGCGCCTTCAACTGCTCGTTCGCGATCCGCTCCAATGTCCGAGACGCTGCACGATTGTCAGTGCGGATTGCTTCAGCAATCTCCAACACCGCTTCCCACGCTTCCTTCTGCGGATTCCGCGGATTGCCAATCACGCCGAGCAACATTAGCGCGTCCGCTTCTTCACGTACCACACCGCCGCGCCAATCAAGCCGAGCGAGATGAGTACGATGTACGGCACAACAATCTGTGTGCCTGGAATGCGGAACCCTGCATCCATCGGACTTGTTGACGCACCCTGCGCGTCGTGAATCTTCAACAACTCCGTCGCACGGCGCACTTCGCTTTCCATCTTCAGCAACGTCGCGTTCCACTGCGACTGCATTGCTTCCGTTGGACGAAAGCCAGAGCTACCCACAGCGCGCGCCGCCGCCGTTGCTGCATTGAGCGCCGCTTGCACGGCTTGCAACCGGACACGCATCAACGAGATGCGTTCGGCGCTAGTGGCCTCTTCCAAGCGCCCCACGGCCCCTGCAAGCTCTTCAATCGTTCCCTGGAAGGTCGTAAGCGCCGTGGACATTATTTCTTCGCCACGGCGCGATACAGATACACGCCACCAAAGACAAGCGCCGCGAGTCCCAAGAGCTTCGTGATCGAGCTGATCCCGTCCGCGAATGGAGAACCACGCACACCGAAGCGCGCGATCTGTTCCGGCGACATACCCGCACGGATCAGCGCACGAACAATCTGCGCTTCGTTGTAGCTCTTCAACGTGCTATTGACGACCACGATGGCAATCAATGCCGCCGAGCCAATCGCCACCGGAACGACGAATCCCGCGCCCATTCCCGACGAGGCGCGCGTACTCATCACCCACTCGACAACCTTGTCCACCGGACCACGATTCGCTGCTTCCACGGCAAGGCGGTCCGCTTCTGCCACATACCTATCGGCTTCCGCAAGCTGTACCGGAGTGCCGTTGCCATCGCGAATCGCTTGACGCATCCGATGCGCGTCTTCGCGGATTGCCGGAGCTTCCTGCGCCGCTCGCTCGAACTCGGCGTACTTCCGCAACGTGTATTCCACGGCAGCCTTGATCCGTTCGTCAGCCCACGCAATCGTTCGCGAGAGCAAGGGAATGTCCGACACACTGAAGCCACCCAATCCGCGCGCCATTATTTTCTCCGTGTGAATGCCAGCGCGAGTCCCGCGATGACAGCAATCGCAACCACCGGATTGACGTTACCCAAGCCAGCCAACACTGGACCACCTTCACCCGAGCGCGGCATACCAACGCCCTCGACACCGCCGAGCGCCGGAGTCGTTGCGCCGGAGACGCGCGACACCGGAATCAGATTCCCGCCGATGACCTTTGCAATGTCATCTGTCGGGTGGATGCCCGTTGAGATGTAGTACGTGCGAAGCGCGTGACGAAACGGATAGCGCGCCGACTTCGGCGCAGCGGTCACGCCTTCCATCGGACGGATGCCAGCCTTCGCAACGAGATACCAGAAGCCCGTCGGATCGCCATCGAGCGCGCGCGTCAAGCCGTCAATCGCTTGTGCCTTCCGCTCTTTGTCCTTTGCCGTGTCCGTGATGTTCAACCACCCGAGCGCGCCAGAGAACTTCTTCACGATAGCAGTCTTGCCGAGCGCCGTCAGCGCCGACTTCACCGCAATGCTTGTTGAGATGGGTTCCACGTTATCTCCGCTTCAAGATCATCGTGAGCAATCCCAACCCAACCATAATCTGAAACGGGCTGATTGCTGATGCGCCGTCTCCCGCCCCACCCACCGACGCATCAGCAACCACCCCTTCACCGGACGGCGACGGACCAAACGCACCCGCCGCCCACGACCCACCCGCCGCCATCGGCGGCACGAATGCTGGCACGTACTGCGGCGCACTACCACTCGGCGCTGTCGGCATCGGCGCTTGCGCTGGCATACGTGCCACCACAGCATCCACCACCTTTGACAGCTTCTTCGCGCGAGCGATAGCTGTCTGATCCGTCAGGAAGCGCGCGCGGCCCTGGATACCCTGGGAGCTGTAATGCGGCGACAGAATGGACGGCTGCGGGTACGGAATGCCTTCAGGCCACCACGACGGCTTCATACGAAGATTCTCCGGTACAGGGCATAAGCCAGCGCAAGCGCGATGCCGATATAGAGTGATGGAATCGGCGAGAGGATCGCGACACGAACGCTTGGCGCACCCTGCAACGACAATCGCCCATCTGCGCCCGTCACCAATGGCGACGGATGCTGAATGGGCGATGGCACGGATGACGCATCAAGCGACATAGCGGACTAGGGAATGGGAAAAACAAGCACTCGACTAATGAGATGCGTGGGAACCGACTGAAAACTTCGGGTCACATCGCATTCAACCCATTCACCGCCTAGTCCGGTAGGTGGTGAAACTTCTGCCCAAACGTGGCTAAATGGTGCGCGTTTGTCAAGGAAGCCCACCGCAACCAGTCGCGTCCGGCATCCACACGCCAGGCCAATCGCTGCGGCAAGAATCGCGGCATCATCACAATCGCCGACGATGTACCCGTTCGCGGCGAGCTGGCGCATCTGGGCATCCGGCGAGTGTAGCAGCTCACGATCTGCGGGATCACGCATAAAGCGAAAGTGCCGCGCAACCCACGCGCGAATCGCTTCTACCAATCGGACGGAGTGTTCGTTGCCAGCCATCTCGACGCACTGCGCGGCGACGTGACGGATCGCCGGAATGACGGCCTCCCGCTTCACCAATGCGCCCATCGTTCGCAAGGTGGTTTCCGTTCCAGCGTCACCGCTTGGAATCGTCCGTTGGCTAAAAGTGAACACGGCGACAGGATAACCCGTCGCCGTGTCCAGTGTCAACTTTTTCTAGTAACCGAGCATACAGCTCACCCCCTTCAGCTCACAGAGAATACCACCGGATGCGGATTCACACGGCTCTGCACCACACTGAAGCCTTCGAGATTCAACGTCGCGATATGCGCGTTCGTCGCAAGGTCAGGATTGACTGCCGCAACCTTGCATCCGGCGCGCTTCGCCGCATCAACCATCACCAACAACCCTTCCATCGTCAACTCCGACAACGCATCGTCAGACGGCGCAGCAACGATGACGCCATTAGGACCCTTCATAATACCCGCATCGCCGTTGCTCTGCGCGCGGATCGCCGACGAATACTCTTCCAGGTACTCGCCAAACGCGATGTTCAACTCGTACCCCTTCTCCACTGCCGACTTAAAAACAGCCAGCAAGTCAGACACCAAGCTCGCAGGTGCCTCTGGACTGGCTTCCAACGCCTCGAATCTTTCCAACGACTCGAATCGCTTGAACGCATCCAACACGATCTCGCGCAAGCTCTTGCTCGCTTCGTCGCCACGGATTGCTGGCGAGTCCACGTTGAGCGCATCGAGCGCCGCACGAACGCGATTGACCTTCGGCGCTGGCTCATCACTCGGGTAATAGATGGCATCGAGCGGCATCGTCAACGTCGCCGCGAACGTCAGAATCGCCGTCTTCAGGTCGAGCGCAAGGAACGCACCGCTGATCCAGTGGTTCATAATCTCCGAGCGCGTTCGTGCCGGATCATCGTAGTAGCCCGACTTCACGGACTGCGAATGCTCCGCTAACAGATACGCAATGCGCTTATACCACGAAAACGGCGTGAGCTGCGTGGCTCCTTCCGGTACTCGGCTCATTTCTTCTCCGGCGCTGTGGACGGCGCTTCGCTGTCCGGTTTAGTTGGTGTCTCAACCACGTCCTCTTCGTCTTCATCGCCGAACACAATCGCGCGCAGATATTCGACCACGCTGGTTGTCCAAACGCGATGCGACGCCATCTCTGGGAAGCGCGCCAACAACTTCTCAACGAACGTGTCATCGTCCAATGCTTCCAAGAGCAATGACTGCAAATCCTGCGGCGCGTACTCCCAAATCATATTCGCCGTGACTTCGGCGTTCTTATTGAACGACGCCGCCATCTTCATCTGCCCCACGTACGGGGCCATCGCCGTGAATACATCCGGCGCGCCACTTGAAGCTCCGTCCACAGATTGTCCTTCTGGTTGAATGGTTGACGCCGCAAGCTCTGCGCGCGCGGCTGGCAACGCACTCGCCGCCGCCGCAATGTTCATCGGCGGCATTCCAGTGTTCGGTTGCACGGCAGGACGGCGCGCTTCAAGGATCGCTGGCAATGCGCCCAACGCCTTCTCGATGATGCCCATAAAGTTTCCGGCACCACCTTCACCCTCGCCCTGCGCGCTACCAAACACGTCCTTCATCTTGCCCAACATCTCCAACGTGTCAGAGAGCTTTTCATCCGGTGCCTTTGGCTCGTTCGCCTTCAACAACGCCAAGATTTCCTGCACACCCAACGTCTCTGACTTCCGTGCAAGCAACGGAGTAATCAGTGGCGCGAGCGCCGCAATCGCCGTCAGAATCTCCGGCAACGATGTTCCCTTGTTCGCGGCTTGCATCGTCTGGATCATCTGCATATTCATCTGCGCCGTCGCGCGCGCGCCTTCATTCATTTGCTGCATCATCGCCATAAAGAACTGCGTGGACATTTGCGACTGATCTTGACTGGCCTTGATGAGATTGAACACGCCAGCTTCAACTAGCGCACCACCGCCTCCCGCTGGCGATCCGTCAGGATTGAACACCCGCTCACGCCCTGCGCCGTCATCGTCAACATCGTCGCGCATCAACGGCATTCCACGCGCGGCGCGCCCCTTCAGGCTGCCCTTGAATGGAATGGACTCATCAATCTCAAACGTCTCACTGCCGATGTAGCCCCACGACTTATCTTCGCGCAGCCCACGCTTATAGACGTTGTATTTGCCACCGCCGTACGACTCGGCGATCCAGTCTTCCGTGACCGATGACGCAGACACAGAATCCAAGAACACCAAGCGCCCTGCTTCGTTCACGCGCCGGATGGTCGCAATCGGCTCACGCTCATCAAGGCGCGCTTCCGTCTCGCGCAACGACTCTTCCGTGGCTGACGATGGCGCTGGACGGCCTTCCCCCAAGTCCTGCATCCCTTCATCATCATCCGAGGGACGCGCGGCTCTCGCTCGCTTCTTAGCCGCCATTCTTGCCATCCTCTGCCGCTTCCATCAACGCCTTCATACGCGCGGTCACAGAAGCAACAGGCTCGCTAAGGTCCGCAGTAGGAATCTGCGACAGCATCGGCGCAATCATCTGATTCAAGAGCTGCCCAATGCAGTTCATCAGCACAGGCAACGGCACTGCGATTGCCGTTGAATGCAAATCGAGCTTGCCCTTACCCTCGAAGATCACCACACCATACTGCGTGGCAACGTGAACTTGCTTCAGTGGCTTCGTAATGCCGCGCACCTTTTCAAGTGATTCGAGTACCTGCTTCTCCGAGATTCCATCTCCAAGATTTTTTGCCATTCGATTTGCTCCGTAGAGGCACGGCGCGAACACACCCTATGTATGTTCGCGCCGTGCCATTCGTGGATCAGCGACGATTGCGCGCCGTCTTTGCCACTGGCTTCGGCTTGTTCGGGCTGGCCTTCTTGCCCGTCAGCGTGGGCCACGACGCCAGCGACTCATCGAACGCCGCCGCCGAGCAAGGGAAGAGCTTCAAGAACTTGTCCTTGCCGTACGCCACTTCCTTCTTGTAGAGCGGCACCGACAAGCCTTCCCAATCCCACGACTCATCCACCGGATTGTAGTTGTCGGGCAGCTTGCCAGCCGCCACCAGCGCGCGCCACGTCGCACCCTGCGTCTTGCTGCAACGCAACGTGTGTTCGGGGAACTCCGCGAACTCCACGGCGAACTCCTGCTCCAACACTTCGCCCGTTCCCTTCTCGAAGATCGTGAGCTTGAACGCGCGCGCAATCGTCAGCACCACGTTGTCCGTCTTGATCATCTCGGCGGTCAACTTGTCCTTGAACGCTTCGCCAGCAATGCCGTGAAAACCACTCTTGTTCGACATACGATGAATCTCCTTCAGTAGTTGGAAGTAACCTGCGGGAACCTACGTTTGCATCATCACCTTCACCTACGCCGCGCTGCGTCCTCTACACTCGCGCGGGAAAGAATACACGCACCCATCACTTCTCCTGCGACACGATTTCCAACAATGAGTACGCCAGGTGTCGCACCAACTGGTCCGAACTGCCAACAAGCGCAGGGATCGAGCCAAGAATGTATTCCATATCTGAAACGTGATCTTCAACATCGTCGCCCTGCTGCGAAAGCCGATCAGCCAGTGACTCGACAGAGTAAAACGGAGAGTCATCGTCATCCGAGACGCCGTACTCTGCACTGAACGCTTCCATTACCTGAGACGGGTACTGCTTGAAGCCAAGATCATACGCCTCCGAATCGTTGGCAGCCGATACGATGGCAAGCGTTGTTGCATCCTCGCCATCCGGCCCCGCAACATAGAAGCGATACAGCTTCTTCTGTCCCTTCTTCACCGCCACCTTCTTCCTTGCAGCCATTGCCATCTCCGCTGTTAGAGGACTTGCGAGAACCCTACTGCCACCACGGACCTTCAGACTCAATCTCTGGCGCTTGGCATCGCTTGCCGACACTCAACGCCACCACAACGAACGGCACTCGATCCGACAACACGCGATGCACAAAGGTCACTGCATTCGCGCCACCGCGCCACATACGCTCTATACGAGAACACTCCGCAGCAAAATCTTCCATCCAATACTCGATTGACTTCGGACACGTCTCAAGGTGACTCTCGTTGAACTTCAGCTCGATACAGCACAAACCCGTCGCGCCGTCAGCCGCCGCCTCCACCACACGGCGAATATCCTGGAACCCTCTAAAGAACCGAACACGGCGCAGCTCTGACAATGCAGACGGACGATCCTGCACGTACACCACAGAGAAGAATGGTTCTGAATACAGCCAGCGATCTACACGAAGCCCTTTTGTCGCTGCGGTCATCCCCTTCGGCGTGATGCCACGTTCTTTGAGCAACGCAAGCATCTCTTCATTGCTCAACCCAACCATCTCTGGCGTCCAAATCTTATCGCGAGACATAGCTAGTCCTTACTTCGGCTCTATAGCAACAATCGAAGTCGCCATTTCGCATCGGACTTTCCGCACTTCCTTCGGCAGCAAAAGAATCGGCGACACTTCAGCGTAGAGTACGTAGGTCGAATGGCATCCCGCGCACACGATGCAATGAACACCAGTAAGATTGCCTTCTGTCTGAATCGCTCCACCGCACTCACACACGAACACAAAATGGATGTTCGACTTGCTCATATCTACTTCACGGCGGCTCAACCCATCGTCGTCTGCCGCGCGCCGGACAGCCGCATCATAGGCACTCACTTGCTCGCCTTCTTCCCGCGCGTCGTACGGCGCGCGCCAGTCCACGTATAAAGCCGGATCGCGCCCTTGCGTACACGCTTCCGCTCTGCGCGCTCCAAGAAGAAGTCCGTGAGATTCGGAAGGAAGCGATACCGATGCGCCTTTTCTCTCGCGCGCATATCCAGTCGGCGTTGCTCCATCTTCGCAATCTGCCTTGCAATAAAGTCTGACATACTCATTTGATGAATCCTCGATTATGGCGTTCGTACAGCACGTTCCATTGAGACTTCCATTCCTTCGGTACGAATCGGAGCTGACGTGCGCGATGCAAGTTGAACATCTCTCTGTGTGGATCACTACCGAGAATCGCTTGCGCCGCCACAATCGTCAGCGGGTTCAATCGCTTGCCTACTTCTGCAATGACGTGCCATCCTCGTTGCGTCTTGTCGAGTCGAATCGTTCGCAGAGGCCACTTCAATATCCGGCAGAACATCGCGATGCGATCTTGAATACGTCGCGGCAGCTCGCCATCAATGTCCAGGTAGAGCAACGTCATTAGAGGCCAATCCGGTCAGGCTTCACGTCGCCAACACGGAACGGCAAGTTCTCCGTAAGCATCGTTGCCACGATAGATGAGAAGCTGAAAGCGTTATCGCCATCGCGGTCACGCTTCTCATACATACCGCCACGCCCAATCTTCGACGGACGCGCCCAATCCACTGCGGACACTTCCAAGTCATCGGGCAAGTCATTCGCGTTGCCGTATGCAATCGCAAGCAACGCGCGGTTGGCGTCATCGTCCGTGACTCCCAAGCCGTCAGTGCGACGAACTCGAATGTTGAAGTTCACGTCCGATGCGATCCCCTTCGCGGCGCTGTAGCTAACGCCGATTTCAATCACGCGCGGGAGCTTTGGTGTGCGAGGGCGAGTGTCTGCAACGGACACTTTGACGCGCCGCGCCTGTGACTCGGCTTTCTCTAGCTTCTTCGCGAGTCGTGCAGCTTGCTTTGCCGACTTCTGATAGTCGGTGTTGTATTTGCGCTGCGTTTCAATCTTCTTCGCGCCGCCAAAACGCTTGCGCGCTGCGCGATTACGCGCCGATTCAGCCTTCTTGTATTCACGCCGAATCTCACCGACTACCTTCTGCACCGCAGAAGCCGTGCGCTTGATGAGCTTGCCATCGCGCGGATCATACACACGTCCGATAGCATTTCGGATTTGCTTCGCGCGCTGTGTCTTTGTTTTTCTAGCTGGCATTTACGGGTCCGGTGAAAGTGCCGTCAGTAGAGTAACGTTACTTCTTCTTCCGCACAACTACCTTCTTTTTTCCAACGCTTTTCGGCGTGGCTTTGCGCGGTTTTCCGACCTTACCCGTCGTTGAGCCAGAGGGCTTCACACGACTTGATGACTTCCCAATGCGAGAGCTTTGCTTCGCTGTCGCCTTTGAGATAGGCGACGGCTTTAGTGAACGCTTGGAATCGGTTGCCGACGCGATGGACTTCGTGCGGCGCGATCCCGTATGCGTACTGGTCAATCGTGTCAGCAAGTCGGGCAGAGAGATGTATTCTGATTGGACGATTCGGGAGCGAGACATAAACCTTCTTTAGTTCAGTGTGGTCGCCAGCGTTATAACACTGACGAGCGCGCAGTGCATCTTCGGGAGTGCGATTCAGATACACGACAAGCATACGAGAAAGAAATCCTGTCGGCGCGAGCTTCGGTTGAATCTCCGTGAACGCCTTCGTTGCAATCGAAGCAATCAACCCGAGGCGCGCATTCTTGAACTGCTCGCGCTTCGGACCAACGTAGAAGTCACTGACTCCCTCTTCCATCGCGGGAAGCATAATGCCCAAGAACCCTTCCCACACTTGCTGCTTCCGCAGCGTGAGCGCCTGGAACTCCGGTACGACTAGATGCGTGATGCGCGGCACTTGTGTTTCAAGTAATACACGCACTCCCCACTGGCTTGCCGATGTTGCAAATGCGAGATGCTGATTGTGCGCGACACCATCCGGCGCTTTGTATCGCTCAATCAATGCTGACTTCCCTGAAGCTGGCGGTCCGACAATCAATAGCGATTGTGGGCGCGATCCTTCGAGTCGTCCCGTCACACTTGCCGCACCAACAAGAAAGGTGAGCTTCTCCCACGCATCCCTATCTCGCGGTAGCGTTGCCACTAGCTCAACCCACCACGTTCTGCCAGCTCATCACGCAACGCACGAACGCTTGCAATCGTAACGTACACACCACCGCGACGACGGCCCTGCCGCTTGAATCTGCGACCAACCAAACGTCCGCGAATGTAGTAGTCGTACGTGTTCGCGTATCCAATGCCAACGCCTTTGATCTGAAGAAACTTCGCAGCTTCAGTCAGTGCGATGTAATCAGAACCGCGCGCCGACTCCGGTAGAGATGCCATCCATTCTCCTAGTGAAAGTGTGATGAGCTGACCAAGTGGATCATACCCCAAACCTTAGAAAAAAAAATCTCTTTTTCTAAGGGTGTGCCTAAATCTGACTATGGGGGGGGTAAATAGCTAGGGTGTGGGGGTGTGGGATAGGGGGGGGGTGTGGGTAGGTGGGGTAGGTAGGTACTTAGCCATATCACAAATATCACAAGCCAATAAAGCAAGCGATCTAGCCGAGGCGTCCCGATCTCATTCGCACGGACGCCCCCCTAAGATCGGAAGAG
>Ga0181351_1000084_pt1 | contig 24136 bp, 22 predicted proteins | sample Su13VDMM15SD_FD_170485 | JGI IMG/M metagenome (GOLD analysis project Ga0181351, IMG submission 170485) | Freshwater viral communities from Lake Michigan, USA - Su13.VD.MM15.S.D | ecosystem: Environmental > Aquatic > Freshwater > Lake | place: USA: Michigan | collected 2013-07-16 | reverse complement strand
ACTTCGCCAAGATCGTGGCTGCGCGTGCTGCTGCCGGTGCTACCGCGCTGGTGGCCACCGACACGATGCAAGTGATCAAGCTGCCTGCCGGGTCCATCGTGCTGTCGGCGGGTCTCGTCGTGACGAAGGTGGAGTCCACCAACACCACGGCGACTTTCGACCTTGGCTTCACGGGTGGTACCCCGTACGCGGCGAACGTGTACGCCAACGACGATCCGGCGAACGCGCTGGGTCTTTCGGCGGCTGACCTTGCCAACCCCTCGGTCATCCCGACGGCAGACACCATCGACCTCCTGCTCAACACGGCGGTTCCGACCGACTGTGTGGTGAAGGCGTTCGCTCTGGTTCTGAACGCCAACGCCTAAGAGATGGGGGCTTCGGCCCCTGTCTCCTGAAAGGAGATCATCATGGGTGTCTATCGCGGCATTACCCAAGACAATCTGACGATCAACAACGGGACGGCTTACAACCTGAACCTTGTGACCCCGTCGATTGGTGGGACTGCGGTTGCTGCTACGGCGGCTGAGATCAACGCTGCGGCGGACCTGTCCACTCGCCTTGTGGCTGCTACGGCAGCTACGTTGGCTGTGACGGTTGCTGACCACAGCGAGAAGGTCATCCTTCTCGACCGTGCGGCTGGGGTGACGGCGACGTTGCCTGCGGCTACGGGGTCGGGTGCGGTGTTCCGCTTCTCGGTCAAGACGGCAGTGACCAGCAACAACCACATCATCAAGGTGGCCGACAACACGGATGTGATGTCGGGGGCTCTGTTCGTCACCGATCAGGCTGCGGGTACGGGTACTGGGTTCAGTACCACGACGACCAGCGACACGATCACGATGAACGGCAGCACGACCGGTGGCCTTGCAGGCGGGCTGATCACGCTCGTCGACATCGCCACCAACCTCTACGCCATTGAGGGCAACATCGTTGCCACGGGCGTCGAGGCTACGCCGTTCAGCGCAACGGTGTGATAGGCGGGGGCTTCGGCCCCCGCTCTTTCCAAGGATGAGACATGGCAGCTAAGCGCATCCCTGACCTGACATTACTTGGTAGTGCAGACACGGCCAGTGATGACAGCCTTGTCATCTTTGACACGGGTGCAAACGAGACAAAGCGGATCTCGTTGTCCAATTTCATGTCGAGCCCGACGCTGTTCGGCTCGGGCATGAGCACGTTCCTCGCCACGCCGTCGAGTGCCAACCTACGCGCTACGCTGACCGATGAGACGGGTACGGGTGCTGCAGTGTTCGCCACCAGCCCGACATTGGTCACGCCGATTCTCGGCACGCCGACTTCTGTCACACTGACCAACGCCACGGGGCTCCCCCTTTCGACCGGCGTGACTGGCGTTCTCCCTGCCGCCAACGGCGGCACAGGGGTAGATAACTCGACTCGCACACTGACCATCAGCACGAACGGCGGCACGCTCAGTTTCGGCGGCGCATCCACCACGATGACGTTCCCAACTACCAGTCAGACTTTGGCTGGGTTGGCGTTGGCACAAACATGGACCGCTGCACAAACATTTCGAGCGACCAACGCAGTCCGCTCGGAAGCTGCATCCACGCAGGATGCGATGGTTCTGGCGGGTCGCGCAGGCGGCACTGGATCGTTCGCCGTCACTCTGACGCCGACCACGCTGTCAGCCAGCCGCACTGCGACTTTCCCTGATGCAAATACCACCGTCCCGGTGGCGACTCAGGTTCTGACGTTTAGCGGTCCCACGGCGGCGCGGACGATCACATTCCCCGACGCCAATTTCACGGCGGCACGGACGGATGCGGCCAACTCTTTCACCGGCACGCAGACCTTCAGCGGATCGGTGGTTCCGGCCACCAATACGGTGGACTCGGTTGGCTATACCGGGATGCCGCAAAACGCTCGGAGCGCGGCGTACACGACCGTTGCAGCGGACGCCGGCAAGTCCATCGTCCACCCGATCACGGACAACAACGCCCGCACGTTCACCATCGACAGCAACGCCAACGTGCCCTACCCAGTCGGCACCGCGATCACGTTCATCAACATGATCAACACCGTGACGATTGCGATCACCACGGACACGATGTACCTCGCTGGGGCGGGCACCACGGGCTCGCGCACGCTGGCCGCCTATGGCATGGCGACGGCGGTGAAGATCACTTCGACCTCGTGGATCATCAGCGGGAACGGGCTGACATGAGCGGGATCGTTCAGGCTCTCATCGGGTCGCTGAAGGCGGCTGCGGCTGTAGCTACGGACGCCTTCTTCAAGTACGTCACCCTGCTGCTGCCGGGAAACGGCACGAACGGCGCGCAGAACAACACGTTCATTGACGCCAGCACCAACAACTTCTCAATCACCCGCAACGGCAACACCACGCAGGGTACGTTTACTCCGTTTGGAGATAACTGGAGTAATTATTTTGATGGGACGGGGGATTATCTAGCTGCGCCTTCAGATGCCGCGTTTAATTTCGGTACGGGCGATTACTGTATTGAAGCGTGGGTGTATTTAACAGCCCACGGAACAGGACCGTCGGGCGCGTACAGTCTGCTTTTCAGTAGTAGCGGGGTCAATAACTACTGGGCGGTGCTATCAACAGGAGGTAATGTTTGGTTGCAGGCATATGACGGGTCTACTGCGCCTCAACAGAGTTCAGGGTCGCAGCTACAGTTAAACACTTGGAACCACGTAGCCTACGTAAAGAACAGCGGCAATTTTTCGATGTACCTGAATGGTACATCTGTGTACTCGGCTTCTCTGGCAAGTAGTTGGGGCGCTACAGCGGCATTCAATATAGGGGCATCGCCTACCTCTTACCCGGGGCATTACCTTGTAAACGGATACATGAGCAACGTCCGAGTAGTTAAGGGCTCCCCTGTCTACACCGCCAACTTCACACCCCCCACCTCCCCCCTCACCGCGATCACCAACACATCCCTGCTCACTTGCCAATCCAACCGCTTCGTTGACAACAGCACCAACGCCTTCACCATCACGCGCAGCGGTGACGTAAGCGTCCAGCGGTTCAGCCCGTTCAGTCCAACTGCGGCCTACTCGGCCTCGGTTATCGGCGGCAGCGGGTACTTTGATGGGACGGGGGATTATCTGACTGCGCCCAGCAACACGGCTTTTGAGTTTAGCAGCGGCAATTTTACTGTTGAGTGCTGGGTGTATTTTAGTTCCGTAGCGTCTGCTCAATATGTAATTGCAGGAAATCCTGGAACTTCGGTAAATTGGACATTTTATACAGCGGCTACAGGCACGCTTAACTACTATTTAAGTTCAAATGGCACCACTTGGGACATCGCTTCTGCCGTATTGATCGGCAATATATCTGTTGGACAGTGGTACCACGTTGCTTTAGTTAGAAACGGAAATACTTTCACTCCTTACTTTAACGGAGTGGCCGGGACAACAACTACTAGTTCTGCGGCAATTTTTTCAGGTAGCCAACCGGTTTATTTGGGAGGAGTGGGCAGTAGTTATTTTACCGGCTACATCAGCAACGCCCGTATCGTCAAAGGCACTGCCGTCTACACCGCAGCGTTTACTCCCCCAACCGCCCCACTCACAGCAATCACCAACACATCCCTCCTGCTGAACTTCACCAACGCGGGCATCATCGACAACGCGATGCTCAACAATCTGGAGACGGTGGGCAACGCGCAGATCAGCACGGCGCAGAGCAAGTTTGGTGGGAGTTCGATGCTGTTTGATGAGGTGGGCGACTACCTCACTGTGCCGGTTTCGGCAAACATGTCCCTGGGCACGGGGGACTTCACAATCGAGTGCTGGGTTAGGTTTGCTGTCAGCACTGTCGGCAACGGGCAGGGCATCTATCAACTGAGCAACGGCTATCTGAACTCAGCGGTGCGTGGGCCGGGGCTTGGTGTTGAAAACAGCGTGGGTGACTGGACCATCTATCACGGAACGACGTTCGCACAGTCAGGAACTGTGCCAACGGCGGGGGTTTGGTATCACACTGCGGTTGTTCGGTCTTCCGGCACAACGAAGTTGTACGTGGGTGGAACCTCGATCATCTCCGTAGCAGACACGACGAACTACACCGACCAATACTTTGTTATCGGCGGGTGGTACTCAACCGGGTTTTTGTTCAACGGCTACATAGACGACCTCCGCATCACCAAGGGCGTAGCCCGCTACACCGCCACCTTCACGCCGCCTGCTGCGGCGTTCCCGACATCATGATCCCACGCGACAAACTCCTCCACTTCGGTCTCGGATGCGTCTGGCTGTTCGCCGCTATGGTGAGCTACTGGGTGCTGGTGCTCTTCGGCATCGGCCCGTTCCTGGCCTACCATACGACAGTGTTCGGCATCCTCTACGAGATCAACCAACTGATCCGCAAAGAGGGCCAGCCTGATCCGTGGGACGCTGCCGCAACTGCGCTTCCGGGCTTCGTCGCCTGGGGGGTACTGGAGGCATTGAAGTGAGCCCACCCTACGAAGGGCCTGAGCGCCGCAGCGAGGCGATCACCGAAGATCGGGTGAAGCTGATGATCCAGGAGGCTGTGCAGCAGGCGCTGACCGCACACGAACAGCATCTTGTGACCCACATGGATCAGCAGTTCAAGGCGCTGCGGCAGACCTTCACCGACGCCTTCCCAGGCGGTGACCCGCACGGACACCGCATCGCCCATGAGAAGGCCATCGCCAACGCGGGCTGGTGGGACAAGGTCAAGAGCGACGCATTCGCCAAGACTGCGTCCCTGGGGTTGTGGGCGGTTGTAGTGTTCCTGGCCGTCGGGGTCTGGGAGCACGTCAAGAACGAAATGCGAAAGTAACGGAGCGGCTATGCCTAGCAACCTCACTGGTAGTGCGATCAATGCAACGTACGATCAGTTGCTGCATGTCGACGACGGTCCAACCGCAACGGAGAAGGTCGTCTACAGCGGCACCGGGGTTGCTACGGCCCTCAAGGTAGGTACCACATCCATTGGTGTGGGGAACCTCAGCCTGGGGGCTAACACCCTTTCGACCACGAACACCAACGGCAACCTTGTCCTGGCCCCCAACGGCACCGGTTCGGTCGCCATCAGCAAAGTCGCTGTTACAGGCGGGACCATTGCAGGCATCACGGACCTCGCCATTGCTGATGGCGGTACGGGAGCCTCGACATCTGCGGATGCACGAACGAACCTGGGCCTCGGTACGATGGCCACTCAGTCGTCCAACAACGTCAGCATCACTGGTGGGGCGATCTCCGGAGTCACCTTCACTGGCAGCTTCTCCGGCATCACGTCCATCGACTCCGGCACGTTCACGACGAGCAACGCGACGACCGGCGTCACGCTGACCAGCAATACGTTGTCGGCAGATGGTACCGATACCAACATCGACATCAACATCACGCCCAAGGGTACGGGCGAAGTGAACGTCACTAACATCGACGTGCTCAGCGGCAAGGTACCGTTCAACACCATCACGAACCGCGCCTACGCTTCGTTCTCGGACATCACTGACCAGACAGGTAGTGTGTCTGCGGCGACGGCAGTGAAGTTCGGTACGACAGAGATCGTCGGGGCTGGCGTCACGATGGTGACAGACGGGGCGAATCTGACCCGGTTGACGTTTGCTGTAGCGGGCACCTACATGATCGCCCCCAACCTCCAGTTCGCTAACTCGGATACCGCCGACCATGATGCAACGATATGGCTCGCGCTGAACGGCACCAATGTTGCGCGGTCAGCTACCAAGATCACGGTGCCCAAGGCCACTGACGGCGGCACGACGTTCTTCCAGATCATCTTCTACATCACTGTGACCGCAGGGCAGTATGTCCAGGTATTGTGGTTGCCGGAAAACGTTGCGGTCACCCTCGACCACACAGTGGCGGGGGCCATTGCTCCTGCGATTCCCTCGGCTATCGTTGTTACAGAGAGGATCGTGTAATGGCCAAGACACCCGCATGGCAGCGCAAGGAGGGGAAGGACCCCAAGGGCGGACTCAACGCCGCAGGGCGGGCGTCGTACAACAAGGCCAACCCTGGAAAGCCTGGGTTGAAGCCTCCGGCCCCAAACCCCACGAATGAGAAGGATGCAGCACGGCGGAAGTCGTTCTGTGCCCGGATGTCTGGGATGCCCGGCCCGCTGAAGGACGAGAAGGGACGACCGACCCGCAAGGCGCTGTCGCTCAAAGCATGGAACTGCTGACCTGTACCCGCTGCAAGACGGAGAAGCCGGGGACGCCGGAGTTCTTTCCGCTGCACAACAAGAAGCGCAACGGCTTGGACAGTTGGTGCCGTAGCTGTCGAGCAACCTACCGCAATGAGATCGCCAGGGGCAAGTTCCGCAACGTCATCTCCGATGAAGACCTCAAGGAGATCAAGCGGGACATCAAGGAGTGCGTCATCTGCGGCACCGGGGGAAACCTCGTGGTCGATCACGATCATGCGACGGGCGCAGTCCGGGGGATGCTCTGCAACCACTGCAACCGTGGGCTGGGGCACTTCCGAGACGACCCCCAGTTGCTGGAGTTTGCCCGCATGTATCTCCTCGCGTCGAACGACGCGCCGGAGTGGGCCGCTTACTGTGAGGAGGCTTGCTGACATGGCCGAATCCAAGCCCAACAACCCTGCGTTGTGGTCCCGTGTGAAAGCCGAGGCCAAGCGCAAGTTCGACGTGTACCCCAGCGCCTACGCCAACGCATGGGCTGCGAAGGAGTACAAGTCCCGTGGTGGGTCGTGGTCGGGTGCGGACAACCGGGTGAAGAAGCGTGGCTAAGGCAGGGCTTGGCAAGTGGTTCGGTGAGAAGTGGGTCGATGTCAAGACCGGAAAAGAGTGCGGTCGCTCAGGCACGGAGAAGTCCAAGCGGGCGTATCCGGCATGTCGTCCTCAGGCTGCGGCGCAGCGCATGACTTCCGCTGAGAAGCGTACGATCTCTGGTAAGAAGACCGGGCCTGCACGACAATCGTGGCCTGTGTCCCCCTCGGGAAAACGAAAGGAGTGACGAAGTGAGCACAATGTGGATTCGCGTGAAGAAGGACGGGTTCCTCTACCCGTACGACGACATTCTTGCCAAGAACTCGGACTGCGAAGTCATCCCTGAGGAAGTCGCTTTCCCGCAGAAGGCCATCACACCGGAAGTACAGGAGGCCATCGACCGCCATGCTGTTGTGGACGACACCCCTGCGGCTGTTCCGGAACCGGAGCCCGCCGCCGAACCGGAGGCCGCTACCAAGCGCCCCCGTGGACGCCCCAAGAAGGCTGCCGCCCTGGATCTCGGGACTGATGACATTCCTGAGCCGCCGCAGTACACTGCGCCCGAGTTGGCGGCGGAGGCTGCCCGAGGATTGCCGTGACCCCTAACGAGATCATCACCGAGGTACGGCGGCTGATCAGTGACACGAAGGTCGCGTATCGGTACTCGGACGCCGTGATTCTTGGCTGGGTCAACATGACCCTGCGGCGCACGGCTGTGCTGCGCCCTGACCTGTTCGGCGTGATCGGTGACATCTCCACGACTCCCAACACGGTACTGCAATCGACGCCAGCCGACTCCCTTCGGCTGATCGAGATCTTCCAGGTCAAGAACGGGGATGCGGTCACTGAGTCTCGGCGGGAGACGCTGGATCAGATGTACCCGAACTGGGTGAACGAAACAGCCGGTACGCCGGTCAACTTCATGCGCCACGTGCGCAACCCCAACAAGTTCTTCGTCTACCCCCGCCCCACGGCTGGGGTCATCCTCGTCGGAGAGTATGCCCAGACCCCGCCGAACTACGGCTTGAACGACACGATTCTGCTCATCCCCGACGCATTCTTCCCCGTCCTGGTGGACGGCGCGGTGTTCCTCGCTGAGTCGGTGGACAACGAGCATGTGAACTCCGGACGGGCCAAGCTCTTCCAGGATGCGTACACCCAGGCGCTGGGGGTGTCGTTGCAGTCCAGGGTCGTCACGGACACTGAGGAAAGCGGCATGGAGCCGAAGCAGGTGATCTGATGGCCGACCGTACCTTCGCCTCCCTTGTCCCTCGGCTGAGTCCTAGCGTGCCTGGGTGCCCGCAGCAGACGATGTTGCAGTACATCCGGGATGCGGCGATCCGAGCCTGCGAGCGTTCTCTCATGTGGCGCTACGAAGTGCCGCTGTTCAACTTGCTACCGGGGGTACACGAGTACCCCTACAACAAGCCGCTGAACGCTGATGTGCACGTGCTCTTCGATGCCCTGATGAATGACGAGGTGCTACAACGTCTGACGCTGGAGCAGGCGATTGCGCAGTTTCCGAAGTGGGCGGACCTGTACAGCGGGGAAGACCCTTCCGTCGTGTGGAGTCTGACACCCCCTGGCGTGTTCAACGGGCAGCAGTACAACGAGCAGTTGTTCAACGGCGGGTCAGGGTACGTCCTGCCGGACTCCATCGTCGCAGATGGTTCACAGCCGCGAGCGGTCTGCCAGATCAGCCCCGACAAGTTCATCGTCCTGCCGCTGCCGGACGCGGAGCGAACCTACCGCATGCGGATGTTCGTGGCCCTCAAGCCCAAGCGCACGGCCACTGCAATGGACGACGTGGCGTTCGGTGAGTTGGAGGATGTCATCCTGCATGGTGCACTGCAACATCTTCTGGTGCTACCGAACGTGCACTGGTCGGACCGCGAGCTTGCCGCGTATCATGCCAAGCAGTACACCTTCCATCTCGCGGAGCGTCGTGCCCGTGCCAACCTGGGCAACATGCGGGGGACGCTGATGGTGCGGTACCCCGGATTCGGAGTGTGAGATGGCCCTGAAGATCACCAACAACGCCTTCGCCACTGTCCCTGCGGCAGTGACGAGCATCCAGACCGCTCTCACGGTCAGTTCGGGGCAGGGTGCCCGGTTCCCATCACTCGGTGGATCGGACTACTTCTACGCCACGCTGGTCGATGTCAGTGGCAACTACGAGATTGTTAAGGTCACGGCGCGCACGGATGACGCAATGACCGTCGTCCGAGGGCAGGAAGGCACCCTGGCCATTCCGTTCCCCGCCAACAGCCGACTTGAGTTGCGTGTCACGGCGGAGAACCTCGACATCATGAATCAGGACGTGCTGCTCCTATGAACATCAAGCTCAAGAACAACGTCGTCGGTTACCTTGCCACGACGATCAACGCTTCCGACACCGGCATCGTCCTTCAGGCTGGCGATGGAGCGGACTTCCCTTCTCTCAGTGCTGGGGAGTACTTCTACGCCACTCTGGTAAGCAGCGGGGGCACACTCGAAGTAGTCAAGGCGACCGCCCGTGTGGGCGACACCATGACCGTTGTGCGAGCACAGGACGGCTCCTCGGCCACTGGCTTCGCAGCAGGCTCGCGCCTTGAGATGCGGGTCAATGCGCAGGCCGTCCTCGACGCCGTGACGCAGAACTCCACTGTTGCCGCCAATGTCTCGTTCACCCCTACTGGGGGTATCGCCGCTACGAATGTACAGGACGCCCTGACCGAGGTCGATACCGAGAAGGTGGCGTTCACCCGTCTGGACGATAACGACGGATCCACCCTGGTGGGCTTCCTACAAGCCGGAACCGGAGCACAGCCGCGTACGGCGCAGAACAAGTTGCGCGACATTGTCAGCGTACTGGACTTCGGTGCGGACAACACGGGGGTGTCCGATTCGTATCCGGCGTTTGCCGCAGCCTGGACCAAGATCAAGACTGCTGGTGGGGCTATCCTCATCCCCCCTGGTACGTACCTTCTCAATACGCAGTGGGCGCTCGACATTGACACGAGCCTACCGCACAACTACGAGATCCTCGGCTACGGTGCCACCATCATCACGGGTGCGGCTGTTACAAGCTGGGCGATCAAGGTTTATGGTAGCTACAACAACCACGGCCTGAAGATCGAAGGCTTGCAGTTCGATCAGCGTGGCAATGCCAACGTCAACGGTGCAATTCTGGCCCAAGGCACCAGCAACCTGCGCATCGTCAAGTGTTCGGTGGAGTTGGGACTCAACAAGGCTGGCTGGGCGGCCGTTCAACTCGAAGACCTCACCCCTGGCAACGGTGACACGGGCTGCTTCTGGACGCTCATCGACGGGTTTACCACCCGAGCACGCACGGGCGTTGATGTGTTCGTCGCGCAAACCACCGCGACCACTACGCTTACCAACGGCAGCAACCTGATGACCGTGGCCGCAGTGACGGGCACCATCGTTGTGGGGCAAGTGGTGTTTGATCTGGCGGGAGCACCTGTCGGCGGGCAGAGCCTGTTGCCGGTGGGTACGGTGGTGACAGCGCAGGTATCCGGTACGCCCGGTGGCGCAGGCGTCTACCGGTTGTCGAGTAACGCACTCGGCAGTACCACCACCGATACGGTGGCGTTTGCGCGATACAGCGACTTCGGCGTGCGTATGGCCGGTGCGCAGAATGCGACCAAGATCATCAACTGCTCGTTCGCCACGGTGGTAGATGCTGTCCGCCTTGATCCCGGCAGCTCTACGCCTGCCCCCGGCTGGCCCAGTGGTGATTTAGGACACCCCAATGGCTTGCGCGTGGAGCGCAATGACTTCGAGGGCGTGGTCAACGCTATCAAGGTGAATACCGACTTACCGGCCATTATCATGCCCGTGGGCCTGATGGCTAAGAGCAACCGGGTGGAGTCGTCATACAGCTACTTCAACATCGGCAGCAACACACCGTTCATCGCGGATGCAGCCACGTTCACCGGCAGCATTGCAGCGGGTACCAACGTCCTAACCGTGACTGGCATCACCGGCACCATCGCAGCGGGGTCAGTGGTCACTGGTACTGGTGTACTGACGCCTGCAGTAGTGCAAGCATATGGCACCAGCGGCACAACCGGCACGGGCGGCAACGGCACCTATGCTTTGGCTCTGACGCATGCGGCGGCTGTTTCCGGACCTATGGTGGTCAGTGGTGTGCGGTACCTACCGGACCACAGCACGCCCCCCACCCTGGGGCCGGACTACACGGTGACCGGATCGTCGGACAACTACATCATCAACCCCAACGCGCAGATCGTATACGCGGCGCAGAGCACCTACTACGCCGACTCGTTCAGTCAGGCAGGTGGTCCGTCTGACTACACCGTCATCACGGAGGGCGTAGGCAAGAACCTCATTTTGCGTAATCTGTCCTGGCAGTCGGCGTGGAATACGGCCCACTTGGTGATGGGTCAGCAGCACTACTGGACGGACACCAATGGCAACCTCCGCACTAAGGCTGGTACCCCTGCGTATGACGCGGACGGATCCCTTGTCGGCCTGCAAGGCACACCCACCAGTGCGCCGACTATGGGCAACCTGTTCGTCAATCCGTGGTTCAACGTGTATGGTTCCGCAGCGACTACGGGCGTGTGGGGTGTTAGTGGCGGGCCGCCCGTGGGGTGCAGCACTACGCCTGTTGGTGTGGTGTGGTCCGCTACGCCACCTAGCCCGTGTCCCAACAACCCCACCGGGCAGGCCGCACGAATCCAGTCCATCGGTACGACAGTCAGTAACGGGCTGATCCTCTCGCTGGACTCGCCGCACCTTACCAATGGCGATACGGCGGCATGCGGCGTGTGGGTGTTGTCGCCCAACCTGAGCACGGCCAAGGCTGTTGTGTACGCGACCGACGGCGCTGGTGCAACTGCGGTGTTGGGCAGTAACACGGTGGCGAACACTTGGCAGTTCATTCGCTGGTCGCAGCCACTGACGACGAAAGCCAGCGCCGTGCTGTATGTAGCTGCGGCGTCTGGTACTACGTTCACGGCTACGGTGCCCTACGGCAGCAACGTCATGACGGTGACCAGCGTCACTGGTGTCATTGTCGCGGGCGATACGTTGATCGGCGGCCCAACCATCACTGGCCTGGACATCCATCCGCTGGGGGCCAGCATCACGATTCAGGCCTATGGCACCAGCGGTACCACGGGCACGGGCGGTGCAGGTACTTACGCCTTGAGTTCGGTGCTGACGCGGGAAGTCACAGCACAGGTGATGAACACTGTCACCAGTTTCGTGACCAACACGGTGGTGTGGGCTGGCGCGTTTCACATGACACCGGGGGCGTTTGCCCCCAGCGTAGTTGAGGACAGCTTCGCGCAGGATGAGTACGGCTTCGAGGTCAACCAGCAGGGCGACGTGCGGATGAAGCAGCGCCTGCTGGTGGGGGCTACTTCTCCGGCTCCGGCAGGTACGGGCACCCGCGTGCAGATCTATGGCGGGTCAGCAACGGGGGCTAACGTTCTTCAGCGTCGGTTCAGCGCAGACGCCAGCGGACCAGCATTCGTACTCAGTAAAAGTCGAGGTACAACAGCAACCGCTACTGATCTTGTTCAAAACGGCGACCAGCTTGGTGGCTTGATTTTCCAGGCTACGGACGGGGCGGCGTTCGCTTCTGTGGCATCGATTGAGGCGTACATCGACGGCGCTGTAGGGGCCGGCGATCTGCCGACGATGGTGACGATCAACACGTCCAACGATGGTGCCGCTACCGGCAGCGAGCGCATCCGATTCACATCGAGTGGCTCGACCGAGGCGAACGGCAAGATCAAGGCCCACCGTGGCACGTCCATCCCCGCAGGCGGTACCACGGGCGCGGGCTTCGAGGTCAGCAACGCGGTGAACTTCGGCATCTACTTCGGCTCTGGAGCGCCGACGCTCTCGGCCGCGCAGGGCTCGCTCTACATGCGCAGCGACGGCAGCAGCACCACCACCCGCGTCTACGTCAACACCAACGGCAGCACGGGCTGGACCTCGATCACCACGGCGACCTGATCATGAACCCACTCCTCCTAGGTCCGATCCTTGAGGTCGGCAAGACACTGCTCGACCGGTTCGTTCCCGACCCGGCGCAGAAGCAAGCCGCCGAGATGGAATGGCTGAAGATGGCGGCTGACGGTGAACTCAAGCAGGTCATCGCGCAACTGGAGATCAACGCCCGGGAGGCTGCGCATCCGTCCATCTTCGTGGCTGGCTGGCGGCCTTTCTTTGGCTGGGCTGGCGGCTTCGCGTTTGTCTACGCCACCGTGGTTCAGCCGCTGCTGGCTTGGTGGGCTGGCATCAAGGGCTGGCCGGTGCCGCCCGTACTGAACATCGACCTGCTGTGGGTCGTGGTGACGGGTCTGCTGGGGATCAGCGGGTTCAGGACGTTCGAGAAGACGAAGGGAGTCACGAAGTGATCGACTGGAGCCTGTACCCCAACTTCTCCGAGCCTGAGTTCCGCTGCCGACACTGTGGTGTGTCGAAGATGGAGCCTGAGTTCCTCGGACGGTTGCAGGCTCTGCGGGACGTGTACAAGCGCCCCATGCCGATCACTTCGGGGTACCGCTGCCCGGACCATCCAATCGAGAAGGCCAAGCCTGAACCCGGCATGCACTCGACAGGACTGGCCGCCGACATCGGCGTGCAGGGCGCGGACGCGCATGAGATCATGAGGCTGGCGTTCCACCTCGGGTTCACCGGCATCGGTGTTCAGCAGAAGGGTTCGGGCCGCTTCGTCCACGTCGATCTGCGCAAGGCCCCGATGGTCTGGAGCTACTGATGGCTGGCGTCAAGATCACCACGTTCCTCGGCACTGCGCCGAAGATCTCTCCTGAACTGCTGCCCAACACGGCAGCGCAGATTGCGACCAACTGCAAGCTGTACTCAGGCGACCTGATCCCCTACCCGCAGCCCGTGGTAGTCGCCAACACGGGGCGCACTGGCGCGATCAAGACGCTGTACGCCCTGCGCAATCCGAGCAACCCCAGCGATCTGAAGTGGCTGTCATGGCTGACGGATGTGGACATCGTCACGTCCATCGAGACGGACGCTGAAGAACAGCGGTTCTACTACACCGGGGATGGGGTACCCAAGGTCAGCACGTACGCCCTGGCTACGGCGTCGGCTCCGTACCCTGCGGGGTACTACGATCTCGGCCTGCCGCTTCCGCCCGATTCCGCCACGCTCACGACGACTGCGGCTACGTTTACGCAGAAGACCTCGTCTAGCGTTGCCAGAGACGCGAGCAACATCGTCACCCTCATCACCAGCGCGGCGCATGGGTTGCGTACTGGCAACTCAGTCACAGTGTCCGGGTTCTCGTTCCGCAGTGGGACGTACAACCAAGCGGGCACGACCACCATCACGGTGACGATCACTGGTCACGGTCTGTCGAACGGAGCTACTGTCTCGCTGGACTTCACGTCTGGCACGGCGAACGACGGCTCCTTCGTTATTAGCAACGTGACGCTCAACACGTTCGACGTTGTTGCCACATCCTCTGCCACGACGAGCGGCGATGTCCGTATGGACATCCGAGGATTCAATGCGACCAACGTGGAGTGCACGGTGGTCAACGCGACGACGTTCACCTACTTCAGTCCCGGACCCGCCACGGCGACGTTCAGCATCAGCGACGGTAAGATTGACCTTGGTGGGCTCACGCAGGCGCGTTCATACGTCTTCACGTGGTACACCCCCTGGGAAGAAGAGTCCGTGGCGTCGAAGCCTTCGGACAACCTCTACATCAAGGAGGGGATCACCGTCACGGTGGGCAACCTACCCACCGCTGCTCCTTCCGGCAACAACTTCATCCGTGGCGTGCGGCTGTATCGGACGCTGGCGTCCGTGTCTGGTACCGAGTACTTCCTCCTCAAGACGCTGTGGTTTCCCACGGCGCTTGCCAACGTCCAGCGCACGAGCAACGTCTCCAGGGTGCAGTTGGCGTTCCCACACAACTTCGCCATCGGAGATCGGTTCAAGATCAGCGGCTGCTCGGTGGCTTCGTTCAACATCACGGGCGGTATCGTCACTGACATCGTCGACGACAACACGTTCGAGTATGCCCAGGTGGCTGCTGATGTCGCCAGTACTGCAGCTACGGGTACGCTGTACCACGATGTCTCTCAGAATCCGCCTACGACCACAGCCCGGTATTGGGGGGATGGGACGTACGACTTCACCGACGACTTCGACTCCACGCTGCTGCTGGACATCCTGGGGTCGGACGAGTACGACCCGCCGCCTGACGACCTCAAGGGGCTGACGGCCATCCAGAATCAGGTCCTCTGTGGGTTCGTCGGCAACAAGCTGTACTTCTCGGAGATCGGCCGTCCGCACGCATGGCCCACCGGCTACGCACAGACCATCGAACATCAGATCGTGGGGGTTGCCCCGCTTGGCGGCTCTGCCCTGGTGATGACCGATGGGTATCCCTACGTCGTGCAGGGCTCGGATCCGGCGTCGTTGTCTGTCTCCCGCGTGGACGTGCTGTACCCATGCCTGAACAGTCGCAGCATCGTGGCGATGAACTACGGCGTCGTGTACTCCACCCATGACGGGTTGGCAGTGGCGTCCACTGGCGGCACACAACTGATCACGCGGTTGCTGTACAACAACGACACGTGGCAGACTGAACTCAACCCCTCAACGGTTGTGGCTGAGTACTATGGGGATGCCTACTTCGCCTCGCACTCAGCGGGGTCGTTCGTCTTCGAGCGCGACGAGCGGATCGGCGGGTACTTCGTAGACACCCCCTACATCTTCACCGCGTCTTGGTACGACACTGTCACAGGCAAGCTGTACTACGCCAGTGGGACGGCTGGGGATGTCTACGAGTGGGACAACCTCTCACAACCTCCTGTCGTCCAGGAGTGGAAGTCCAAGGTCATCGTCACCCAGAACATGATCAACCTCGGCGCGGCCCGTGTCATTGCAGACTACGCTGCCGAGACGGCTACCTGGGACTCAGTGTCCACGCAGTGGCAGAACACCACGGCGTCCTGGAGTAGCGTCGATCCCGTGACGTTCAAGCTGTGGGTGGACAAGCAACTGATCTTCACCACGACCGTGGCGGACAAGGACACGTTCCGCTTGCCCACCGGCTACCGATCCGACACGTTCGAGGTGGGCGTGGAGAGCAACATCCGGGTACGGGCGGTCCACTTGGCTGAGACGGCACTGGGTCTGCGGGAGGTCTGATGGCGCGTCTGCCCAACTTCGCTGCGGTCCCCAACATCCCACTGAGCGACCTCAACAACTGGCAGTACTCCACGCTCAACGCGCTCAAGGAGAACGTCGAACTGCTGACGGGCGCTCGGTCGGGCGGTGCACTGCGTGCGGTCACCAAGGCACAGATCACTGTGTCCGCCCCGGCTGCGCAGAACATGACGACCGTGACTGCGCAGGGGGTGGGGTATACCATCAGCGGTGTGAGCGTTCCGGCGCTCGATGACTACAACCAGCTTCTCTCCAACGTGCAGACCCTCGCCAACGACGTGGCGTCCCTGCGGGCTACGGTCAACTCGCTCATCGCACAACTGAAGGCGTGATCATGAACTTCCTCTCCCCCACCCCCGCGTCGACCACATCGCTGGATCTGCCGCCCGCGCTGGCCAGTCTCATGTCGATGTCCTCCACCCAGACGCCCGACATGGCTGCCCAGGCTCCGATGACTCCCGTCGGACTGAACACGGCCATGCCTGCGCAGTCTACGTTCATGCCGCAGTTCCAGGAGGGAGGCTCCGTGGAGCCCACGATGGCAGGGCTGAACCCGCAGATGCAGTCCGGTGCCCCGATGGATGGGCAGATGCTGGAGATGCAGATCAACCAGTTCGCCAGCCAGCACCCGGAGCAGGTGCAGATGATGCAGCAGGCCATCGCAGAGGTCATGCAGACCGGACAGTTGACCCCACAGGAACTCAACACTGTTGTCCAGTTGGCAACGGTCGCTGCGCAGAATCCGGAGATGTACCCCTACGTGCGCAAGTTCGCCATCCAGCAGGGCATCGCCACCGAGCAGGACCTACCCCCGCAGTACGACGAGGGGCTGGTGTTCATCCTGCTCCTGGTGGGGCGTGCAGTTCAGCGACAGATGGGCGGTGGCATGGGCGGCATGGAGCAGGAGGACGAAGAGGGCGATGAGTACGAACTCGAAGCCCCCATCCCCACCATGAAGGAAGGCGGGGCGATGAAGAATCCTGACAGCAAGCCTGTACTTGCCATGCTGCATACGGGAGAATACGTCATCCCCGAACACATCGTCCGTGAAAAGGGGACCGCCTTCTTCGACCGCATGATTGGTAAGGACCAGATGGCATGATGCAGATCGAGATGCTCACACCCGCACGGGTCACCGAGTTGTGGCCTGTGCTGGAACCGCTGCTCACTGCGGCGTGTGAGGGCAACGAGATCGCCAAGGACGAACTCGAAGCAGGCGACGTATACGTCCTTACACAAACTGACATGGCCGTTGTGTTCGTGGGCTTCGAGGGCGCTGACCCTGCCTGCATCGTGGCGTTGCAGTTCAACATGACCAACGGTCGCAAGGGCGCAGACGTGATCGCCCTGGCAGGGCGCAACCTCATGAAGTTCAAGGCTGCGTACTGGGATACGATCCTGGATTGGCTTCGTGCCAACGGTGTACAGTTCCTCGATGCCTACGCTCCTGATCGCCTTGCCCGCATCTACCGCAGCAAGTTCGGCTTCAACAAGTCCTGCTCGTACGTAAGGATGTCGCTATGAGCAAAGCTCTCAAGACTGTCGTGATGGTGGGTGTCGCTGTTGCGATTCCATTCGTTGCGCCTATGATCGCAGGCTCTGCCGCACTGGCAGGCGTCGTCGGCACTATCGGAACTACCGCCACCTCCGCCCTTGTCGGTGCAGGCATCAACGCAGCCACAGCCGCAGCCCTAGGAGGGAACGTCGAACGAGCGGCGTTAACAGGGGGCATCGGCGGTGGCCTAGGGGGGTATTTCAACGCACCGGGTACAGTAAGCTCGTCGATGCAGTCGACTATTGCTTCGAATCCGCAAGGTGCGTTCCTTGGGGAAGGGGTGGCGTCTGGTGTTCCATCCTTTGACGCGGCAGCTACTTCCGCAGGGCTGACTTTGCCGACTGCGACACCAGCGGCGGCTCCTCTGATGACTCAGGGAGCATTCCTCGGAGAAGGGATGGCGTCCGGTGTTCCGTCCTTCGATACGGCAGCTATGGAAGCCGGACAAGGACTTAGGATGCCCCCTACTACCGGCACGCCTGCTCCGGTCATGACGGCTGGTGGAACGCAGCCCATGCTTGCATCGCAGGCTCCCGCAGCAGGGGTCACCACCACTGGTGCCCCAAGGACCTTCACGGAAGCCGTACAGCGCATCCCAGGGGAGATCGCCGGTCGGTTCAAGGACCCCAAGGCCCTGGCTGACCTGACGCTGCGTGCGGCTGGTGCCCTTGCGGGTTCCGCCCTGGCGGGGCAGGGACTGTCTCCTGAGGAGCAGCGACTCCTGAACGAGCAGACGCAGGAACTGCGGCAACTGCGTGAGACGAACACGGCGTTGTTCAACCAACGCCTGGAGGCGGCACAGGGTCTCATCGGTGAGTCCAAGTACTTCGACCCCGAGTACTTCGGTCTGCAACGTGCCCGTAAGGCACAGGTGGCAGGTGCCGTCGCCAAGCAGGCAGGACTGCGCGGACTCCGGGGTGACCGTGCGGCTGCGGAAGCGCGGCGGTACGACATTGCCACTGGTCGCAATGTGGGTACGCAGTTCGACGTGGGCTACCAGACTGGTGTCCAGGGGCGCATTGGTACGCTACAAGCTGGGCTGGCCGCGCTGCCAGGGCCGATGAGCATGACCTCTGGGTATGAGGGTATCCGTGGTGCGTATGACACGGAAGAGCGCCGTCGCCGCCAGCGGGAGCAGGACATCGGATCCCTGTTCGGATCGCTGACTGGTGGTAGCCAGTCTAAGTCGCCGGGGCTTCGACCCCCTGGTGGTTGAGGAGAGATCATGGCTCTGAGTCTTGGACGACTCCTCGGCGGTGCCGGGGTTGCCGCTACTTCAATGCGGCAGGCCGAGGAGGCTGAGCGTGTTGCACGGCAGAATCAACTCGCCACCGAAGAGCGCAACAGGCTGGAGTTGCTGCGACAGGGACAACAGCAGGTGCCGGAGGCCGTGGCTCCGTCCTTTGTCGACGCCAGTGGCATGCCGATCATGCCCACTCGACAGATCGCCCCTCCATCGCCCGCTCCGGCTCCTGCCGCTCCAGGACTTGCGCAACCCATGTCGCGGGAACAGGCCGCGTTCATGGAGGCCAATGTCGAATACCCGCCCGTAGGCGGTGGTCGAGGCACGTTCGTAGGTCCTGCCCCGGCTCCTAGCACGCCAGTTCTGTTGCGTCCTGGTGACGAACGACTCATGCGCAACGCGCAGGAGAACTACCGTATGCGGGCCATGCGCCTGCGTGACGCACAGATCGGGCTGGATCGGCTGTTGAGCACACCGAACGCGCCTGCCCGCATGGTGGCGAACCAGCGTGCGCTTGTTGCGCGTGAGACCGAGCAGCTTACGGCTGCTATGCAAGGGCTTGAGCGGTTGGTGCCGCCCCCTGCTCCTGCCGCCCCTGCTGCGCCCGCACCTGCTGCCCCCACTGCGGCTCCTGCCGCGCCTGCTGCATCCTCCGTCTCTCCACAGACGGCCAGCATGTTCGCCTCCTTGGAGCAGCAGAATGGTCTGCCGCAGGGCTTGTTGAACGCTGTGATGTCGGTCGAATCTGGTGGTCGTCCAGGTCTCACGTCCCCCGCAGGTGCTCAGGGGTACTTCCAGTTCATGCCCGATACAGCGGCTCAGTACGGTGTGAAGGTGAACGACCTCGCATCGGAAGCGAGCGGTGCCGCCCGCATGTTGGCTGACCTCCTCCGTATGACAGGAGGCGATCTCGATCAGGCTCTAGCCGGGTACAACTGGGGGATCGGCAACGTCCGTAGGCAGGGCATGACTGCCATGCCCCCCGAGACACGAGCCTATATCCCCAAGGTTCGCGCTCTCCTACAGCCGGGTGCGACGGTTGCCGCTGCTGCACCTGCTGCACCTGCTGCACCTGCTCCGGCTGTCGCACAGGCTGAGCCGCCTTCCATCACGATCACGGCTCCGAAGCTCAAGACCTCCACGACGTACCTGCGCGACCCCAACGCCATCACGCAGGACATGCGGATGGCAATGCAGCAGCGTGAGGAGATGGCACGGCTGGCACGGCTATATCGGGACGCAGGCATGGGGGCTCAGTACATGGAGGCCCGCGCCAAGGTCATGGAGATGGACAATGGGATGATGTACCTGCAAGGTATGCAGGGCATCCAGGAGTTCTCCACCGTTGGTGATCCCCGTCGCCTCATGGCTGTGTGGTCACAGTACTTCGGATCCCCGGTCGGCGTGCAGCCGCGCTCCGATGGATTGTTCGACCTGTTCGTGGATGGTCAGCGCATCATGGAGGGTGTGAGTCAGACCGATGTCACCGACCGGGCGCGGTCCTCGTTCGACGTGGCGTTCCGCAAGCAGAAGGCAGAGGCTGCCGCCACTGCGGGCATGAAGCAGTTCGAGTCCATGCTCAAGCAGGCCGAGGCCAATGCCGGTGAACTTGCCAAGATGATCCGCGAGATCGCTGTGGCCCGTACGAACGGTGACATCAACATGGCCCTGGAGACCATGAAGCAATCGCGGTACGATGTGAAACCGACAGGTGCTGGTGACGGCACACTCATCATCACTCCTCCCGGCTACGGCGCTGTGCCTTACCTGTTCAATCCGACCGGCAAGACTATTGAGATCAATGGGGTCAAGGTACAGTCCAACTCTGCGTATCCGATTGCAGGGTTGCCGACATACGGTGGAACAAGGCCCAGGGGGTAATTCATGGCTACCGCAGGACTGACCCTAGGACAGCCCGCCGATCCGTTTGCACCTGTCGGCCCTATGGGTTCCGGGTTGGCAGGACTTGGTCCGTCCACTGCGGATCTTGCCGTGATGGGCGAGCGCCTTGGTGGGCGCAGTCAGTTCACGATGCCTACGGCGCAGGCACCGGTTTCCATCGCCGTCAGCCCGTCATCCAACAAGGTGTTCGTGCAAGGCATTGTGTTCGATGCCGACGACGCTGCGAGTGCACTGGAGTCCGAAAAGCTCCTGTCTGCCCCCGGCACGGGCTTGCCGTCTTCGGGGGATTGGGTGCCCCTGGACGCGCAGGCGTATGGGCAGTACCTGGAGTCGATCCGCAATCCCAGTCTGTGGCGGCTGGCAAAGAAGAACTTCGGGCGTGGTGTTGACGCCATGCAGGCCCTGGCGGGCCGGGGCTTGCAGCTTGCCGGTGCTGAAGAAACTGGTGGGCGCATCGTCGCTCAACAGGAAGCCGATCTCGCCAAGACCTCTCCGTTCGAGCGGCAGTTCACGGACATCGGGGAGCCCAACCGAGGTGTGCTCGACTGGTTCGTTGCCAACCTCGCGCAGCAGGGACCCAACCTGCTGGAGTCCGTGGCCGTTGGCCTCGGTGGCTTCGCTGCCGGTACGGCAGTAGGCGGCAATCCACTGGCCGGGGCAACCGCCGCACTCGCTGGTCTCGCTGGCAAGTCTGCGTTCAAGCAGTCTGTGATGGCGGCAGCACGCAAGCGAGCGGCCGGTGAGGCGCTCACGGCTACCGAGAACAAGTTGCTGCGCGAAGCTGCTGGCATTGCTGGTGCCACGGCTGCGTCGTACACACAGAACCTTGCCACGGGTGCGGCTGACATCTACGGCGAACTGCGGGACCAGGGTGCTGACGCTGACGATGTCGATGCCCGCATGAGGGCCTTGGTCGGGTCGATCCCATATGCGGCGATGGAGACTCTGCCTGAGTTCCTGCTTGCCAGCCGTGTGCTCGGGAACGTTGGCGCTTACAAGGCGATCACACCGGGGACTAAGCTGCCTGCCCGTGGGAGGGAACTTCTGCGCCGTGGTGTGGTGGGTGGAACCATCGGTGGTACTGCCGAAGGCACCACAGAGCTTGGGCAAGAGGCGCTTCTGCTGCGTATCTCCGGACAGTCCCTCACGTCCGACGAGGCACAGACGCGACTGATCAATGCTTTCGCTGCGGGCTTCGGTGTCGGCGGTCCCATCGGTGCTGTGGCTAACCTGCGTGGGCGCAAGCCGGAGAACCTGCTCAACCCTGGGTCGACTACGGAGCCGACTTCTCCGACTCCTGCTGCTCCTCCTGTACTACCAGCCGACGCACCTCCTGGGACCCAGGGAGAGTTGTTCCCCATCGCTCCTGGGGAGATGGCAGGCCCTGCGTTCTCGCCGCTCCCTCCACAACCCACTCCGGGCGTCGTGCCTGCCCAGCCTGGGCAGATGGCGCTGTTCGAACCGACTGCGCCCACGGTCGCGTCCAGGATGGAGCGTGGCATGATGCCGCCTGGACCGATGGCGCAGGGTCAGTTACCCCTGGTCGGTGGTCAGGTTGCGCCCGGATACGTGCCGCCGCAGGCGTTCGCTCCTGAGGCTCCCGCAGTCCCCGGTCTATCCCCGCAAGAAGCCGCCGCACAAGGTGCGCTTCAGTTCGCTCCGCCTGCTCCTGAGCCTTGGCGGGCGCAGCCCTTGCGTACTGCCCAACGGCGTCGTCAAGAGGAGCAGATGCTTGCTCAGCAGGCCGCACAGCGTGAGGCAGACCTGGAACGACTGGCCGTTCAGGCTACGAATCAGCGACTACTGGAACAAGCAGGACTTGCTGAAATGCCTGCGCCCGCACCGGCTCTGCCGATGGTGCCCATCACCCCCCGTCAACCGCAGCAGTTGCCGCTGTTCACGCGCCGTCAGGCTCCGATCCCGCCGAAGGCAGGGCAGTTGCGTCGTGGGCGCAGGATGGAGCAGCCCGCTCCTGCTGCACAGCCCGACCGTGGTATCCGGCAGGCGACGTTGCAACTGCCGATGTTCACCGCCGAAGGGGAGCCCTCGCTGCCCGCGCTCAAGTCTGCGGGTGTCAAGAGGAAGGTTGCTGCTGCACCCACTCCTGCACCTGCGAAGAAGACTGCTGGTGCCCGTGGTCTGAAGAAGGGTGCCAAGGTCGTTGCTGTCGAAGTGAAGGAGACGCCAAGTGCCGTTCAAAAGCCAAGCGCAGCGCCGGTACCTCCACAGCCAAGAACCAAAGCTGGCGCAGGAGTGGGAAAGAAAGTACCCAGTGAAGCGAAAGCTGCCGGAAAAGGTGCAGCTCTCAAGCGCGGGAAGAAAGAAGAAGTAGCGCCGAAGAAGGCACCTGCACCGAAGAAGGAACCCGCGCCCCCAAAAGCCGAGGGGGCCGCCGCCCCCGCCCCCGCTGAGGTACGTACAGCAATCCGCAAGTTGCGGGCTGCATTCGGAAGTAGGCTTCAGGCGCAACGTCAAGACAACGACCGGCTACGTGCATTCCGCAACCCGGCTCTGGCCCGGGCAATCACTGCCAACGATGTTGCCAGGGCACTGGACATTCTGTCCAACAGTAAGAACGCTGTCATCGCCTGGGTTGGTAAGCAGGCCAAGGGCATCTCTGGTCTGAGCATCCGCCTCGATCCGGATGCTGCCGAGTACACAACTGGCAAGCTGAAACAAGACCTGGAGAATGCCAAGATCTCCCTTGCCATACTGGATAGGCTGCGTGAACTCGCGCCCACGGTTACCGACACAACGTCGCTGTTTCCATCTGCACTGAATGCTCCTGTCGAGATCGACGGTGTGCAGCGGATGGCTAACCCGGTATTCGGTGTCGCGCAGATCACCAAGACTGAGTTTGACAAGCTCCTCGCGGAATACGAAGGACTCATAGGTGGGCGGGAAGAGTTCGTCCGGGCCATGATCCGGTACGCTGAGAAGCCGATGGCTGTTGGTGGTTCCTACAACCCGGATACCAAAACCGTCTCAGTGCTTGGTGAGTATGAAGCCCGCCAAGAGGGGATCCTTGGGCACGAGTTGGTACATGCCCTAACGGTTGATGCCATCAAGAGCCCCACGACTGCGCAGCGTGAGCCTGTGCGCAAGCTCCGTGCGTTGTTTGAAGCTGTGAAGGACAACCCCGAGATCTCGCAGACCTACGGCGTCACCAGCCTGGAAGAGTTCGTTGCCGAGGGATTGAGCAACCCCGAGTTCCAGTTCCAGCTTTCGCGTATCCCCTATGAAAACACCACTGCCTGGGGCAAGTTTGCGCAATTCATCGCAGATATCCTGGGTCTGAAGGCAGACAACGCCTTCATGGAACTCATCGCTCTGTCTGAGCAACTCACGGCTCCTCCTGTGCCCACTCCGGCACCAACCGCCGCACCCGCAGTCGATGAGGAAGCAGCGGCAGAGGCTGCTGAGGAAGCCATCATGGCTCGGGCGGAGGCAGACGTGGATGCCGGTCCGATTGGGCAGGCGCTTACCAAGATCGACGATGGTGACATCGACACCAAGGCCAAGGTCCGTG
>Ga0181351_1000082_pt1 | contig 24251 bp, 26 predicted proteins | sample Su13VDMM15SD_FD_170485 | JGI IMG/M metagenome (GOLD analysis project Ga0181351, IMG submission 170485) | Freshwater viral communities from Lake Michigan, USA - Su13.VD.MM15.S.D | ecosystem: Environmental > Aquatic > Freshwater > Lake | place: USA: Michigan | collected 2013-07-16 | reverse complement strand
GAATGGATTTACAAAAGTATTTGTTCCAGTCCAAGTCGCCCCTGTGTTGGTAATTCCTTGTGTCGCCAGTTGGTTTTGTGATTGAACTAAATTAACCCCATTGAACCCTGCTCCAAATGTAATACTGGTCTGTGGTCTATATACACTCCATTCGTTTGTTCCAGTCCATATATTGTTGCCGTTCTGTCCCTGTGCAGAGTTTCCATTGATGGTTCCTAACACAGTCAAATCTCCATTAACCGTTACATCACCTAGAAAAACATTCAAGTCTGCACCAAAGATAGTAGGATCACGTCTGTTCTCAATATGCTTTAGAGACATTTATACTATAGACCAACATTTTAATTACCGAGACAAAAGAAGTTAAAGAAATATCCATACTATAAGTATGGATGAAGAAAAGGCAAAAAAATATGATAATCACTTGAAACGGGTTAGTGAATACCAAAAAGCACACCCTGATAAGTGCCGAGATAAATGCAAGAAGTATCATGAACGTCTAAAAGAAGATCCAGAGAAATATGCAGCTCTACTGGAAAAGAAAAAAGAATATTATCAAAAGGTAAGAAAACCTAAATTAGATGCTGAAAAATCTAAAAAGAAAGAAGAAAAATCTAATAAAGTATAGATTATATATAGAAATCTAAATATAGAATAAGTATTTTAGATTTCAAATACTTAAAATAGATTATAGAAAGTAAAAATTAATTAATTTCTACCTATTTATATCTAAAATAATCTATTTTGTATTAGATTATTTTAAATACTTAGATTTCTTATTCAAATACTTAGATTTCTTTTATTGTATTTAGATTTTCAATGGTTTAGGTATAAACTCAATCTTCTTGTCTTTTAAGGAATAATCAAATGTTTCAGGTTTCATCTCAAAGTATCCTTTATAACTGATAGGTTTATCACTGGATGCCTTGCAGATATAATGACCATGCTTTGAGTAGTGTGCTTTGAATGTTTTACCTGCTTTGTTGGTATAATCTTGGATAGTAGAGTAGATACCTAACTTCTCACTATCTCCATTCCACCACAAATGATTAATCTCTACATATTTCCACACTAGACTATCTATCACTGCACGTGGGACTTTGTTTTCATCCATTTCATACAGACTTTCAGCAAATAGTTCATTCATCTTACTCAAGGTTTTTTTCTCGCACTCTTTCAAGCTGACCTGTCTGCTAATCTCGCTTTTGAGGCTCATCTCTTTGATTTCCGTTTTAGACATGTTGCTCATCTTCCTACTTTAAGTATGGATATGCCTTTAAGTTCATTTTTGTCTTAATCACATTATCTATACTTATTCCATCTCCATCTCTTGATAACATTCTATACAGTATTCTCCTCCTCCTTGACCTGAAATTTTGCACCATTTATACATGTGAAGTTCTTTAAGACAAGTATCGCATCCTCGTCCTAATCCAGTATCTTGTTCAGGGTTCTCTCTAACGTAACACATATCGCATTTGTTAGCGTAAGACATGAAATATTTTGCTTCTGTTTCTTCTAGACATAGATCACAGATACAAGCTTCGGTTTTCTTCAAGTGTTGTCTAATAATTTTTGCAGTGGGTGACTTACCTACAAAAGAGTAGATAGCATTTGCAATTTCAATAGGAAGACGCATCGTGATTTCAGTCATCGTAATACTTATTGTATGGATACACCTTTAAATCTATTTTTTAAAGAACTAAATACCAACTACCTTAATCTTAGGATTATCTTTTTGATATTGTATTTTTTCTATGAGTTCAACTAATTTTTGGACATTAAACTTTAAGGCACTGATTTGTCTCGCCTTCATCTGGAACAACTTGACCAACTTCTCATCATCTGTCTTGTGAGTAGGATTAAAGAGTTCATGTTCTGCATTGTGCAAATCCTTGATAAGATTAGTAAGATAACTTTGATTTACATGAGACATATAATCTATAGGTATATTTTATTTTTAGATTATTACGAATGTTGTGTCTACTGTTGTATCTATCCATTCATCATCTAATAAAATAAGGTCTTTGATTGGGATATAGATGTATTCCTTTTCATCTGCCTTAAACTTTGCACGTGAGAACATGCGTCGTTCATACATTTTAAACTTTTCTTCATCATATTCAATATAATAAATCTCATTCTGGTCTTCCTTTACAAAATTAAAAACAAAAATATTAGTCTTGCTTGTATCACTGATCTTGTTTAAAGTAAGTAAGGTAGTAGGGTATGCATTGTAAGAGTTCTTTCTACTTTTAATTTCTATATTAGTTGTCTCATTCACCGCATCATACTTTGCATATCTTCCTTGGGGTCTTAAACCTTTCCATTTCGCTTCTAAAATTGGAAATATTTTCTGTTGTTGTTGTTCTCCCCAAATGTAGTCATTTTCATAGTTTACCATCTATAATATACTTTTAGATTTTATTTTAGGAAATAAACGAATTAAAATACTTATTGCCTAAATAATCAAAAAAATAATATGTCCTTATTGTAAATGGTGAATACAGATAACATGATGAAATCTCCTTTACCCTTAGATGAGGATACAATTGTTCAACGAATTGGAACCAGCTTAACAGATGGGGACATCGCTCGGTATTTTGGTGATGGTGCAGAAAGCAAGATACTCAAATATAGTGAACTTGCAAATTATAGACATATTGATGAACTTCTCCCTAAAGAAAGAGATTTTAGAGTTATCTTAGTGGAACACGAAAACAATCAAGGTCATTGGTGTTGTATCATGAAATATAACAAGACCATTGAATGGTTTAATCCTTACGGGGTTCGCCCTGATGGTCAAAAGAACCTATTGGGAAAGATACGTAACCAGATGCTTGGACAAGCGGAAGACTACATGACAAATCTCATGAAATCATCCAAAGGATACAAACTAATTTATAATAAAGCAAGACTGCAGAAACTGAGACAAGGTATCAACACTTGCGGTCGTTGGATCATCTTACGAATTATCTGTATGAAAGACATGATGATGGATTTAAAAATGTTTAATAAAATGATAAAAGATACACAAAAAGCAACAGGTCTACCTAACGATGCACTTGTCGCTATATGGATAGGATAAAAATAAAGTGATATCTATATGCCTACCCCAGTGGACACAGAACTGTATGATGCCGTCAAACAACGATCCAATACCATCTACTCCAAACCCAGTGCATACAAGAGTGGATGGATTGTTAGAACATATAAATCGCTCGGTGGTGAATACCGTGAGGATAACCAACCAAAGAAACTAAAACAATGGTTCAAGGAAAAATGGACTGATGTAGCTGACAAAGACCAATACCCCGTCTTAAGACCCACTGTTCGTGTGAACAAGACTACACCCTTGACCGTTGCAGAGATTGACCCTACTGACCTAAAAAAACAAATTGAGACAAAACAAAAAATTAAAGGTAAGACTTTGTCTCCATTTCTAAAGAAGGGTCTTCGCAAAGCATCGGGATAATTCCTGTAAGAGTGGTTCGCAACGGGTTCGTTTGACTTGGTTGAATGCAAGACACCACTTCAAAGCATCTTCTTGTTCTTTACACTCCATTATAGAAAGATTAGATTAAAAATATAAGAAATAAGAAATATATTTTTTTCATTTCTTATATTCTTATATTTTGTCTCAGTCTTTCTTGATATAGTTTGTCTGTGCAGTTCCTGTAGAAGTTCCCATAGCTTGTGTGTCTGCCTTCATCTCTTTCATTACGTCGGCATACTTATCAGTAAGGTAAAGTTTTCTCAACATACTAGATCCAATCTTAGAACCAAATATTTTATAAAGCATACGAGTAAGAGAATTGTTCTGTGTAAATGGTTCACCCTTCTCATCCACTAACAAAGGAATGAGTGCATCCTTTTCTTTTAGTTTTGCCTTTAGAGGATGAAATTTAAGATAAAAGTCTATAATCTCCCTAAGTAAAGGGTTCGCTTCACATGTTTGTGTCTTGTAAGTTCCTTGTGTCTTGTAGTTGTTAAAGTGAAATTCATTCTTAAATAAATCAAAAAAGTTCTTTTCTGTTCCTAGTTCAGGTTTATATTTCTTGGTAATGTAGGCATCTTGATAGTCCTTGTTACGTCGTGGTTTCTGCAAGACAAACAGTGATAAAACAACAAGATGTAGAAGTTTCTCATACTCTTCTGTAGTTAGTTTCTTTTTATCTTTTAGTTCTTCAATGACCTTCATATTTGTCTCAAACTTTTCTTTGACTGCATCTTGTCCAATCCACTCCTTCTCTTCCTTCTCTGTCTTCTCCGTGTTGTCCTTCAGGGACTTGTTCATGCCGTCCAAGATAGCGTAGTAACTATCATACAACTTACTGTATTTCTTTTGTTTTTCTTTTAGAGATTTTAGAAGTGAGACAATAGAGATGATATAACTACGTTGGGTATTTGGTTTATATTTTTCTAATTTTTCCTTGACTGCATCTACATTGTCCAAGAATTTGAGGTTTTTAATTACTCCCCCGTTAAGTCGGGTAAGATTTGCTAAATAAAGTTTCTTTGAACTTTCAGTAATATTTTTACTCGTAAAAATCTCGTTCAAATCCATTATAGAATAGAAAGATAAAATATTTTCTATCTTCATTTTATAATGGACTTTTACAGCTTAGGGTTCTACCTCTACCTTTTGTCTCAGTCAGTCTATCAACGTTTTCTTGTGATGTATGCAAGGGTTAAACGTCTTCACTAATTGGATTTTCTGTTCTTACATCTTCCCGTAGTTCAATATCTACGGCACGATGTATCTCAATCATACCCCAACAAAGATTAACCTTATCACACTTGCTCTTGTAAGCAATTGCAAACAATGCTAACACGAACCCACCTGCAAAGGTATAGAAGGAAGTCCAAAAGATTTGCTGTTCTGTGTCCATACAATAGGTAAAGATTATCCTATACGACTGTATGTTGTTCCAGTATAATCCACGGCAAATCTCGCAACCGTTCCACCATTCGTTGCACTCGGGGAAACGGCAATAGTAGCAATGGTAGTGGCGGCGGGATACTGTATCGCTATTGTATTTACGGTGGATTTATTACAGATACCATACCAATGTCCAATCGTTCCCGCAGACGGGGCGGGTAATACAAAGATACGACCCGCTGCAAGAGGCGTATTAAGGGTCGTTTGAAATGCGTTTGCGGTAGTCAATGTAGTCGTTCCACTCGTAACAGCATTGATCGCCGTCTTTTCTATTATTCCACATTGAAGACTTGTATATCCAGTCCCAAAAGAAAGATTACGACGATTGACAATATCGCCTAGTGAAGATACGGTTTGGACGAGTTGGTTCTGTAAAGTCATACTGTAAGCGGTGCTTCCAAAACTGATTTCTCCCCCTATTCCCGTTACGGGATCACTAATACCTAATTTCACATAGTTATTTGTGCCGTCATTTGCATCAGTAAACAATTTAACGTAACTTTCGGGAAGTGTTTCCCCCGCATTTCCACAAGTGATAAGGACTTCGTCGCCGTTTGCTCCGCCCAAGTCTATTTTATTCACATTTGCGGGATAAGGCGGGGACTGTGTCGCATCACTAAACGCTTGTAAGATTGCTCTTGGCGGAACAACACCATCAATATTACCCGAGTCAAGTTCCAACCTTGCGTATCCAGTATTAGAAGTTTGATTGGCGGAATGAGTTTGAAGGACGGAAGTCGCATTATCCACACCTTCCATGAGTATATTTTGCACATATAGAGTTCCGTCCCCCGTAGAAGGACTTGCCGTATTCATATAAGTATCAAAAGGCGTTGTGATATCAATAGTTCCCCCCGTTGAGAATAAAGCGTAATTCCCGTTTGATCCAGTCCCGTTATAACTGTAAGAAGTAAGTTGGTTTGTAATACCGTCATCAAACTCAACATCAATACCACTCGCAAATACATTGGTAGATACAAATGTGAGTAAATTATTTATCCCGAAGTTTACGACGGGTAAGGTTGCATTATTCCCCGCCGTCAAGACCTGCTGAAAGGTGGGTATTGCACTAGTGGGCGGATACGGCAAACTGTTAATGGTCACAAGATCAATGTTATTCACATCCAAAATATCCTGACTATTCATGTCTATATCACTCGCCCCTGCACTGTTTCCATTCAAGAGGGTGTTCGCTAAGTTCTCACCACCAGGAACAATGTTGTTAATTTTTGCAGTAAGGGCATTGACCCGTTGATTGAGAGAAGCAAGGTTTAACATCTTATAATTATACAAGATATTAAATTATTAAAATCTATTCTTTTTCATCAGGTAAGTTCAAGACATACGCTTCTTTCTCACTTAAGACCACCATAGGGAAGGACTTAACCAAGGTTACCCAACGTGAAGGTAATGTTTTAATCTTCTTAATTTGATATTTGTCTAATCCAAAATAATTCTCCAAAAGATACTTCAAACTACGACCACCTAGTGAATGCGGAAAAATGGTCACACTGTGAGCCTCATTCAAGATACGTTTTGTATCTAGTCCATTGGTTGCAAGATGACTTGTATAAATGACACTTGTATTGGTATGGCGACCTGTTTCTAAAAGCATATTTAGTATCCCATTCACTTTCATTCTCATCATTTTGTTTGTAATACAGTCGGTATCATCAAAAATAACCATGCTATCCTTGAAGTCTGCAGCCTGTAGGTCGGTTGTGAGTAGTTCGTTAGACAATTTGATACGTTTCAGTCCCTTGACCTTATCTATACTACTATCTTCATTGATAGATGAGACAAGATAGATATCATTTTTAGGAAATAGTTTTTTGTATTGATCACAATAGTGTTTGGTATAGTAAGATTTGCCTGACCCTGATGCACCCGTAATGTATAAAATCTGTCGTTCCGTCTTCTTATTTGGGATATGTTGGATTTTTTCCTTGGGTTTCGTGAGTTTCAATTCTTTCAAATAGGTTTCTACATTAGATTTATCTTGTTCAATGGACAGTGTCTTATTTTTCTTCTTATCTCCTTCAAATGTAATCAATGCTACAGGGGTTCCTACATCTTCAAGGTTCATACTTTAATATACGGATATATTTTTTTTGATGAACTGATGAACTTTTTTGTCTCGTCTTGTATTTGTTCCGTCAAGATTTCTTGCACATCCTGTGTCCGTTTCAATACTGCATGAGAACCTTTACTGTTCAAGATACTTGAGACAAGGTCTTTGAATAAAGGATTAATATTCTTTTCAATATATTTAAGATTGTGAATAATATCCTTTTCTTTTACTAATCTAAATTTCTGTTCTAACATGATAGTAATCAATTCTAGATCACTGTTGAAACTTGCAAGTTCACCCACTTTGGAATTAAAAAAGTTCACCAGACTGTTCATCACGAAAGGATTGGTTTCACTGATGCGAAGGTATGCAAACAGACGTTTGAGTGCCTTATAGTAGTTTCCTTTTCCTGAGTAAGCCTTCACATCAAGCAAAAGACTTGTCTCAATATTTTCTTTTTTGGTTGTGATAGGGTTATAGGTTTTAAAATCCCCAAAATTAATAAAATACATCTCACTAAACTCTGTAAATAGTTCATCTACTAAACTGATGACATCCATCTTGATAATGCTCTTCTGTTGCAGACAATCTACAAACATGACCTTTCTATCTTCAATGAACTGATGCCCTGTATTAATACTTTGTCTCGTCCAACGGATAGGTTGCCCCCCAGGCAAGACCCCACATTTAAAATCCGTAATCCATATAGACTTAGATGCATGAGCAGTGCGATATTTTTCTCTAAACACATCTAATACACACTCATATACTTCTAAATTACGTCCAAACTCAACATATTCCATGAGGTCAAGGTCAGCTGCATACTCAATCTCTTTTAATGATCCTGAACCTACCACTCGTTGTGACCCATGCAGAGATAAAAAAGCAAATATCTTCTTTTCCCCTTGACTGAAATCTTTGTCTGTCTTCTCTGTGAAATTCATTATACATTATACATATTTTATTTTGTCTCAATTATCTAAAAATAGTTAGATTATAAAATATTCTAATCTTATAATGAAGGTTCTTGAGTTGTTTAGTGGAACAGGGTCAGTCGGTAAGGTTGCAAAAGAGATGGGGTGGGAAGTTGTTTCACTTGATTTAAAGAACGCTGACATTGAGACAAATATTTTGAATTGGGACTACACCATCTATAAACCTGAACATTTTGACCTGATTTGGGCATCACCACCGTGTGATACATTCAGTGTCTTGAGAAAGACGTGGATTGGACGAAAACTCAAGTGTCATGGTGGATCAGTATGCACTTACGAACTTTTACAAAAAGATATTGACACCATTGGATTACCAATCTTGCGAAAGACTGAGGAAATTATAGACTATCTTAAACCTAAATACTATTTTATAGAGAACCCTCAAACAGGTCAAATGAAAGACTATTTGTCTCGTCCTTTTTACGATGTGGATTACTGTAAATATGCAGACTGGGGATACAAAAAAAGAACTCGTATTTGGACAAACCTAAAAGGGTTCATTCCTAAGGTGTGTAAGAAAGATTGTGGTCAACTTGTAGATGGGATACATCGTATTAATTTTGGAGGAAGCAAGACAGTCTATGATGGAGACAAACGTATCAAGGTCAAGTCCAAGGAAGCGAGAGAAAAATACAGAGATGTTAAGAATATTCAACCTTATTTGGAAGGTGGAGGAAATAATAGGGATGAACGTTATAGAATACCACCAGCCCTAATTGCAGAATTGTTCAACATGGTAAAAATCTAACCCTTTGGATTTCAATTATAAGTATGGAGATATAGGAATTTCAACAGTGTTTTGCATTTTAAAAATCTAAAAATTAAAATACTTAGTCTATATTAAAATACTTATTCTCACAGACTAAGTATTTTAAACCTTTGTTACATGTGAATATATCACTGTTCTACAAATGTATTATTTAGATTTGTCATAGGTAACGATATAGGTAATTCTATCCAATACTTGGTCTTCAATTCGGGTCTGTTCTTCCTTAGATAAAAAGAAGTCTTTGGTATTGTGACCATTATCCTTTGCAAACTGCTTCAAGATACTATGGTATTTAGGGATAAGTTTGATAATGGACAATGCCTGTCTTGGATCAATGATATTATCCATAGGCCACAATGCAGGGTGATTATTTAGATAGTATCCACTTTTGTGACCAGGTTCTAAGACAACACTCTTGTTCATTGAATATTCTGCTTCAAAGTCACGCATGAAGAGTTCTTCAAAGGTCATTAGTCCATGGAATATGTCACTGTAATCTTCTAGTGTAGACCGTTCTACGATTTGCTCTTCAAGTTGTCGGCATCCTATCTGTCCTTCTAGTGAATGATAGGATATAGTCTTCTCTTCTTTCTTTTTTGCCTCTTCTTTCATTTGATGTTTGAGTTCTATTTCTTTCAACTTGAGTTCTTGTTTTTGCTCCATCTCTGCACGTTTTATCTCTGCTTTTGTCTCCATCTCTTTCATCTTGGTTTCATTCTTCAGTTCCATCTCTTTGATCTTCAGTTCCATGAGTTGCTGTGCAAGGGTAGAGCATTTCAGTTTGTGTTTGTCTGTAGTAAGATGCGTATTGTAATGCGTCTTGATGTGGGTTGTAAAAGCACATTTCTCACAGATGTAGTTGGTCATTATACTATACATTAAGATAAAAATTTCTTTAAATCCGTTTAATTCTTTATTCAATTTTTTCCTAAATAAAATACTTATTTCCTGAAAAGTATTTTATTTCAATTTTTGGTATTTTTTTCCTAAAGTTCCTAGACTTCGGTATGAATGGGTTCTTTTTTTTGGAAAGACAAAGTCTTATATTCCATGAGGAATTTCTCAAAGTGTCCACTGGGAAGGTCATCTATCAATTCCTTCAACGAGACAACTGCATGTAGGTTTTCGCCATACTTATCCCATACCTCATCACTGATCACATATTTCTTTTTGATATTCAAAGAATTCTTATATCTACGATGCTGTTGAGGGTTCTCATTGTATTTCTTCTTCATATACTCACTCATGTATTTGTTCAAGTTTGCAGTTTTTTTAGGAATTACTGGTTCCATTTCTATAGTATAGGTTTATATTTTATATTCCTTTAATTAATCTTATTTATTCCTAAAGAAACAGGCTTAGGAACGTAGTTAAATCCCTTGTCACTTGTCTCAACATCATACATCGTGTGTCTAAGACTATCCCTCAAAATAGATGGATGAATAGTTGTGACTTTGGTTGGTATGCAGTCTGGTTCAAGAGGTTTGTATTCCATATAAAGTAAGACTAGAAAATATTTTTAAAGAGTTATCCATTATCTATACAGATAAGTATGGTGACCAGTAAGTATGGAGACGATACCGAGACAAATTCCTATTCCTACTTTTCTTGTTTCTATCCTACTATTTTTAAAATTTATAAGATTATAGTTTTTATTTTTTTTTCATTTCTTATATTCTTATATTTTTTTTATAAACTTTGTAGTAAAAGTAGGAAGTATGCAAGGATACCTGTAAGTATGACGACCTGTAAGTATGGAGACACCCTCAACTTTGCAGTGCTGAGACAAAAAGGTCTATTCCTACTTTTCTTGTTTCTATCCTACTATTTTTAAAATTTATAAGAAATGAATTATATTTTTTTTTTCATTTCTTATATTCTTATATTTTTTTTATAAACTTGGTAATGAAAGTAAGAAGTATGCAAGAAGATCTAGAGAAGGAATTACTGGTTTAACATGGTAATGGTCATATAGTTTATTATAGATAGTATAGGATTAAGAGCATTTTGGATACAATACCATACTTTGTTTGAGAAAATTTATAAGAATATAAGAAATGAAAAAAAATATATTTCCTATTTCTTATATTTTATATTTCTTATACAGAACTTTGATGAATTTCTATCCGTCGCCATTGCATCCTTATCCTCTTGTGTTGTATCCATACTTATATGTATGGAGAAATGAATATAAAGAAGTCTTGTAAGTATAGATAATGAGCAACCCAGTCCAGTTCCCCCCTAACTGCAAATGGTTTGACTTCTGTGATATGTATCTTCATAGTCTTGAGGTCATAGATGGACATGTAACCCTGTATGACAATCTACCCAATGTAACCAAACAAGAACGCAAAGAAAGACTGGTTGCATTTGATAATTTCATGAATAGTATGTGGATGAAGAAATGCATTGAAGAGAGGATAGATGAAGTATGGAACCTAGACTAATCTTTGTTCCATCATCTTGAAGATGTCAGGGTCTTTCTCTATTCCAATAAAGTTACGGTTCATATTTTTACATGCTACCCCTGTAGAACCTGACCCTGCAGTTGGATCCAAGACGGTATCGCCTTCCTTACTGTAATATTTGAGACACCACTCTATCAATGCAGTCGGTTTTTGGGTGGGATGTTTGCCCTTTTCACTCTTAATCTCTAGGATAGAGTTGGGTAAAGGGGGGTCATAGATTGCACCATCCCGCTCTTCGTAATTATAGGTTATATTACCATCGTAACATTCTTTATCTGTGGATTGTCTAACTTCTTTTAAAATACTTGTGGGTAAAGGTGGGTCATACTTGGTAATGGTTTCCATTTCGCTCTTACTTCGGTTAATAATCATACCTTTTGTGTCCTCACCGTCCTTGCCTCTGTCTTTCGTTCCTCGTTTGGTTGGAATTTCTTTGATAAACTTGTGTGTGTGACTACTAAGGTCATAGAAAGGTAATTTACGATAAAAAACGTAAACCATCTCATGTTTCTTCATCGGCATCTTTTTTGCATTGAGGAAGCCACAGGGTGAAGACTTGACCCATACTATATCGTATCTAAAATTTTTAGGGTTACTGTTGATGAGGGATACACCGAACTTGGTGGAACAAGTAAAGAACATCGGTGTCGTATCCTTGCAGACACGATTGACCTCTTTCCAGAACTGAGACAAATCAATAGCACAGTCCCAGTGACATGATGTTTGGTTATACGGCAAATCACAGAAGAGTAGGTCTACACTGTCGTCTTTTAGTTTCTGCATCTCCATGAGACAATCCCCAAGAATGATCATATAATCTAACACAAGATTATATAATCTAATTATTTATCCATATCTGTAAAGTATCCTTCTACAGCCATTCCATATTCAAAGGGTGGTTTCTTCTTGTGTAATTCTTGTTTTAAGATGATATCAATATCTTTTAGTCCAGTAGTTCCTCTAGCCTCACCATCTTGCAAGTAACCTACAAATCTAGATATCTGTTCTGTCTTTGATACTTTTGGTGCATACGCCCCATAGATACCATAGATAGCATCAATCTCTTCTTTTGATAATGATTTTAGTTTCTTCTTATAGATATCTAATTGTATACTTTCATCACTTTTTGTTTTTTTGATAACCTTAGGCAAAGGTTGAAACTCAGGTTGAGCATCTACAAACTTTCCAGTTTCAAATATTGCATCTACTAACCACTTATCAAGAGAATTTGTTAGTGAATAGATATTATTTTTAGTAGAGTTATCATTCATCTTAAAACCCGATTTACCCATTTTCTTAACAAGAGTATCTAATTCTTGTTCAACTTGTAACACGTAACCACGAATAAGAGATTTTAGATAAGTTGGTTCTTTTTTCGTGATGTCCATCACTTCATCAATAATTTCTTTGGTTGTTTTCAAAGGATTGAGCATAGTCATCTCAGTTAAAAAGATAGACCACATACTGCAAAATCCACCTCCTTCACCTTCAAGATTTTTTATAGAACTTTCAAGAGATTGAAATCCTTTATTACTCGGGCAAATATCTTCTGGATCTCTAAACCGTATCTCACCAATATAAGGTTTCATGGAAATTTCAAATAGGTCTTTGAGTTGGTTATTAATGCTTTTATTATCTTTTTCACTGTTACCATATTCTTTTCCATGTGGTTCAAATCGTTCAATAATACGCTGAAAAGGTCTATACACAAGCATATTTGCATGACCACTACTTGTTTTTCCAAACTTCAAGGTTAAAGGTATGTTAATTAAGGTAACTCCTCTATCTATACATTTTTTAAGAGCCTTTCCTAGTCGTTCCTTCATATCTTTGAAAGTATCATACTCAGGTGTTAATTTAGCATTACTGTTTATAACTATACCAAGAGGAAACCCAGTAGTTGTTTTTGGTCTAATGTTAGCAATGATACATTTTGCATTGTATTTTTTCATGAGATTGACAAAGGCAATACTTGCAATAATACTGTCAGCATCGTAAGCTACAGCACCATTTTCTCGTCCAAGTTTTTCTAACTCTTTTACCTTTTCTTCTATACGATTTACAATAGGTTCAATATTTGCAGGTGCAGGGACAGGTTCAGGTTCTTCAAAATCGGTCTGTGTCTCCATTTCTTTTGCCTTTGGAAAATACCACGGTTTCCCATCTTTGAACAATTTGTATGCATTCTTGGTTCCAGGGTCACTTAATGCACATCCATAGGTAGTATTATCCCGTTTTGCAACATCTTTTACAAAATCTGTCCATTTGTTACCTCCTTCCATACCTGAACCCATTTCACTTGTTTCTTTGAGTGGTGCAAACCATTCTTCACCTTTCTTTTTTAATTTATATGCTTTCTTCAATGGTTCTTTCCACTTGGACAAAGAACACGCATACTTTAGATTGTGTCTCGCCGAAAATTCTTTTACGAAGTCTGTCCAAATGGAACCGCCAACCATCTCATCCAAGTCATCGTCTTCAAGAATAGGGTTCATCATATTAATCAATTCCCTTTTACCAAGGGATGCACCACCCGTCATCTTTTCTCCATACTTCTCTTTCTTATATGCTTTGATAAATTTACGCATGTCTGCAACTCGCATCTGTTTGTATCCCTTTCCTATCAGTTTGTTCCCAAGATAAGACAATGCACTTGGTTTGTGAGCCTTGAGTAAGTCGTATCCACTTGGAATGGTAATCGTTTTATTTTTAGAAAATTGTAATGGGGACAAAGCACTCACAATATCTGTAGAGGTTCTTACATCTGTTTGATTTTCAGGATTAGATTGAAAGATAGTGTTAGGATGAACTGCTTTGTTGTAAGTAATGACTTCTTTTACAGGATCTTCTTTGTTAAGTTCTTCTACATACTTACCCGCTCTAGAATGACCTACAGAAATGATATTTTTTGCTCCATATTTATCTATTGCTTTCTTTTGTCTCGTCCTTGCATCTTGATAGGTTCCCGACTTGGTAATGTCTCCATCGTATGCGTATCGGGCATTGTCTAACCAATCTCGCCATCCCTTAGACCCTCGGTGAGCTACAATCACTTGATCACTATTCATATCTTTGTAAACCTTTACTCGGTCATCACTGAGGTCTTTGTCCATGGTATATCCATTGGGTGCATTATCTGTTTGTTTGTAGGCATTTTCCAAAACCTCTTGTAATTGGTCTGCCTTTAAAGAACCTCCTTTTACATGTTTCTTAGGCATTTATTATAACCTATACGGATATAATAAATCTTGAAATTTACTAAAAAAAAATATCTTTATAGTTATATGTATGTCTATCATCTAAGACCCTATCACAAGTTGAAAGCAAGACAATTAGGGGTAGTCATACGTCCCGCTACAAAAGCACCCTATAAAATAGATGTTTTCTCTCGGGATACAGGGGATTACATTACCTCTATTGGTGACCGAAGGTATAAGGACTTTATCACCTATGCAGAAGATGATGGATATGAAGTCGCTGAGAGAAGACAATCCCTTTATCACAAAAGACACAAGAAAGATAGTCAGGTTCCAGGTTCACGTGGATTTTACGCTGCTAATATCCTTTGGTAACTATCCTTTGGTAAGTATGGATAAACCTAAAGAAATCGTGGTAATCCCTCACGTTCATACAAAATATTACTTGAACCACCTACACGATAGATATTTTGTATGTGTGGTGTAACCCCGTAAAATCTTGCAGCTGTTCCCTGAACCGTCGTAAATCCACCACGCATCATGATCTCTTCTTTGGTTGCATTTCGGTCACCAGGTCTAACATCCATTGTATACACTTCACCAGGATACTTAACACGCCCTGGAAGACCATTACCTGTTTTAATTGCATTACTTACATCTGCAGTATCCGCCATTGCAGATTTCCTGACCTTCTGTTGTCGGTGGGCATTAAAATTTGTATAACCCAAATCTAATAAGTCCATTGCTTTACTTAGTGCTAAAGACATTACATCTAATAAATTTTGGTAAGATGCTCTATCAATCCGTGTGATAAATTGAATTCTACCCATAGGTTCGCCACTGTCTGGTGTCAAAACACTTGTATCATCAGGTTCATCCACACGACCTTGTTCACGGTCTAATTGCTCTTGTTGAAACAATAATTGACGACCTTCTTCACGCATTTGTCTGTCATCCGCTGCAGCTTGTAAATCTCGTAATGCTCTGTTTGCAAGTCTTAGTAAATCAGTAGCACTTCCTTCTTTGATAGGTCTTCCACGACGTTTTGTTCGGGTAGATGTAGATGGAAGACCCCCTGTTGGGTCACTTTGAATACTGTAATCTTCTTCAGGTGGTGTGTTTCCTGTAGGTTCAAATGGGTCATATTCATCTTCAAATCCAAATGATCCAATACTCTGGTCTGCTGGTAAATCATTATAATTGTTGGTATCTTCAAAATAAACTTGACGAAGAGTTGCAAATGCTTCTACTGCAGCGTCATGACATTCTGTTTGAGCTGATTTTAGGTCACCCAAAATACCTAAATCCATATAACGCATCATTGGAAAAAGAATTTTTGATGTTCGTAATATACGACCAACCACTTTTGTAGCGGTAATAACAACACTTATTGCTTTGACAACATCACCTTGATTTTCAAGATAAATCTCTCCACTTTCTCCTGACCCAAAATAAGCATTAATCTGTCTAAACAAACCTGTTAAATCTTCAAACTGTGTGATTAACCTATTTGCTATTTGGTCTGCTGAACCATTCGTAAGATCTTCATCTGGTTTTTCAGTAAGTTTTGCTATTCCACTATTCATTGCTTTGACGACACGACGTTTTGCACGTGTTAAACCTGCTTCCTCTGTTGCTCCTTGATTATAGAGTGGAACCGTCGGCATATATAATAACAATATATATTTTTATTGTGATTATATCATTCTAAAATACTTATACGTAAAGTCCATGTTTTTTCACATAGGAACTCGCATCTGTCATCTTAAGACCCTTCTCTTTCATTATCTTTTTTACAACCTCTGCACGACGTTTTCGTCCATCCGTCGCTCCACCTTTCATTACACCCACACCAGCTAACCCACCACTCATGACACCCTTACCACGTTTGACAGGCATTTTAGTAGAACCCGATTTACCCGTCATATAGGACATCAATGCCTGTTTACCCAAATCAATCGCTACATCTTTGATGACAGGTTTTGCTACACTAACAACGTCCCCCACAAGAGAACCTACTTTATTTGCTACATCACGCAATCCAAATCCACCTTTCATATTTTTAGAACCTTTAGGACGACCTCGCTTTTTTGCACCAAGTCCAAGCAGATTACGACCCGTATCTTTTACATCATTGATAGAGAATTTTTCATCCAAGATACCACTTCCCTTTTTTCGTCGTCCTCGTCCAACAAGTTGTTTTGCAGTGCGTCCAATGTCATTAATAGAGAATTTTTCATCCAAGATACCACTTCCCTTTTTTCGTCGTCCTCGTCCAACAAGTTGTTTTGCAGTGCGTCCAATGTCGTTAATAGAAAACTTTTCATCAAGTATTCCAAGACCAAGTAATTGACGACCAGTATCCTTGACTTCATTGATAGAGAACTTTCGGTCTAGGATATTGGTTCCTCCCTTCTTTCGTCCACGTCGTCCTTTACCTTTCATTTGACTATCCAACATCATTGAACCATCAGGCATCATGTGTCCTTGTGCCTCTTCACATGAAGAACACGCTGCAGAACCACTACCAAGCACCTTTTCCATTCCTTTACTTGCTATAGCACCAATAACTGCACTTGCTATCGCAGGGCCAGCAATACGACCCAACGCCATCGCTGCAGGAAAGAAAAATCCTCCATCCATTCCATTCATTGCCCTCATTTCTACTGCATTATACGCTGGATAAGTCGCCATTGTCCCAGGAACAACCATGTGAGATGGTGATACAGACTGCACATAGGGTGATACCATTCCAGGTGGACGAAGACCTCCACTCATTGAACCCATTGAACCCATTTCTCTAGACATTGCCCCCGTAAGAGGATTAGACAAATGTGGGTGATAACGTATACTTTTGCGTGAAATTGCCCCATCACTTGCTAGAAAGGCACCACCAGTCATCGGGTCACCCGACATTTGATGCATGTTGTTAGGTTCTCCATTAGTATCACGTTGCATATTGTATTTTCTCAAGGTAGACAGCAGTTTTTCATTGTAAGGGGTGTCAAACGCCATATTATAGTTTCGGGAAGCCATATAGACTACTTAAATATATTATTTCTGTAATTATTCTAAATATAAGGAAATTAACATACAAAGTTTAAGGTATGTTAATTTTGATAGGGTTCTCTATACTTAGGGTCTGTATATTTTGGTTTCCTTAAAATAAGAATACGATTTGTCTCAAAGTAATAACGAACTGAAGGTAAATCTACAATACTATCTTCCTTCATAGATTTTAGACATCGTTCTGCATCTTCCCTTGTCCGCTTACGACAACGCATCACAATACCGTTTCTTTCAAAATGAATAAAAAACCCATTTCCTACTGTAGGTGTGATACCCATTTTATTTTATTTTAGATTTTATTTTGTCTCAGTTTTACTCAATAACAAAGTTTAGATAGTTTTGACTGAGCCATTCCACCGCTGGACACACCACCACCCGAATGGACACCCATTCCCGTCATACGTTTCAACTTATCGGCAAATTCCCGAACAAAGGGCATTTTTGCAGCGGCAGTAGCGATACGGTTAACCATGGAACCGCCCACCATACGGTTGTATTGGACGGAAGATACTGGATCAACACTTTCATCGTTGGTTTTGCTATCAAGAACCATCTGTTTGGTAAGAATACCTGTGTAGATGTTGGATGAACCAGCGACAGTCGTGAAGATACCCGAGTTCACACAGATAATACAGATTTCAGGGGTAATGGTTGAACCGTTGTTATTGGTTACATTAATGCTAAACTGGAAGTTGTATTGACCAATAGAACCCGAAGACAAGAAGTCTGGAAGAGATAAATCATACGCTGGACTGAGGACAAGAAGCGAACCCGTGGTTGTGATTTGACTACCAACTCCCGTTGCATTGTCTGCGTTGTTTGTAAAAGAACTAAACTCTGCCCATGACTGAGTAGAGTGGTTATTCACCGAGATACGCCACAAGTCCTGTGCAGTAGCGGACGAGAGAAGACCTGATGTGTTATTAAGATTGACACTGATACTGTTAATTTTCAAAAAAGTAGAACTATCCTTAACAGTCTGGGTATTCATTGGTTTACGAACCGATATAATGAAATAGTCTGGAAGTTGGTTGATTTGGATGTTCTGTGAGTTGAGGGTAGCAGAAGAACCGTTTGTAAGAGGGCCAGTAGAGGACTGAAGGGACAGATAACGTGGAAGATCCATGTAGGGGACGATGTTTCGGGCAGTAATCATGTCAGTAGGTTGAGTTGAGAGAAAGTTCAATAACAGACGGGTGTTGGTAAAAGGATTTGCTTGGGCTGCAGTTCCAAGAGTAACCGAGTAAGTGAAGGGTGAGGCAGTAGAGAAGAACCGTTTGCATGAACTGTCAACGTTAAATACGAATGACATAGCATTGATACCCACCATACCCTGTTTGTTGTAAGCGGCATCACCATACACAAAAGGCGAAAGACCCAAAAGAGGTTCAGTCACCGTCACGGAACCCGTAATGACGAAAGTATCCAACACGTTGGTAGACACGGGGGAAGCATCTGTTCCACCCGCTGTGATATTGTGAAGAAGCACAAAGGTTGCAGGGAAAGCACCACGAGGGTAAAGGTCACCATCGTAGGACTGGTCACTCCAGTCACCCAAAGGATTGTTTGAACCTCCTACACCATCAGCGAAGGACTTGTAAGCTTGGTCAGGAAGAACGGGGGTCATACCGTTGTATTTATACAGTTCACGGTTGTTGTTCAAACGAAGAATAGAAGGCAAAACGTCCTGAAGATTGACTGACACGTTGGTGTTGTTAATCTGCGAAGAAGCAGTCGTAAAGAGCGAGTTAAGAGGGAATGCCTGAAATGCATCCGTGTCACCATAGTTGAAGGCAGTATCTCCTGCAGTCACACCTGTAATATTAATCGTAAAGGCAATGTCCGTCTGGATCAACACTTCACGAGATACAACGATGTTCTCACTTGGAATTTGGACGTTAAAGGACATGGATGAACTGGATGTAGACACTGCCGAAAATTGCTGGTAGGTGTTTGAAGAAGCACCTGAGACAACGGCATAGGACAGTTGGTCAGTAATATCTCCAATTCGGGCATCTTTCACGAGAACTGTTTTAAAGTCGGCACTCATTATATACTAACCAAATATATTTTATTTTGGTGAATACATATTTTAAAATTTCTTAAGAACGTCTAGGATAGCATCACTTTATCACTACTTGGAAACTTCTTCTCAAACAAAAATTTAATTGTAGCGGTTGACCCCGATGCAAGTAGGAAGGGGATAAGTTGCCCTAACTTATCACGCCAGTAGACGTTAATATCAATATTTGTAAGAGGCGTATTCCCTGTCATATCAATTCTCCTATACTCAGCTGTAGGGGTATAGAGAATATTGGGTTTAAATACTTGTTGATTGGTTTGAAAGTCTGTAATGATCTGGGCAAAGTTTGCATTATTTCCTATACCCGTAGAAGTCTGTCCATTGTTAAAGATAAGAGGTGCAGACAACTGATTGCTAATGATAGGTAGGGTATTAGATGTAAAGACAATGGATGCGACAGGTGTCCATGTATCAATAGTGCTAAACTCTTGGAACATTTGCGTATAGATAGTCTGCACCGCTGGGGCGACAACATTTGTAGGCAAAAGGATGGTATTAATGCCTTGGTAATCCGCTACAAGAAGTTGATGATTTCTACCTAAAGTTACCCCTACATTTCCAAAGTTAAGAGAAGGAAAAGAGTTAAACAATGCAAAGAGGGGCGGGTTCATATATATCTTTACACGTGCTACATTGGATTGGTTAAAATAGTCTTCTTGTGCTTGTAGGATTGCCTTAGAAGTGGTCACGTCCCAAGTGAGAATAGGTTGAAGTGCGATAGCAAGTGGAGCCCCCACCAATACGATCAAAGCAGCCATTGCATCACCAAAAGCCTTGTTGATGAGTTCTAAAAAATATTGAAACTGATAACAATAGTAGTATTCGGTGTTGTTCTGTTGAAATCCTGAACTGGTTGCACTTGGTGGAATAGGAACAGGTAGATTTTTATTTTGAGGAACCCAATCTATATACTGTTGTGGTGCAGTAGTCACGCCGCCAACACCGTCATCATATTCCAAGGTCACTGAATAAATAGAAAGATTAGGGTCACCTTGTTGCGGTTGGATTTGACAGATAAAATTAGGTAAATTATACGTGTCCAAACTGAACCTGACAATACTCATGTAGTATTCCCCCGAATTCTCAATGACTGGGTTGGTTCTTGTTTCATTAAATCTCAAGAAGGGGTCAAGTTCACTTGTGCTTTGAAAGTTAGTAGACACAATATCGTAATAGACCATGTCTGGATTTTGTGCTTTCTTAAACTGTGATAGTTGAGACATATTATACTATAAGAAGATATTTTAATCATACATCTAAATATAATAAGCAATAAAAAGACAACCACCTGCTGATGTAGTCGTCCCTAAGATAGTTCCGTAATCCAATATGTTGTTAGCGGCAAGTTGTCCGTTTGCGGATGCACCTTGCTGAGTGACCATACTTGTTGATCCAACCACACCTGCCGTAAGAACCCCGTTAAGATTACATGCCCCATCCGCCACCGCTACCAATTGATTTGATACAGATAAAGATGTAGTAGATGGAACATCTGTATTTTGTGCAGTATAAACTACGGTAGGGTCGGCAATCGTTCCAACAGATAAAAGAATATTTCCCCTTACTCCATTTCCATTCCCAAGCGTTCCCGAAACAACTGACCCAGATGCTCCACCACATGAACCACTAAACAACCAATAATCTATTTTTCCTACATTTTCCAAGGAACCCCCTATTAGAGTAGCATCTGTAAAATTATAAAGACCAGGGGTTAAAATCTCGTAAATAACAGATTTACCAGCAAGTTCAACCTTTCCATCAATATATCCTTTTGATGCAGCTTGTTGAGGAAGGGTAGGGACTAACAAAGAAGGAACAATCGTGGTGTCTGCTGATATCGTTCCCGAAAAGGTATTTACCCCAGTAAAGGTATTAGATTTTGTAGTCAAGTTTTGATTTACATTGATGTCTGTTGTTGCTATATTTACCATGTCTGTGTATCCTATAAGTGTGTTACTGGCTGCATTACCTGTTTGAATAAGGACTGGATTAATGATAGGAAGTGCAGGGGGGTTAGCGTTAGAAAATACAGGTGGAAGGAACCAACCATTTGTTGTAGGTAATGGATTGTATGCTAGGGCGGCATTGTCAATATCTAACTTTGTCATCATATCGTAGAAACTGGATGGTGCAAGAACGCCCGTATAAAAGGCATCATCTTGAAAATCATTTGTTCCAGTCCATGTGTTGTCTGTTCCCAAAATATCAACGCTTATACCTCCTCCATTTACCAATCCCGTAACATAGATGTCTTTTGCGTTTAGGTCACCATTAATGGTCACTTCCCCAAGCAAGGTCAGTGGAAACGTGTAATTTTGTAATCCTTGTAACGCCATTATAGTATAGAGTATTATTTTATTTCTTGAACTTTATAAGAAGACAATACAATCCAGTTGGAACAACAGTGACGGATGATGTATTGTTAAAAGACCCACCCTGACCGTATCCATTGAGACATCCAATATTAAAAGTGTATTGAACAAGAGAAGCAGTGTCTGTAATAGGTATTCCTGTGGTTCCTTGAATGGTTTGAACCCCTAACATGCCGTTAAAAAGGGTTACCGTTCCGCCTGCACCATTGGATACACTATCAATAGGTGTTTGTCCAGAAGATACCGAAACCAAGGCTTGACCGTTTGAATTAGTAAAAGTAGAAGTTCCCAAGTTAACCGCTGTGGCGGCGGTTATACTATACGTAGCGGTTCCCGTAAATGCAGGTATTTTAAAGGCGGCATATCCTCCACTACCACCATACGTAATTGTTCCAGGAACAACGGGGGCTCCTGCAGCTACACCAAATCCACCCCCACCTACCATACAGACATACATACCCGTATAGAGTGTAGGATCCAATGTAATATTGGTTGAAGTTCCTCCTTGGAAAAGGATTTCTGCATATTCAATGTTTCCCCCAGCGGCATTATAAGCAGCTATCTCTGCATCTACATAGGTTTTGTTTCCAAATTGAGCAAGTGTTAAAGGGGCAGGAACATTCAATTTATTTGTAAAAGTATTTTGTTTTGTCCATACGTTTGCAGTGGTCAACTGTCCCGTTTGTGTCGCCAAATATGCATTGAGTGTGTTTAAATTAACCATTTCATTTCCAGCGTTTGCCTGATTTGTAATTGTAGGTAGGTTCCCATTACTCATGTTATTAAATCCTGTCCAATTATTGTTCAAAGGAAGATAATTCGCACCAACCCCAGTAAAGGTTGTTTGCATGTAGTTAAAGGTTGTCATATCTTCATCTGCTACGGGGGCAAGAAAAGTTGGTTGAAAGTTTTTAAACAAATTGTTACCCGTCCATACATTGTTATCTCCTGTGATCGTAATCGGTATTCCTCCATCATAGATTGCCCCTGTCGTATTGACATCTCCTTCAACAGTTACATCGTTATTAATCGTTAGGGCATTTCGCAAAGTCCAAGATAAATCTAACTCATCCAATCCTGCTAACGCCATTATACTATGAACATATATTATTTTGAACCAAATGGTTCAGTATTTATCCAATGTATTTTGTAATACAATATCCTCCAAGCCTCCCCTGAAATCCATTCCCGTTTGTCTCGGCACTACCGCCAGTCCCAAATAAATTAATACCTGAACTCTGTGTCCCGCCTTGGCCGCCAAGGGTTCCCTCATTCCCACTTGCAGAACACAATGGACTGGTTACAATCGTATTCAAAATATTTGTATATATTCCTCCAAGACTTGGGCCCGTTGAAGTATCCCCCGCAAATCCCGTATTTCCACTACCACCCGCCGCCCCGAATACATTGAACGGTGGTGTTATACCAAGTGAAGCAGCAGTTGGTTGAAGATTAAGCACAGTAAAAGAACCAGCACCTGAATAAGCATCGGGCGGGGTAGTTCCTATACCTGGCGTTCCGCCTGCTCCCGAAACAATCCCCCAAGTCGCTTGTGATACTCCCCCTATCGCACGATTTAAGATAAGTAATGACCCCGTAGCACCACCACCACCCGCCCAACCAACACTTCCGTTTGCTCGGTCAAATCCTGAGGTTGATCCACCACCTCCCCCAATACATTGAACTTGAACTGCAAGAGAAGTCGCAAATGTATCCGTAAGGGTTGCCTGTGATACGACGGTCTGTGATTTGCCGACCACTACTGCGGCGGTCGTTGTATCCACGTAATTTTTTGTAGCAATTTCTGCACCTAATACGGGGTCAATGCAGATAGGTAAAACTTCAAACACATTTGCGTTTGTCCATGTTTGATTTGCTGTCAAAAAAGATGCCTTTTTTGTTGTCATGATATCTTGAGCATTGATGACTTGAACTCCATCTGTTCCTGCTACAGGAACGGGACTGACCCCTCCTTGGACTGTAAATGGATTTACAAAAGTATTTGTTCCAGTCCAAGTCTGTCCTGTGTTGGTAATTCCTTGTGTCGCCAGTTGGTTTTGTGATTGAACTAAATTAACCCCTTGAAATCCTGCTCCAAATGAAATACTGGTCTGTGGTCTATATACACTCCATTCGTTTGTTCCAGTCCATATATTGTTGCCGTTCTGTCCCTGTGCAGAGTTTCCATTAATCGTTCCAATCACAGTCAAATCTCCATTAACCGTTACATCACCTAGAAAAACATTCAAGTCTGCACCAAAGATAGTAGGATCACGTCTGTTCTC
>Ga0181351_1000081_pt1 | contig 24267 bp, 8 predicted proteins | sample Su13VDMM15SD_FD_170485 | JGI IMG/M metagenome (GOLD analysis project Ga0181351, IMG submission 170485) | Freshwater viral communities from Lake Michigan, USA - Su13.VD.MM15.S.D | ecosystem: Environmental > Aquatic > Freshwater > Lake | place: USA: Michigan | collected 2013-07-16 | reverse complement strand
AGGGTACTCGAACATTGAATGGTGCTCGTGCATATGTTTCAGGATCAACGTCAATGTATGTACCGGGTAAATCTTCCATGCTGTAGATTATTGGTTCACCTTGATCATTATGATACAGACGAAAAAACACCGGCGGGTGCTCTGGCATGGCATGCAAGATTGCCCAAAATTCTTCAGAGTCCATGCTGCCAATCCTTTACATTGTAGTGAAATGCACTGCGTTGCACAACAGTATTGACTCGTAGTTGATAATCACGATACTCAGTGATCAATTCGTCCACCCAAGGATCTCGCTTGGCAGCAATAATGTGACGCTTCATGTGTACAATTGTGGGGTAACTGGCAAACGGCATGGTACATGTTTCTGGACCAACAATGGTGGCCGCAATGGCATACACCACATCAGTTGATGGTGCCGCTTCGGGGAATTTTAACATGGCACGATATTGTGACCAGTTTTCAAATATGTTGCGCACTGTCACAAAGAATTCCTGTGCAGTTTTACTCAAGCGCCAGTAGGTGATTGCATTGTACACATCCGGCAGGTTGTTGGCATCAAACACTTGACGATAGTGTCTAGACTTGGCTCGTTGATCTTTCCAGTCTCTACAGCCGGTTGATACCACTACATCACAATGACGTAACATGGTCCACCAGTGATCAACAGGGCTGGTAATTAGCATGTCTGCCTCTAGTTTGATTGTTTCACGGAATGGTGTAGCGTTGAACACTTGCCAGTCATTGGCATAAGGATTTGCTTCATCGATAGGGAACGGAAACTTGTGAACGTAATCAAACAAATGATCTGGCTCACGGGCTTCGTTGGTCAGCAGACAGATTTTGGCCTCAGGATGCCAGTACTTGATGGTCTTGGCCAAGGCTTCACTGCAATTCACATAGTCTGTGTCTTGAGTATTAGTTGCTACTATTAGATAGCCTTGCTCCTCAACGGGTTTCAATTATTTTCTCCAAATGTTTTTTGCCCATGGCATGAAAATCTTGATTGCGTAGGGTGAGCCAACGTGATCGTTTGTCTCGATCGTGATAATCTATTCTGTAGCAATCTTTGCTGGTTCTGGTCACGGTGTGTTCCGGTGTGACACTGGCCAAGTTCCAGAGTATACTCGGATATTCTAATGTCTGTCCATTTACAATATTTAATGCTATGCTTAATGCATGGTCATTGCGATAGGTAGAACTGGCAATTCGATACAAATCTTTATAATGCCGCCAATTGTCTCGAATCATTTGCATGCAATCAAATATCAATTGAGCATGAGCGCTCTTCCGAAACATCATCACTGTGGCCCATGACATGGATATCTTGTACTCGCCATACTCATTGAGACCCACAAAGTTGTCTTGTCCAGTAATGTCATAAGCATGAGCATGTGCCAAGAACTCTTGATTGCTATCGAGCAAGATTTTTAACTGATCACTGGCCACCACATAGTCAGCATCGAGCACTAGGGTTTGATCCCAAGGGCTAAGAGCGTAGGCATCAGTTCTACCTGCGTTGTGCCACGTAACAGTCGCTTGATAATCCTCAAACCAACGTGTTCCTCCCGATTCAGGAACGGCGCTGATGACTTGATCAAAGCCTTGAAGTCGCGGATCTTGGGGTGGGGCATTAGTGACCACGGCGGTAGGTATGTTGAGGTGCCTACGAATGTTTCTAGCACTCCACCCGGCCATGGCAACGTAGTCGGTTGATTCATTGTCAAAAGCAAATATCAGTGCGCCTGTTGTCATCGGTTACGGTTGAGATTTTCGTGTTCCACATGCCAAGCGTTCATTTGTTCTTGCCAGCGAGCATGTGATAGAGCAAACAGTTCGGGCACGTTCACACGCACAGGAGTTTCATACAAGTCTAGCAACACCACATCCTTGTCCTGAGCACAGGCCAACAACACACATTGCAGTTCAGGCCCGGCACGCCACATACCTTCAGCATGAGCAAACAATAATTTTGCTTCGTATTTTTCTTTTAAAGTTCGTCTTGCGGTGGCGTGATCAAATCTAGCCCGTGCGTGGGCAACAAGTTTTTCAGTTTCCATAGGTTTATTATACAAGAAAAAGAGGTAGAAGTCTACCTCTTGTATGGGAGGTTAGCCGATTATGTTACTGAAGCGGCAATAGTGGGTGTGCCCCACGAATTGGTTAGATATGTTGAACTTGGTGGAAGATATGTGACCAAAGTGGTTGGTGCTGTGCCTGTGATTGTGGTACTAGGACTTGTGGTTGCTGTGCCGCCTGTAATGTTAGCATTAGCGCCGACTGTTCCAGTGCCGTCATCTGACCACACAGTACTTAAGGTCAACACTGTGGAACTGGTGGCTGTGGCTGTGGTCTCAATGAAATTGGTTGTATAAGGCGACACTGTGTCAAAGACTTTGAATATGCTAGTGGGCGAGCCTGTGAGATTGTACCAACCTGTGGTTGTGGCCACTGTGGCTGTGCCGCCGGAGCCGTTACGAGTGGTTCCGGTGTAACTGACACCAGCAATGGTCTGAGTTGCTCCGTTTATCCGGCCTGTGAGACTGATAGTACCTGGATAACCAGCCAAGGTGTTCCAGTCAGCATCAGCATCTTGGCCTGTGGAACTCTTGCCATACTTGAGACGTACAATGCCTCCGGCGTTCCAGAAATAACGTGCCTGGTCGGCCGACGGGAACGTTACACTGTGTGTGAATGTGATGGTCCAAGCTGCCTGTCCAGAGCCTGTGGCTGTGGTTTTGCTTACGTTGCCGGTGAATGTTCCGTATTCTGTGCCCGATGCCGCGGCGTTGCCACGGTTGGTAGTGATACTGGTCAAGTCAGTACTCACGTTGGCCAAAATACTAATTGTATTACCTGTAACAGGCGCTGTCCTTGATGTTAATGTGCTGCTGGTTTGAGTTCCTGCGGTGCCCAGGTTGTTGACCAGGCTGGCCCATTGTGTTGCCGAGACAGTATCACTGGCCGCGACGTTTGTCACTGCTGTTTGTCCCCAACCTTTATCTGTGGCACCTGTGGACCAGATATCATTTAAGTTGGCGCCAGCTGTGCCGCCACTGGATGTTGGACCAACAAATCCGTTATAATCTGTCGCTTGTATTAGTCCTTGACTTGAATATGTCATTTCTATTCCCTGTTAGTTCTTGATGGTCACAATTGCTTCAATTGTACCTGATTCTGGGGTGGGTTTGTCAACCAGACTTCGTCCAATTACATTGAATGCGGTAACTTCTCCTGCTAGAGCTGCTCTTGCAATGCCAGCGCCTGCTGAAACCAATCTATCGCCTTTGTGTACAATACCCGTTACGTTGACTGGCACACGTCCGGTCATTGCAACTGGAGGATGTGTGTCGTTTTCGCCAGCACCACCGTTCATCAAGTATGCTGCTCTAGTACTTATCACACCAAACACGTTTTCACTTAATTCTTGGAGAGATCTTGTAATTTCAGCTGATCCGCCCAGTTCGACCACAGTGCCTGGTTCCAGTATTTCATCCGCCCAAAAACGTTCTGCAACGTCAGCATACAGTGCTGTGGTTGCTGTGGCAAACACCTGATTGAAATAACTGCTGGAGCTGCCAATGTTACCTACTCCATTACTGCCAGTGTGTGTGATACTGTTCACACTCAAGACGCCTGTGGTGCCTGAAGTTATTAAATTACCTGCTGTTACGTTGCCACTTACACTAACAGTGGTTCCTGTGTGTGTGGTTGCGTTGACATTGGCTCCACCTAGCACATTGCCACCGGTGATGTTGCCAGTTCCTGATATAATTCCTGAACCAAATATTACGTTGCCACCTGTGACATTACCGGCTGCAGAAACGGTGGTGGCATTTACTCTATCCACAAATATCTGATTGAAATAATTTGTTGTGCTACCAACGTTGCCTACTGCATTGGCACTGCTCTTCACAATGCTTTGTACATTGGCCACGTTGGCAAACAGGGTGGTGGTATCAATCACAACCACATTGGCAGTTCCACCAATGTTAATGGTTGCGGCATTACCAGAACCAGCGAATTGAATATTGGATGTGCCAAGTTCTATCTTAGCCGCGGATGCCGCCGCGGCAACGCCTGTCAGCTGAGATCCGTTGCCCAGGAAGAAATTGCCCGACACGTTGGCAGTGGCTGAAATCGAACCAGCTGTTAGGATGTTGCCACCTGTGATATTACCACTTACACTAACTGTGGTACCTGTAAACAACGTGGCATTGACATTGGCTCCTCCTAGTACATTGCCGCCGGTGATGTTGCCTGTTACACTTACTGTGGTACCTGTAAACAACGTGGCATTGACATTGGCTCCGCCTAGCACATTGCCGCCGGTGATGTTGCCTGTTGCTGAAATCAGGCCAGCAGTCAAGATATTGCCAGCAGTGATGTTACCTGTAATATTACCATATCCAGCAATGTTTGCACCTGTGCCGGTAAATGTTGCCATCACGGTACTGATGTTTGTGGTAACAGTAACGTTGCCCGAGCCAATCAAGTTGCCACTCATGTTGGTACCTGTGGCATTGCTCATGGTCACACCCTTATAAACTGTGGGGAACAAAGTAGCGGTAGGAGCTGCCGCAGTAAATGTGGCATTATTGCTGTAGATTGCCACTCTGGCATTCTCAGCATATATTGATGTTACAAAAAGTGGAGTTCCAGTAGAATTGTTTACAGTTTCAGGAATTGCACCTGCTGTGCCACTGCCACTGGTATATGCTGGACCAACTACTAAAAATGCTGCACCAGTGTATACATTCAACTGTTGATTGGTAGTGTCATACCAAAGGTCGCCCTGGACATTGGACGAGGGAGCAGAAGCACTGGCAGTTGTGATTGAAAGTGTTTTGAACGCTGTGCCATTGTAAACGTTCATCAGATTGTTGGTTTTGTTGAACCAAAGTTGACCAGTCAGCGGAGCCGCAGGGGCTGTGGTTTTTGCAAAATTTTCCAGCATCTGGATAAAGTTTTCATCCAAAAATTCACCATAACCGGCGTAGTTTTTTCCCACCAAAGTCACACTACTTGCAGTGTTTACTGTACCGTCGTTGACTGTTGCAAAAACGGTTCCGTCAGTAAGATTAATTGTATATGCCATGTTAGTTTCCTATTTCAATATTTATACCGCATTGATATTGCTCAAAGTTTGAATTCTCAATGTGTAATCAATTTGAATTTGACGATTCAAACTTTTTTGTACAGGGTGGAAAATAACATGTGTTATCAGGCGCAGATTATCCACTGCGCCGTTCCAGACTTTAAGACCCAGCTCGTCAAACACAAATTCACCATTAAAATTGGTTGAATTGTCAAAAGCCTGTTGTTGTGCTGGCTCGCCGTAGTCCAACAAACAACTCACCAGAATATCACTGTAAAAAGCGCCTGCTGTGTGCAACACAGTCATGTTGTTGTTGATTGGATCAGTATCAGCAGCTGAATTGTCGTTGACTACTTTTTGATAGGTTTGATTGTACAAACTGGCATTTTGTCCTGTTGTATTGGGTGGCAAATAAGTTATAACACCAGTAGGATCCACTGAGCTGCCACCGTTACCAAATGCCATTTGATAGATATACCCTAAGTTTCTGTCACTCAGAGTCTGCGCCATTGCTACTGAAATATTTTCATAGTTAATTGCATTATGATCATCATAAAATATTTCACCACTTGCAGGGTCATAGATTTTGACATGTCCGGTAATTTTAGCTGGTCCAGTTTCGATCATGCTCGTCCCTCCACAATGGTTTTTTGTGTGTTTGGATCAAACACTCTAAAATATCCTTGCACATTGATGGTTCCAGTCTCGTTGGGTTTGGCGGGCATTGTCTGCTGTTTTGGGTCAACTGTTTTGGTTGGTTGTGTATTTGACATGATATGTTATTTATGTTGTTTACGCACCGCGTAAAAACCTTGCAGACACTGTGTCGGTGTCTTGCAGTGCAATTCCGTCGCTGGCTGTGGTTGCACCAGGAGCGTACCAGTTAACTCCTTGCCTTACCAGAATAGTAACTTCTGATCCTGCAGCAGGGGCCTGTAAAGGTGGATACACTGTGTTATCTACAACAAACTCTATTGTTAGAGGATTGTGCGTGATATTACCTTCGTTATCAGTGTAATCAGGACCACCACCATCTATGCAATTCCAACGGTACTGGCTGGGTGTTGTAATCAGGGTTGACCCATCATTGCTTTCAGCGTATTGACGTATTCCGCCCACATAAACTTCAAGGGCAGCCACTTCAACAGCAGAATCTTCAAAATTACCAATTCTTATGCTGGGTGCGTAGAATACTGTGGTGCTGTCATCTCCCAGGGTGGAATCACTTACAACATAATCCTGAAACTGTTCAGCCAACAAATTGCCTCGTCCTGTGTCATAAACTTCGGCGCCTGTGTCATGATCAGCTGCTCCTGTACCTGCTGTACCGCGCATCAGTCCAGAAATTGTGTTTAGGGCAGTGTTTCTTTCACGATACATGACACGTTCACCGTCGATTGTGATCACACCAAAAATACCAGCCGCAAGGTCTGGTTGACTCAGTGCTGAGGCATTGGTCACATAAGCAACGTTTGCTGTGCTGGACAGATTCTGTGCCAGTGCAGTGGTGGTGGCATCGGTAATTCTATAAGTGGCCTGCACTCCGCGCATGTCTTGGAATATACGAAATGCTATGGCATCAGGAACTACGTTGTTGGTGTACTGCTCAATTATCATTACCTGTGCGGATCCAATTGTACCGCTAGCCAAAATAAGGTAATCACCGTCAACTGTGTAGTCAACTCCTTCAAAAAGTCTTTCGCCATCCAATGTTACCCATAGTCGACTGGCATTGTTGAAACTTCTTTGCAGATAAAAATCATTTATGTTTTCAGTAACACCTATTGAAAAATCATATGATCCTGATGTGTCATTGAACGCATCTGTTGCACTACTTCTAACAGTGGTGGTTCCAGTTGCAGTTCCTGAGCCTGAACCAACACCAGTTGTGACAAATACAGTTCCTGGGTTGTTATTGGCAGCACCTATAGCAACAAAGTCAGTATCGCCAGCAGTTACAATAGTATAGGTGTTGCCTATTATAAATTGTCCAGCTGGATAGGTTCCTGTTCCAGCACCATCAACAAATAATGGATCATAAACTGTGTTGTCATATCCTTCTGTGATTGTGAATCCTTGAGTGACTGGTCCAACAAAAACCAAGGTCAATGGAAATTGTTGAGCAGTATCGTTCCAGGTGGTTATCGCAAACACATCGTTGATGTTTACAGTGGCAGTTATTTGTAATTGATTACCCACAATCACATAATCTGCCAAGGTACTTACAGAAATCAAAATTCTTGCTCCACTGGGTGGTGGTGTTACAAATAATACCTCTCGAGTTTCAGTGCCATCATAGGCGGTGACTGTGTATGTACCGGGGCTAGGTCCCACAATTTGATTTTGCAAAATATTATCTACCCACACACTAACTTCACTGGGGGCAAAAATTAACGACTGGCTAAATCCCAGACGTTGTGGCAATGGGTAGCTACCAACAGTTGAATCATCTCCAATCCATTCAATTGCTGCAGGTGGTCTCAATCTCAAACCATTGCGTGTGACCACAGCATTTGCCGGATTGGATCCTTGCACACTATTGGTCATGGTGATATTTTTCGATGCTGCTGTGTCAGCATCCACTATGACAATTTGTGTTTGTGGAGTTGACCAGGAGTATACACTAGATGCCTGCCCTGTGCCAGTTCCTGTGCCAGTGGCCACAAAACTCACACCTACTGTGGCAGACGCAGCCCCAATAGAGACCCAGTTAGTGGTACCAATAGTGGTAATCGTGTATGATTTTCCAATCACAAAGTTGCCGGCATCAACGGTGTAGATACCAAAAACCACAACGGCCACGCCGTCAGTGTCACCGTAATCTGTGCCAAAATCCACAAGACTTTGCTGGGCCGGAACAAATTCAAACCAGTAGAATATGTTGGAGATAGCTGTACCGACTGGTACATCTTGCAATGCACGGTAATAATCACCATTGTTATTCACCACAGCCAATTTGTTGTAACTGTTGGCGGTGTTCCAAACAGTGCTGTCAGCGTAGGGTTCCCAGGTCACACTGTCAACATTCTCACCATTAACAAACACAGCAATACTGGTAATTTCAGCAGAGTTCACAGGAACCACCACAGTTTCTCCAATGTCTCCACCAATGTAATTTGCACGATACAATTGACTTCCGCCACCCAGTTCATACACACTGATTTGGAAAACATCTTCAACCGATGCTGTAAGCAATGCTACTGTTTGGTTGACCCAATCAACTGTGTAATCTATATCAAGAGCAAGATCAACACCGGTGGTCACATTACTGACCAGGACCTGAACAGGATGCTCTACAAGTCCTGCCCAACTGTAGTCTGTTGTGACCGCGGGTTCGTATGTGTAACGAATAGTGGTCCATTGGAACCCATGGCCGTCTCTGTTCCAGTCAGCGCCCGGGCGTGTGTAAACACGGAAATCAAGTGTGTCAAATTCTGCACCATTAACTAATTCTTCCGGTGCATGACCTTCGTACAAGCCAACGAATTGGCCACCATCCACATTAATGTCCGTGGGCAGGTCACCCAAAGTAGTATCTGTGAATTCACTGGAGTAAACAGCATCTACGAGCAGTGGAGTACCTGAGAAATAATTTCCGTAAACCTGAACACCTGGATAGTCAACACCGTCAATCAAAAGTGGTAACTCAAGTCCTGGTTGATTTACTCCTGGTTGATAATAGCCCATGGTACGGTCAACGCCTGTGAGTGCACCGGCAGGTATCTCGGTCCAATCTTCTAGATCAAATGACGGGCCAACCACTGCTGTTGAATCAGCGGATGTGGCTTGCCACACACGATTTTCATACCGTACCAGCATACCATCTTGATAGGTTCCGTCTGCACTCCAAGTTTGAACATTAGTAAAATATTCGAAACGATCGTACTTGATCACTGTACGGAAACTGCGCACAAGATCATTGGTCATTCGAGCGTAGGCTTGAGCTGACGCTCCGTTACCACCGTCAAATGTCACAGTAGGTGTTTGACTGTATCCAGAACCTGCATCGGTTACTGTTACAGATACTACCTGTCCTACACTATTGATGAGTGCGGTAGCTTCAGCTGGCACTAATGCGTCGCCGGTGATTATTACCACAGGTGGTTCAGTATATCCCGATCCACCAGAAATAACTGTGACACTGTCCAGTACCAACAGGTGATTGTTGTACCATTGGCTCCATGGCCATGTGGTCCATATTGCGCTGGTTGCGGACAAATCACTTTCAATATTGGTTGGCGAACCAAATGCAGTGCCCTGGTCATAAGGCAACAGTATTGGACTGGTAAATTTGGGTATCTCCAAGGATGTGTTGTAATAGGCTGGCACATCAAAATCTGCAATGTCTCCAAAAAATTCATCAAATCCAGTGTATTTCAAATTGAACTCTCTCACACTCACATGATATGGCTTGACTTCTTGAATATAATCTTCTACAAATTCTTGATTGTCAACCAGGTAATTTTGATATGGAATCAACTGTCTTATATTGTGATCCACGTCAATCAAACTGGTCTTGACCAACCACTCTGGTGCTAGCGATTCACTCAACACATAGTCAAACATCAAAATCAGAGCTTTGTTGCGTTGCACACCAAGATCGTCTATCAACAATTCTTCATTGATAGCTTGAATAATCTTTCTTGTTTCTTTCACTGGTTCTTGATCAAAATATTGAGCATCAAACACTTCAACGTCAAATCCAAAACGTCCTACAGCGTAGTCCCATAATTCTTCAGAAAATTCAATTGTGCCGTCCTCCAGTGCCACTCGTTCATAGCCTAGATCGGTAAGTAAATAAATTTCAAATTTGCCTTGTGCGTTGGCAGTTACTTTGACACTACTGCCCACCGCCACGGTCAACGTGGCCAGAGCGGAATATGTGTTGACCTCAGCCACAACCTTGGTACTAGAATTGTATCCAGGACGATACCAGTTAATATAACTCCAATAGTCTGACGTGTTAAATCCTTGTATCTTTGTCAAAGTCAGCACTCTTGTGTTTGCCAAGGTGTCGCTGTTGTTCACAGTGTAAATGGTCCATAGGCCACGATTACTGCTGTCAGTGGTCACAAGATATTTGTATCCCAATGGAATTGGTCCACTGGTATTAGACCAAATTGGAGTTTGAAATCCCAGTTGTTCTAAGTTAGCTACTTGTAGATTCCAATTTGTTATCACAGCAGTGCCTGTTCCTGTTCCTGCGCCAGTGGCTGAGAATTGCACTCCCACAGTGTTTGACGCGGCACCTATAAGTGTAAAGTCGGTTGTTCCCAAAGTGAAAATTGTGTAGGTGTCACCCACCACAAAACTTCCTGCATTAATTGTTTCTGACTCAACTGGAATTGGTTCACTGCTGTTTAGTAGGCTAAAGGACCTTGTTTCGCTAATTGGATATTGCGCCAGCACAGTGTTGGCTCGAATCAAATAATTTTTCAATGCTGAAAAACGGTCTATGAACATAGACTGGCGCGGACGGAATTGTACCCCATAACGTTCTGCTGGTCCTAGGTTGGGATCAGGAACTTTGTTGCCAAATGTGTCTACCCCACAGAAACTGTCTTGCAGTTTACGGTACAAACTGTCGCTTAAAAATCCATCTGCGCGGTCTTGCGGAATTAGTTCATATTCTACGTGAACGTTGTCATTGGTCAATTCACGATCATACTCAATACTGATCACTGTGTCGTTGGCCTCAATGTCATCGGCACTGTTGTATAGTGCAATGGTACTGGCATTTATGGGAGCCAGATAAGCAATGCCACTAGCCCTGGGATCAGCAATATATGATGCCACTGTACTTGCTGGTAATGTTTTGCCCAGTTGTGTAGCGGTGACTGTGATGCCGCGTACCCAGAAATAATAATAGGTAGCAAATGTTCCATCTTGAGATAGGTTTGAATTAACTGTGTATGACAGTGTGTTTTGTGGCACACCTTCACCTGCGTACAATGACGGAGGAGTTGTGCTACGTATCCATTGGTAAACATCCACTTGACTTCCTGGGAACAATTGAGCCCATCGTCGACTGGCGTACACTATTGAATCTTGATTGGGATCTATAAACCTCACGGTGCTTATGTCCCACCAAATTTCTCCCACGTGATCTTCAAACCATGTTGTGCCTTTGAGATTTACTCCCCCAACATTATATGCAGCTGGATCTACTGCACCAATATAATCAATATTGGCACGGGCGGCACCCAGTATTTTGCCTTGTAATGGGTTGATAAAATCCAAAAACTTTGTTCTTGCGCTGGTAATACTATCATACAAAAACACACTGTTCAACAGACGTATGTCAACTGTGGGTTGTTGAATTTCTATCACGGTCCATACAGGTAAATTATCCGGGTTGTCAAACACAAACACAGCACCAAAATTAGCATCGCTGTCGCCGTTGTCATTTTTTGGTGCTCCGGCCATGAGCACTCCTGATGTGTAATTAACAGCAGCACCAAACGTGTCATATGAACTTACCTGTGAGTTGTTGATTTGTTGTCCAAACACAAACTGGCCAGGATTAGTTACCACCGACGAACTACTGGGCAAATAGTCAAATGTATAAATTGCACCACTTTGCACTATCAAAGTGAAGAAAACAGTACTGCCAGCATCAAAGAAGGTTGTGCCATCATCAAATTCTGTTTCAAGATATAGACTGCCACGTGGTGCTCCGACCACAAGATTAATAGCTGTGTCATCAATACTGATAGCACTGCCAAATCCTGCATATTCCACAGCATAAGGACTGGTGATTGTTTGAGTCCATGCAAATGTTTCAAATGCAATAGTCTGGAATGCAGTGCCCACACTACCGGGTGCTATCTGCAATTTGTCATATGCAGGCGCCGCTGCCAGGTTCTTGGTTGATACGGTAAGATGTCCGTCAACATTCACAACTGCTATGACATTAGAAACAGTTGCGTTGATTTGTGCGGCCAAAGTCCGATAACTCACCGACGCTACCACTGTGGTTGAATCAACTGGCAACCAATAGGCTGTGTTGGTTAATGCCGTAGAAGATGGAGTGTACTGTAGAGAAACATAAATGACAGTTGTGGTGCCGCTGGTGTTATAGACCACTGTGTTTGGATTATAAGCTGTGGCCGAAGACCAAGCTCCTGGCACTACCACGTCTTGATTGTTCACTCGTAGGGTATTACCAGGGGTCAATGTGCCAAATGGGTTGCCGCAGGCCAAAGTGCCATACACACGGCTTTGGTTAACAAAACGTTCAACCACACCACCTTTAAAAGTCTGTTGGCTGCTTTGTGGTTCCCCCACATACAAACTGCAATTGTTACTGCACATATCCACAGCCTGGCCAAAGTTTGAAAATTCTGCAACCACATGCTGGTCAACTTGCTGTTGCTGTTGGAATTGATTTGTTTCAATCTCAACCACATCTCCAACTTGCAAAGTACCTGGTACTGTGACCGTGGCTGCATTTGTTGTGAATGAGTTGTCAGCTCCAATTACACTATCGGTTTCATTTATGTAAAATTCATTATTCACTATCACACTGACTGGAGCAGTTGGTGTACCACCCAACACTGTAAAGTTGGTGTTGGTTGCAGTGGTTGCACAAATAAACCGTTGCACATTGCGATCAAACACATACACTGTGCCTGCTTCGACTTTTCCATCTATAGTACGATTGGATGTTCCAATCATGACTTGACGACCATCTGTAGAACATGAAACACTTTGTCCAAATCTGTCACCGGCTGTTAATCCACCTGTAACAGAACTGGAATCGATGGTGGCAACATATTCAAAATATCCCTTGGCGTTGACCACAACAATATCAATACTTGTAAGAGCCACAATAAATGTCACTGTGGTTCCCGCAAACGTGTAATCAATATTGGGACGCAACAAATCACCATTCAAACTCATACTGAATGAATATATATCGGTGGCAGTAAACAATCCAACTCTGTTTCCATCATTGTTGATATCATCGTCAAGATTGTAAGTCACAGCCGTGTATGGAATTTGGAAACTGTTGTATCGTGAAAATTCAATCAATGTGGGCACAAGAGCAGTGCCAGTTCCAGAACCTGTACCGGTAGCTATAAATTCAACTCCCACAGTGTTGGCGCTGGCACCAACGGCCACAAAGTCTGTTGTTCCCACAGTCAAAATAGAGTATGATTGTCCAGGTACAAAACTGCCTGCGGCAGTCACTCCTGGTGTTGTAAGAAAGGTAACTATGCTAAAACTTGCATCTATAGTGTAATCAGTAACTACCGTCTGCACTTGACCGTTCAAGGTAACTTTAAGTTGATAGTCGTTGTTGATTTGAATTGTGTTGTCAATGGTGTAAACAGTAGTGGTGCCATCACCCGTGACTTTGATTACTTGATTTTGCCAATCATGGTACCCATAGGCATGTACACTGTTTAGTCCCGGAGCTCCGATATACATCCAACGTTCATCCAAACTCATGGCCACACTGTAACCAAATTCACCTGCGCCAGTTAACAAGGTTCCATATCCTGCGGGTTGTGTGAGCAACTGCCATTGTGCAAACGGAATAGAATCAGGAACTGCCAACACTGGGTCGCGGAATATTACAACAGCATATCCATTATCAGCTTGACTGGCAGGACCCAGGCTTGCACTTGCTCCTGCCACTGCCCAATTTTGATTACCAAAATCTATAGCATTTCCGTACCCTCTTACTCCTGTTGTGTCTATTGAGAGTATTGCATCACCTTCGCCCAATGGACTTACTGGAATATATTGATCACTGAAACTTTTTAAATAAACATAAACAGCGCCTTTGGTAGTTCCTGTACTGAATCCATAACGCGGACTACCCACAAAAGCAGCCAATCTGTTTTGAGCCTGTGCTACACTTGCGCCATATTGTTCGCTGGCATCCAATAATTCAGGACTAAGTTCCACCACACTTGAGAACACATTGTTTTTTTCTAACACTTCCCAAAGTGAATATCCATCGTTATCTACCCAAACTTTTGACAGTGGCAATGTGTCCAGTGCCAACGGCAACTGAGCGATATCACTGGCTTGTGCCACCCGCGCGGTTTGCAATGTCAGTCCAATTCCTGTACCATTTGCAACTGCACGATCACTAGTAAATGCAAACGCTATATTCGCAGTGTTGAGATTGGGAACACCAAGCACTTGATACACACCGTTGATTTCGCTATCAAATCCCTTGATAATTAATTTGTCACCAGTTACTAATCCATGCTGTCCACTAAAGATCACCCGGCTGGTGCCATTCAAGTTGTCACAAACATGTTGAATTTGTCCCGGCACTGATCTTGCGCGATAAATGTTCCAATCATAGTCATTGATCTTGGCCACCCATATACTGGTACCTACCTGGATAGAATCAATATTGGCAGCAAGACTGGCTGTGTCTGTAATGTCAAATACTGTGATGTCCGCATCGTTGAGATTGACATATCCAGCACCGGGCAATGCTGTGTCCGTGGGCAATTCAGTAGTGGTTGGTAAAATACTTGTACTGGTCAATGCACGGCTTGAGCGCCATACATTTTCTAAAAATATCTGCTGGTCTGCTGCACTTGCTTGTTGCGGCACAGTTACCTGAACCAGGCTTGGGTTGGCGCTGAGTAATGCTCTATCCAATCGTAGTTCAAGGAAACTACGATTGGCATTGGCACCATACACAGCACGTTGTACTGCCCAATTTTCGTAGATTGTGTAGTCTGCTGCTTCTTTTCCAAGATTAGCAGATTTGAATAAATCGGTGGCTTGACGACTACCTTTGGTTCCCAAAAATTGTCGATACACATTTACTTGACTCACATCATCAAGATTCAATGCAGCCAAGTATTGACGCGGCTTAAATCCAATCAATCCATAACTCAACAAATCGTTGTCTGTCTCAATATTAGCTGAATTTATGTTGTAGCTGTTGGCCAGTTGATCTGCTTTGTTGGCCAAGTTGGGTAAAAGACCCAATTCAATTTGTGTATAGTCGCTTTGTGTCCAAACGTTAAAGTCAAAGGTAGCACTGGGTTGAACTATAGTCAATGCTGACCAATACACATTTTTGTACTTGACAATTTCACCTTTGCTATACCCACGCAAGCCAGTCCATTCTTGAACATTGTTTTGATTCAAAATAAATCCTGGAGTATCTACACTACCATTCCAGTCATTGGTGGTCACTGCCACCAGCTTCAATCTATTTTGCCGTGCACCAGTAACTGGATCATATATTAGATCACCAAAGGTGCTACGATTGCTCAATACCAGCATGTGTTCGTAGTTGGTAAATCTCAAATTGACATAGCTGATGCTTTGAGTACTCAATGGTTGTATGCTAAAGGTATTACCCAGGCGCACAACATTCAGTGTTCGTGTGGGTATCTCCGTTGAGTTCTGATCCAACAATAAATTTTCACTGGTTTCAGTCACAATGCTGTCAACCACTGCACCTGGACGGGTAACTGTGAGCCCACCGGCCAACGGATTCAAATTGATAAGTGAATTGGTACCCCAACCTTGCTGGCTCCAGTATAAAAATTCATTTACCATTCGTGGCCAATCCAACACATATCCATTTACCTGATCTGTGAATGTAAGTCCTTGGGCTTCTAATAATTTGCCGTAACTGATCAAGAAATCACTCACAGCAGTTTCATTTGCAAACACAAATCCATAAGGAACCTGCACCACACTATCAGAATAGAAAGTTGGCACACGCACACTGATGCCGCCAGCACTGTATTCTTGCAATTTGCCCACAGCTTGACTTTGTAATATTTCAAAATAAGGTTGTGTGGTTCCGTACCCAAATACAGCATATCCACCACTGCTGTCTTTTTGTACTGCCACGCTGCTGTACTTGATTTGATCAAACGGTTGATTTTTGTACAATAATATATTGTAACTCTCATCGGGAATTGTCAAGGTTGTGTTCACACTGTTGGGACTGGACTTTTCAGTCACCAATTTCACATACTGTTTGTCAGAATAACTGGCCATTCTATAACACAATCTCACGTCTAAACTTTTGAGATCTGCGGTCAACAGGTTAGTTGAATCCACACCAGTTTGTCTATTGTAGTCCACAATCCAATTGATATAACTGGCTTTGCTGACTGGAGTTGTCACCCCTGTCGATGCATTGAACTCTCCGCCATAGACTTCTATACCATTGGCATCCAATCTGTAGCGATTGTTGTAAAGGTATTGATTGTAATCCGTGTTGAATTGATACAGATCACGATCAGCAAACAGTGCAAAGAACTTGGCAGGACGTGTGACTGCCAACACATGCATGACAGAAAACGGATATGAAGAACTGTTCCACCAGGAAGCTTCAACTGGTCCACCATCACCAATGGCCCAGCTTTTTTGATATCTTGCATTGACACTTTGATTCAACACAGACCCACCTACTACGCTGTCTTGTGGGCTTAGTAATTCTCCTTCGCCACCGGTGGGTATGACTGAAGTCAATCCAGGTCTTGCATAGTTGGGCTTGTAATAAGGAGCCACAGGATCTGCCACAAGACCGGCTTCCAAATCATCCCATAGCACCAAGTTGTCTTGAGTGTACGGAGCTGGACCATAGCTATCCTGCCACCAGGTGGGCTCTATGGAGAATCCCAGCATTTCCCAAGGAGCATAACTTGGCTGTTGAGTGTCGTAAAAATAGCGATATATGCCGCGCCAGGCACCCAGTAGATTTTCATTGTTGAGTCGATTGGTGGTATTGCTATAATTCCAGGTAAACTCATTTGTGGCACTGAATGTTTGTTCTTTGAAGTTTAATTTGTTCCAGCCAAGATAACTCAAGAGATCTGTACCAAAGATGGTATTGATTTCTTCAAAGGTATATCCTGTGTCGCGGAATTGTCCTGGCAAAACATTTTCTATAGTGAGTGGTACTGGATTATCATCTTGTTTGATGTTGTTGTAGATTCTTGTTTCAAACTCCAACAGCACTTGATCTCTGATGTCTCCAAAAACTGGGGTTTGGCTGCCATCATGTCCAATAATAAATTCGCCATTGGCGTTTGAAGTCACCAAGGTTGTGATTTCTGGTTCGTATTTTGGATACAGTCCCATTTTGCTGGGGGTATTGGGTACAAAATTGCCGTAAGTGGCACTGTATTCATTGATTGTGACTACGCTGCCTAAGGCAAGAGTGCTTAATATTGTGATTCGTGGACCGTCAGTGGCCACAACATAATCTTGATCTCTGACCAAAATCACATTGTCAAGGTATACACAAAGCCCAAGATAATTTGCTGATGCGTAATCATACGTTTGCACAGTGTCAAATGTGGTTATTGTGGTAAATCCCACAGTGTAACTGTTGCTGTAGGTAGTGATACCTTGTGGCAGCATGTCACTCCAGTAAAACGGCTGACTTTCTAGTTTGCCTAACGTGATATCTTGAATGGCCTGATCAAGAATCTCAGCAGTGGTTTTGAATGCAATGTTATTTTGAGTCAACACCGCGTCCAACATCTGTGCTTTGAATTTGATATATTCTCTACTGTTGTATTGTAATGATGCAAATATATTGTAGCTGTCACTGCGCATGAAATAGCCAGCCAAGGTCAATGGTGCGCTCTGTTGCAAGATCTCTTGGCCATAAGGAACAATATTACCAAGATCTCTACTGTTGTTTGCACCGTTGATTGGGCCAGTCAACTCCAAAAGATTTTCGCAAATGCTTTGATAATGTGTGCGAATTGTGCCCAGTGTAAATGCTGGACTGTTTTCGTTGAGAGGATTATTTTGTAAATTATCAGGCACCTGATAAAATGCAACTTTGCTGGTTTGATCACTTATCACAAGCACTTCAATAATGTCAGTAGGCACATAAGTGTTGTTCAACACAATGGTCGTACTGTCCGTTCCCACAGTATAGGTATACTTGTTGGGTTGAATAAATTGACTGCCAACATATATTTTTATTACTGGCACTGCGATTGATGTTTGAGCAGTGACCGCAATGTCCAACAAAAGAGTTTGTTGGGTGTATGTAAATTTAAATTGTTGATAAATTTGTTGTTCAGTGACAGCAGTTTGCCAACCAAGCAGCTTGGTATATGTGGTACGAGTTTGATATTGTCTTACGGAACCTGAACTGATAGGCGTCACCGTGCTGACATTGTCTGTGGTAAACGTGAATGTATCAACATAGAGATTGTTGTTGAACACAATGTCACCGACGTTGTTGATATTTAAATATTGCAATGGAAATTGCAACACTGGATCAAGTATGGTTGTATCACCTACTGCATAACTGAACAATTTGGAACCAACGAAATCTGTAGACTGATACTTGACTTCACTACCAAAGCTCACATCATCAGTGTCGTATATGTTGAACAACGGTGCTTGTTGAACTGAAGTTTTTTGTTGTGCTTGAATCCAATCAATGCCGTCATACCAAAATGTTAGTCCGGCACTGGTGTCACCGTTGATGCATACTGTAGATTCATCTACCTCAACTTCGCCATCTGTGGCTTCAGTCAACACAATAATCGGTTGTGGTATCAACGGTGCAATGGTATCTGGCGTGGCAAAACTGACCACGTAAATTTTGTTCCTGACATCTGCATCTTCATCAGCAGCAAATATAACTCGCGAGCCTTCAACCAAGGTGTAACCGTCTACAGAATAACTGGTAGCCCCTGCCACATTTGAAAATGCATCAGTTTCCACAAAGTCAATGATGTCTACAGCCGCTTTGCCCCGGGTACCCATGTTGTATAATCGTATGTCTTGGCGGAATTGTAAAATTGGTCTACTGGCTCTGGTGTACCTTTCAATTTCAGCGATCTGATTATTGTATTCAGCTGTGGCGTTGATTACATCAATATGAAACCATCTATTGCTTCTTGACCATGCGTTTTGATCGGCACTGGCACGGTTGATAGTTAAGTAATCAGGATCTGCAGGTTCTATCGCAATTGTGCTGTCTGTGTAGTCTGTAGCGTAACTTTCATACACAGTGAAATTTTCAACTGGTAACAATTCAATTGCTGTGCCAACACCACTCACATAATATTCGCGATTGCTGACAGCAATTGCATTCATAGTGCCTGTGCCTGTAGCAAGTGTGACCACAGGACCATTTGGTACTGCACTCACTGTGAATTTGAGGTTGTTTGCCGAGATTGATCTCACATAATAGGTAGTGCCAGCAACCAGGCCACCCAGAGTTGGAGAGAGGAAAATAACAGATTGCCCCGCATACAAATTGACAGCATCATAATAAGTGATATAGTTTGTACCTGCTTCGGTGGCGGTGCATGCAAAGCTGGTGGTACCGGAACCGAAACTGGAAGGAATCACGTCTCCGGTAAATCGTACTTTGAGACCATTGGTAAAGGTCACGCCGTTGGGACTGGTATAAGAATTTTGATCGATAATGTCGTTGATATTGAGATCACTACTGTTCTCAGGTTCCACAAGAACTATACGTCCAAATATTTCTGAGTTGGTTCCAGATTGATAGTACAATGTGTCTTGAACTGCACTCAATAAAGGAACGCTTCTAATTACTCCTGCTGGATCTTTGTACCATTGTGTGTTACTGTACACTGTGCCGTAACTGATTGTCCATTTTTGTAAACTGTTTATTGTGGCTATTTCTGCTAATTGGATATACACAATGCCGCTCACAGTGCTGAGTGTGATTTGATATTTTTGCGTTCTTGCAGGATTGTTGATAAAAATCAGTGTGCGATTGTCCAAATTGGTGGTTGAATCAATACCACCTGTTGAGGCAAGAAAATCAACCAAGGGTTGACCATTGATGTCATCATATGCTAATTCTGTAACCAAGTCAATGGTACCAATGCTGGTGAGATTATAGTAAAAACTTTGTGCGTCCTTGAGTGGAGCATTAAAAACAACAGTTCCAGATGCGGTACCATTGTTGGTCACGCCATACACATCTCTACTGCTGATATTTGGAGTGGCGGGGATTACTCCTGCAATTCCCGGAGCTGACTGTATGTAAAATTGGTTGATAACCTGAAAAGTATAACTGCCACCTCGCACCAGCGTAACAACAGGATTGTCTCCATTGATGCCTGAAAAATTGTACGAATCACCATTGGTGGTCACTACAAAATTGTCAGTGGTAGGAATACCAGTAGATGCCACATCCACTGCATCAGGTCCTGCTGGAATCCAGTAATATTGGCTGAAATTAATAAAAATATCAAAGTCAACAAATGGATCCCAAGAATAGTATTCACTTGAATACAATCGGTCGGGACGGTTGCCATCTCCGCCTTGAAATGTCACAGCATCATTCAATCCTGGATATGTGATGACATTTTTGATGGCATCAGTATCGGGCACAAGACTTACTATGCCCGGTTCCAGTTGATAGTCAGTGCGTGTTTTTGTGGGCTCTATCACATACTTGTCGTTGGGGTCCACACCCGGTCCCACTGTGCGTCCAATAAATCCTTGTGTTTTTCTAAAGTTGGGTTCTTGAATCAATTGATCAAGAGTGGCTGCCAAAAATTGTTTGTTTGCATCAGTCTGAAAAATTTCAGGAAGAAAATCAACGCTACGTATGTTTGCCATCAATATGATCCTCCGCCACCATTGTAGCCACCGCCACCGCCACCGCCTCCACCACTACTGCCGCCATTGCCATTTGAACTCATACTTGCACTACTACCACCTGCGGCAAAGGTCACTCCACTGCTAGATGCTGTACGAAGATTGCTACTGGTCAGTGCTTCTATAACTTCGATGTTGTTGATTGTGGCACCATTGACAAAGATTTCGCTAGGAGTTGACCGTATTTCATACAAATCACCAAAGAATTTTTGCCTATCCAACGGAACCAAGACTACTGAACTGATAATCGTGCCAAGCTGCCGGTGTAGATATGCTGCCAATTCTGAGAAATAAAATGTGTCTCCAAAATTCCATTTGTCAATTGAGAAGTAGGTGTTCATGGCAGCAACCACACTGCTTTTGATTTCACTTGAACTAGCAGTTGAGCCACTGGTTCTAATGACCTTGATGGTACCACGCAGATTGGCATCTGCTTTGGCTCCAAACAAGGGTTTAAATATCACCGAATTCAAAATAATATTGTCACTTAACATTTTGTACTCTTGCAGTCCTTGATATTCAGTTGACAATTGATCAATGGTAGGCACCAAGGGCTCAACTATGGTGCCTGTGGTATCGCGTATCCAGTTCTGATAGGCAGTGTAGTAACTCAATGTTACTACGTACAAATCAATGATATTGGTTGTGCCTGGATCAATTCTTGAAGTCAAAGGTGCATTGTGACGATATTGAAAATACAAACTTTGACGACCAATTCTAGCAATCCATTCGTCGGTGACGTTGATTAGGGTTCTGGATCCAGTCACCGTGATTGACAATTGATAAAATTCTTGAGTGGAATAGGCATAGAACACTTGACCGGGTGACCATGCACTTTTTTGCAATTCAATTGCAGCCAGCGTGGCATAGTCGCTGGTAACTACACCGGGCTCTACCAACAGATATCTTTGCAAATTGTCAAAGTCTACTGTTTTCTGTAGATAGATATATTTTTGGGTGGAATTCACCGTTGGGGCCACAATTTCACTAAAGAAGTCTGGATTGTCTGGCACGCCATCGTTGTCGCTGTCACGATATCCTACCAACACCTGAAAATCATCAACGTAGCCATCGCTCTCTACTGGTTGTCCTGTAATGGTCATGAAGACATCGCCGGGTAGATGATCTGTAGAATCTGGCTGAGTGTTCACTGCCAACACATTGATAAAGTCCTTGATCACTGTGCCTGTACGACTGTCATATATTTGGCCGCCATCATAAAAGAAAAATCTTGTGCTCAATACTGATCCAAAATAGTAAGCCAGGCCACGGAAGGTTGCTGTGTAATTTTGATTTTGTACTACAAATTGTATCAACCATGATGCATCATCGCCAGGCGCATTTTGATTAGCATATTGTTGACTCCAAGGGGCGTCTGGTGCTAGATTAGTACTGTTAATCAGATACCACGAGTAAGGTGTACCAGTAATGTCACCATTATTATCATAGCCCAGACCAAAGTTACGATTTAACAAAATTTGTTCGGCAATACTTTGCTCAATATCAACAGGGATGTCAGTTACAAACAAAGGAATTATTGTGTCAACCAAGGCGCCTGTTGGTACAAAATTGTTGAGTGTAACAGGTCCTGCTCCGGAAGGTAAGTTGCCTAATCCATTGTTGTAACCCGAGCCTTCAATGATGATGGGGCTGGCCCAAATTTCTAATGTTTGGTCTGCGGAAGTTGGGACACCTGTTTGTAATTTATTATTCTTGTCAAAATATTGACCGTCGGGTGGAACAAACTTTATCAAACTACCGACTACAGCATATTTAAATGCTGTGGTTGTGGTTGATCCCACAGGAATAGGCGAACCTGTGGGAAATGTTACTGAATACACTGCGTTCTTGAAATAGCCCGTGGTTTCATTGGCCAGAGTAGTGCTTTGTGTCCAGGACGCTCCGGTTACCCATGTTGTGCCGCCGTATGTGGGCAATGTGCTGGAAGTAACTCTAGGAAAATTTTCATAATAAAACTGTCTCATTGTGGCTGAACCAATAGCAGGTTGCACTTGATTGGTCACAAAGTCAGCAATTTCGTTACGGTTAGTATAAGTGAACAAAATGGTAGGAAGAATATTTTGTTCCCATAATCCACCATCGGCGCCAAAACTGTTGGTGCTGGAATATTTGCCGGTGTTGTCCACAAGATCAAGATAACGACTGGTACCAATTGAGGCACGATTCAGGGCTTTGCTTTTTACAATGGAATTGTATTGTGTGTATGGAAAAAGATTATAGTCTTCACCATTAACCATGCGGTCTTGTGTGTAGTACCTAGCAGGTGCACGTTGTTTGATTTGGTCAATGGTTTCACGTGCCTGGCTATTGCTAACTGGTTGAGTGATACCGCAAGTGAATGTAATGGTTTCAAGATTGCCAGCACGACTGATGTAACTGATGGGAATAGTCACACTTTGCATTTCTTCAGGATTGATGATGTATTGCAATCCGTTTGATGCACGAACATAGGCACGGAACGTGCCTACTGGAATCTCTGAAAACACGCCGTCGCCAAACACCATGGTTATTTGATCGTTTGTGCGTGATGTCACTGAATAAATTGCCCTCAGCGTTGTACCTATTTGTTCGGCAGCTGCTGAATAAATGTTTTCTGTATATTCCCATTCACGGTTTATGTTACCTACGTTGTCCAGCTGAAATAGCCAGCGATCTTCATTGTTGATTCCTTCAATATTGATGTTTACTGTGCGATTGGTAACTTTTTCAGCCAAGTTGAAATCTTGATTCTGTAACACGCCTTGCTTGAACATAAAAAAGTAACCAGTATTGGCTGACTGAAAACCCAATTGATCGTTGCGGAACAACACATTGAATGGCCGGTTGGCCTGTGGTGATGGTTCGTACAAATATGTTTCACCCACTGAGGTAGATGTCATAGCTTCAAAAGGCATGCTTACTCCATCAACAGTGGCAGTGTACGGCACAATAGGTAAGAATCCTGGCACAAGGTTAATGCTGTATTCGTTTGTATCCACACCCAAAATAGTTTGTCTATTGCCTGGACGTCCAACTTTTTGTGTGTCTACCAGGCTGGCATTGATAATGGCTGTGAATTGTTCTTGCCAATCGGGGTTGGTCTGGTCGGCCCAGTTTACCGTGAGATTGGAAAGATTAATGCCTTGGTAATCCACAACATTTTCTGTGGTGTTGATTGAAAAAACTTTGAGCAGACCCTGAGCCGCGGTATTACGTTTGGCTGTGTAACTGACCAAGTTGGCCAATCTGACCACACTGTCACGGCGCTCGGCAGTGTCTAAATAGTTTTCACGAGTGTTGAGATCTGTACGAAAGGCCAGAGCTTGCCCCATAAATGCAATTACGTCCAACAAGGCAATGTATTCTGAAGATTCAATGTAGTCATTAAATGTTTCAGGATAGTACAGGCGCAGGTAGTCCACAAAACTCTTGCGCAGGGTTTCAAAATCATAACTTTGAAAGTCAGCTTCTCGGTAGGTTTGATAGATCTGTTTCCAGTCCTCAACTCCAAATATTGCCGTTTGTCTTGTGGTTGTTGCCATTATACTGAGCCTTCT
>Ga0181351_1000080_pt1 | contig 24280 bp, 30 predicted proteins | sample Su13VDMM15SD_FD_170485 | JGI IMG/M metagenome (GOLD analysis project Ga0181351, IMG submission 170485) | Freshwater viral communities from Lake Michigan, USA - Su13.VD.MM15.S.D | ecosystem: Environmental > Aquatic > Freshwater > Lake | place: USA: Michigan | collected 2013-07-16 | reverse complement strand
GGCAATATGACTGACCGCATCGCCGCTTACGCAATCGCGCTACACAGCGACATAAACACGGAGCGATTTCAGGTTGTAGAAAACGGCAAACTGCAGACCTATTGGATGGGCACAGTTTACGGCGGTGGAGTCGCTACCGATGCCGGATTCAAATTCAAAACCCCGGAGGAAGCGTGGGAAAACGCCAGCCTGTTCGTTGAGCAGTGCGCCGAGATAGTCAGTGAGAGACTAAACAAGAAGGGGGAGGCATGACTGACCGAGAACTAATGCAGCAGGTTTACCAATACCTGACAGGCGAATCAGTTAGAAACAAAACAAGTGATGCATACATTGCGCAAATTATAAACGAGAGGCTGGCACAGCCGGAGCAGGAGCCGGTTGCGTATATTGGTACAAACGGCGAGTTGATGTGGCTACATAAACCGCACGCAATTTACAGCAAGGCCCGACCGCTCTACACCGCCCCACCTCAGCGCAAGCCGCTGACGGATGAGGATGACCGCCTAATCGCAGCCGCGCCCGATCTACTGGCAGCACTGCAAGGTCTGCTAAGGGGAATTTTCGACGGGCCAGACGATGCTGATGCCGCGATGCTCATCGCCAAAGCGAGAGATGCAGTGAACAAGGCCACGGGAGAAAAATAACTATGCTTAGAGAGTATCAACAGCGCGCCATTGACCAGTTATACAGCTGGTTTGAGTTTGGCAATAAGGGCAACCCATGCCTGGTGCTGCCAACTGGATCTGGGAAAAGCCATATCGTTGCAGCACTGTGCAAGGACGCTTTGCAAAACTGGCCCGATACGCGCGTGTTGATGCTCACGCACGTTAAGGAGCTGATTGAACAGAACGCCGAGAAAATGCGCTTGCACTGGCCAGGCGCGCCAATGGGTATCTATAGCGCCAGCATTGGAAAGCGCCAGCTTGGCGAGCCGATTACATTCGCCGGAATTCAGTCGGTACGAAACAAAGCTGGTATGCTTGGCCACATTGACCTCGTAATTATCGACGAATGTCATCTCGTTAACCATAAAGACGAGGGTGGATATCGACAACTGCTGTCCGATCTGACTGCAATTAATCCGGCGCTGCGCGTTGTAGGTTTGACTGCCACTCCCTACCGCCTCGGTCACGGCCTGATCACTGACAAGCCCGCACTATTTGACGATCTGATAGAGCCGGTAAGCATCGAGGAATTGATTTTTAAGGGCCACCTATCCACGCTGCGCAGCAAGGTGACAAAAGCAAAACTCGATACCACTGGCGTGCATAAACGTGGCGGCGAGTTTATCGAGAGCGAGTTGCAGGCCGCTGTTAATACCGACGCTAATAATGCTGCGACTGTTCAGGAGGTCATTAGTTTGGCTGGTAATAGAAAAGCCTGGCTGTTCTTTTGTGCAGGTGTGCAACACGCTGAAGCTATTGCTGCCGAACTAAACTCCAATGGCATTACAGCGCAATGCATAACGGGAGACACGCCAAAAGCCGAGCGGGAAAAGATTTTAAAGCAGTACAAAGCAGGAAAAATTAAGGCACTCACGAACGCAAACGTTTTGACGACTGGATTCGACTACCCTGATATTGACCTAATCGCCATGCTGCGCCCCACCATGAGCGCCAGTCTATATGTACAAATGGCAGGGCGTGGAATGCGAGTAAAAAGCCATACCGATCATTGCCTAGTCTTAGATTTTGCTGGCGTGGTAGAAACGCATGGGCCAATTACAGCGGTTCAGCCGCCTAAAAAAGCAGGTGGCGGCAATGGCGAGGTCCCTGTAAAGGTATGCGACAACTGCGGCGAGTTATGCGTCATTGCCGCGCGTATTTGCTCGGCATGTAAGCATCCATTTCCCGAGCCAGAGCGTAAAGAGTTAGAGCTTCGTAACGATGACATCATGGGGCTTGAGGGTAAAGATTTGGAAGTAACGGCTTGGAGTTGGCGCAGGCATGTAAGCCGCGCATCGGGCAAGGAGATGCTTTCCTGCACCTACTACGGAGGCCTATCAGATAAACCGATTACAGAATACTTGCCATTGCTGCACGATGGATATGCAGGAGAAAAAGCAATTAGATTGATGACTGATATCGTGCATAAATCAATGCTGAATTCAGTTGTCGCAGATGACAAGCTAGGATTCGGTGAAGATTTGGATTGCTTGGCCGAATATCTAACAACAGGTAAGCCACCAGCAAGCATCGAATACAGACTAGACGGTAAATTTCATCGCGTTATTAAAAGGAGTTGGGCATGAGCTGGTCAGAAATTGAATTGAAAGTTGTTCGGTGGGCAGAGGAACGCCGCATCATTCCGCACGCCACGCCTGCAAGCCAGTTGCTCAAGGCTGTTAGCGAGATGGGCGAGCTATGCGACGCCGAAGGTAAGCGCGATCGCGCTGCCATAGAGGATGCCGTTGGCGATGTGCTGGTGTGCCTAATCAACTACTGCGCGCTGCGCGATATAGATATGACTAACTGTCTAGCGAGCGCCTATGATCAGATTAAGGACCGTCGAGGCACGCTAATGCCAGATGGGACGTTTGTTAAGGATCAGAAATGACCAGACCACCAGAGCCCGAATTTTTAATTCAATGGCGAGAGTGGAGGCGAGAAGGGCCGCCTAAGTGCTGCCACACTTGCGATTACTACAGCAAGGCTGGCCATTGCGAGTCGTTTGATATGACGCCGCCTTATTTTTTCGCCAATGAAGTAGACGTTTGCGACAAATGGATAGAGGAGTTGCCGTTTTGAGTACATAAGCCAAAATCCCCAGTGAATACAACAATGGCAGAAAACTAGGGGAACTTGTCATTTGCACGGCTGCGCACGGTGCCACAATCAAAAAAAGTTCATGTGGTTAAACGCTGCGAGTCGGTCAACATGATAAAGGAGTTGCTATTTTGGACAAAAAAGCAAAGTTCAAGTTTCCACTATTGGATCGCCTACTAAATTCAGAGCGCGAACGCACCGATAAAGTTTTGGCAGCATATCGAGAAGTGCTTTGTGAATTAATCGATTTGCGCCTAAAACTTCAACAAATTGAGAATGCACTCCATGGAAAAAAGATCTGACCGTATCCCAACCGAGCACGAGGAACAGCGCGAGCTAGTGCGCTGGTTTCGCCAAACGTGGCCAGTCATGCGCATTTTTGCCATACCAAACGGTGGCGCAAGAACTGCTGCAACTGCCGGACGCCTAAAGGCCGAAGGCGTCTCGCCTGGTGTGCCTGATCTCTTTATCCCTGCGTTGAAATTATGGGTTGAGATGAAACGCACTAAAGGCGGCGTTCTAAGTGCCGAACAAAAAGACTGGATAAAGTATTTGGAAAGTGTTGGATATTGCGTTATAGTGGGAAAAGGTGCTGAGGATGCTAAGGAAAAGATCCTCACATTTTTTAACGATAACCAAAGGTCAAAATGAACGCCGAACACAAAAAGGACACAAAAGACTGCTTTATGACGCTCCGCATTCCTGCCGAGATATATAACTCATTGCGCAAAAGCGCCGAAGACAATACGCGGACATTTTCCTCGCAAGTGCTGCATTACATTAAACAGGGTCTTGCTAATGAAAAGTGACCGAGAACTGCTGAAGCAGGCACTAGATGCATTTGAGTCTGGTCGCGCTGCTGATCGAGCGGACGTGATGACAGCGCTGCGGGCAGCGTTGCAACGTCCTGAGAAACAATTAAAGCAAGATCTAAAAAATGACTCTCCCACCTAAAAACAAAGGGCGGCGCATTATAAAAATAAATGCCATCACGCAGGCAAAGCTAATTGAGGCGATGCTCGATGGCGTTTATACATGCGCGGACCTTTGTGATATTACTGGCCTATATTACTCAACAGTCCTGCACTATTGCCGAGAACTGCATCGCGCAGAGGCGGCGCATATTTGTGGATGGGCGAAAGACAAAAGAGGAAACACCACGTTGAGAATTTTTAAAATCGGACGCGGGAAAGATGTGAAACCAAAAAAGCTAACAGGTGCAGAACGACATGCTAGGTGGCGACAAAAACAAAAAGCCATTGAACTGGCGAACATCATGCGATAGTCGCCGCATAAAAAAATGCACTAACGGGAGTTAAAAATGAAAAAAAAATCAGCGCGCAAGCCGCAGCAACGGCAGAAAACATACAGCATTTTAAGCGAGATTATGTCTAGCGCCAGCGACCCATTGCCGCAGGCGCAGCGAACGTATCAACTGACGCGCATGTATCAAGGGCTGCACGCATTAGAAACCGCAGAACGCCCAACGTATAACGACTGGCGAGTTGTCAGTGATGCGCTGAATATGTTGGAGACGTTGGTCGTAGAAATGCAGGTTTGCGAGGACAAAAGCAAGTTGCTGCCGGATGCAATGCGCGCACTGGCGGATGCCGGTCAGCGCCACAAGCGAGAAGGAAAACCCATTCGGCTGGATGGGTCAGGCATTCAAGCAGTGCGCGCCATGTTAGAAAATTATGCTGAACTAATAGAGATCCTACCGGCCCGCATTATGTACCGCTGCCACCGACTAACAGAGAAGCGATTGTTTGAAATACTAGAAGGCAAAAAGCGCTCGTGTGATGTTGAAATTGTGTGAGATTGTGGTATAGTTCATTTGACGCAACCAACATGCAAGGAGCAAAACGTGAACATGAAACGCTATCAAATTATTCTAATTGTCATTTTTTTAGTTGCTGCAATTGGCATTGTTGGCCAATCAGACGCCAACGAGGAGCAGCGCAGCGCAGAGCAGTATTGTCACATGGTCAAATTATGGAAAGAAACGCGCGGGCACTCGGGTTGGCCTGCATATAACGGTGACTGGATGTGCGAATGACGTGCGATAACGAACTATGCATTGACGGCGACTGCGACTGCAATAGTTGGCACATTGTGCCAAAAGACGATATTAGAGAGCATGACATCAGCAGCTCATGCTGGTGCAATCCGATTATGAAAGATGACGAACACGACCCGATATGGCTGCACAATAGCCTAGATGGGCGAGAGAATTACGAAGACAAAGAGCAACTGCACTAACGGGAATTACTTGGCAGCGCCTCGGACCTTTTCCCATGACCTGCCTGCCACGTAACCTGTCATCACTACGCCGAACAACGTTAAGACCGGCTCAGGAATAGCCAGCATCCATGCACGAAACCCGGCAGTAAATGCGGCGGCTGCATCTGGGCGGAATATGGTCATTATCCCCATTGGAATAGACCAAAGCAGCAGGACATAAACAACATAAAGAAAAGACGGCCTGGCCCTGCTTGTCCACGGATCTGATGACTGTGCCTCCGCAATGATCGCGCTTAGTTGAGTTTTCATTTCATCTAAGTCACCGCGCTGCTGCATTGCTAAAAGCTTAATTTGCGCTTTTGCTCTTTGTTCAGGATCTGGGAACAACTTGTCGATTATTTTTGATCCGATTCCCAATATGCCGCTGATTGTAATTGGGTCAATCATGGGTATTTTCTCCGATCAAGTTCGAAGTGCGGGCCATCCTTAAAAGACCGCCAGTCCCCGCCCCATATAATGGCGATGTTCAACTCTTTTGCTGCCTGCTTCATTGCAGCGCCAATCTTATGATACAGCGGCCAATCCCACCTTACCTCGCCATCAACAAAAGCGCCGAGGTCTACAGCATGCCCGGTAATATGCCGAGAGTTAAGCGTCTTGCTTGCTCCAGAATTTCGAAGTGCCTTTTGACGTTCTGGCGTGCGCACTCCCTCCAAAACAGTAAAATCAATTGCGGATATATTAATAGCATGCTCGACAACCTTTACTAAATCAGGGTGAACGCCCTTTAGTCGTAACCTTGATCGCTCACCTAGTTTATACATGATCAATATGTTTTGAAGTTGCTTACTGCAAAACCGACAACGGCAGCAATGGAAGAAATAATCCCCATTCCAAACCAAAGACCGCCGCGCGATTTGTTAGCCAAAGCCACAAGTTCCTCAAGCTGTTTTTCCATCTTGTCAATTTTTTTTCCCATGTCTTGGACACGCTGACAAAGAATGCCATATTGCACGGGATCTATCCCGAAGTCTCGTTCATCAGCCATGTCAGCATACCCTAGAATTGAGTTGATAAAATTGTTGGTAATGTAAATGTTAGTTGCCGCAGATGCAAGTGCGTTGAAATACGCACCTGCGGCGAGTGTGACACTATTGGACGACTATACAGTGTTTAAATAACAATTCTTAACTCTCCAGGCGCTGTCTTGTACATGTCTCCGACATCCAATCCTCCGGTTAATGCGTCAGCATTATTGGCATAAGTTGGAAGCGAATTTAATTGCAAAACTCCGTTATGTTTTAATACCATCTTTTCTTGTACCGCCTCATTTGCGGTTGTGCTGTTATCCTGAACAAAAAAAGCCAAACCAACCTCTTTTTCATCTGTTGTAATTTGCTTTGCAGCTATAGCTGCCGCCCTTCTCGTAGAGCCTAACCTAGAAAAAGTATAAGAACCTCCGTATCCACCAATGCTTGGAGTGGCAGAAATTGCAAGCGCTTGATAGTCACCAAAATAAGATAATCCGCTTGCAGGATTAAATTGATAAGAAAGCAATGTCATCCCATAAAACGGGATGGTTGCGCCAGAACTCCCAATAAATCGACGTTCATTAAAACTAATATCAAACTGATAATTAGTGTTCTGAGCAGCATCCGTTAATACATTAACGCTCCCTGTAATTCTTCCTTGCAAAGCGATAACACCAGAAAACGTAACAGGAGAATTAGTTGATAAAAGGCGATTAACAAAGCCGGTTACGTCAATGTTTTTAAAAAAAACATTTCCAATCGTTCTTCCTGCTGCACTGTAATTAATTTCAAACGCAGACGTCGCTGAATTTACGCTTCCAGAAACATTGTTAATATAAATATTGAAAACATTTCCTGTTCCAGAATCCAAACTATCATGTATGTGAATAATTCGAGCATTGCACATCTGAGCATCTACAGCGCCGACATATAAATTGCTGCCGCTGTTTAAGTAAAGCGCCCTTGTACAAGAAGTAGAAAAATCTATCCCGCTCGCCTTAATAAAATTAATTCGTATATCCTCAAAGTTAGTGAGTCTTACTAATTCAGCATTTGAAAATACGGTTGCCTCTCCGACGTCAATTCCAAAAACACCGCCAACAACACCAGATGAACAAACCTCTCCAGCACTTGGTGAAATTTTCAGACCGCATCCTCCAGATCGGCGAACTTTTATTATTCCAAATTTAAATCTAGATGTATTGCCACCCCAAGAAATACTTCCGCCAATGCGAACAGCATGCTCTGCGGAATTTTCGATTACAACATCCCCAAATTCAAAATCACGGCAGGTCTGAATTAGTATTCCGTTATGGCCGGGACTTAATGATGCGCGGCTGTCACGACCTCGCATATACACAGACCCAACCATAAAATTTTCACAATTGTTAAAATTTACTCCTCTAATGTATCGCTCAATATTCACTTCGCCAATGTAAATATCTGTTTGCGCAGAAGATGGTGCTGTTCTGCTTGCTTGAAATGGTCTAGCAATATTGACTGTCTTAAAAAAATCAATACGGCATCGATCACCGGAAAGGACGACACCGCCAGTTCCAATACGCTCAGAGTCAGATTCCACAATTAAACGACAAATATGAACGTCTGAACCATTAATCTCTAAAACATTAAAAGAAGAATCATTGCCCGGTGTCGTGATATGTAGGACATTCGCATCCAGGTCGCCAAGAACAATTACTGGCGTCGTTGAAGTAGCTGAGCCATCATGACGAAGAACTGACTTTCCTCTAAGTTTTACGCCAGCAGGAATAGTAATTAGTGAAAAACGATAAGTATCATTGTCTCCCAAGTCGCCAATAAATCCATGCGTCGCTATAGAGTTGAAAAACGCCTGAATCGCCGCTGTATCATCCGTTACCCCATCCCCAACAGCACCAAAATTCTTTACCGAAACGCTCTCCCGCAACTTGGTCTGCACAGTCGTAGCAACCGCTCCAGTGCCTGCCGGAAGATAAGAAATCTGAGACGATGAGAATCTATCCGTAGAGCCGTTTGGCGCTGAATAAATAGTCGTGCCATTTTTATTCATCACTCGGATAGAGTATTCCTGCGCAACGTAAATATTAGCCGGACTTCCATTCCTCGATAAATATCCGCCCAGTGTTCTAATTGGCTGTGCGGCAGGGATAGTTAAAGCAGCGTCCCAATAAACCGCAACAGGATTGGTTTGCGGATCTAGGTTGGCGGTCCCGATCCAGATATAGCCGTTTTCTAATGGCTGTCCATCTGTTTCAGTAAAAATTGGGTAGGTTTGTTTAATGCTGATTGAGGACATTTATTCTTGCTCCTGTTCCTGTTCGATTTGTCGGCCAGCCTGCACGGCTGATTGCAGCCACTGCACGCGCGCATCTATGGATTGTGGCAGTTTTGCGGCTTTTGCGAAATCATTAAAAGCCTGGCTTGCTGCTGCTCGTCGCACAGTTGCCGCACTTGGCTCGGCTTTTGTGGCCGTTTCAATGGCCAGCTTTTGAAAATCGTCGCTTGCGAATAACTTACCCGCTGCCTTAACTGCATCTGCGTTGCCCCTAGACATATGCTTAACAATATCCGGCGCAATCAATCCACCTCCCGGCATCATGCTTACTGCTCCAGTTACTGCGCGTTGCGTCATTGTACTTTGCATCACTTTGCCGATTAGACCTTCAGCTTTTAAAGACTCCACCAAAGCCTGATTAGCTTTCCCAGTCGTAAGCACTTGTGCGCGAGCGTCTGTGATCCTGCGCGAAATCTCGAACAAGTCGCGTAGCACTGGCTCTGCATCTTTTCCTAGAGTCTCTATTAACTGCTTATAAACTGGAGGATTGGCGCGTAGGCCACGGTAAGTTTTTGCAAACTCAGCAAAACCGAACGCGCCTTCTTGCCCTGCTCTTGCTGAACTAGATACGGATGCCAATGCAGTTGCGATCGTCTCTTTTCGGAGTTCAGCAGGAACGACCTTCATCAGCTTATTAAACTGTGCTGCGTCGCCTTTAGATGCCGACTTAATAGCCGATTGCATGAGGGTGGCCACGCTGCCGTCGACCTCTTTGCCGAACGCGCCGACAATGCGGTTCTCAAGCGCCTTTTTCTTGGCCGTTAGCAGGTTTGCGGCACGCAGCTCCTGCCGCAGTGCATCTCCTCCAATAGCGCCCACATTCTCTAGTTGATCCTCTGCCAATGCAGAATAAAGACGCTTGAGAGATGCTGCATCCATATTCCCATAAGGTGAATCTCTGCCCGCAACCGCTTGCCCGACTAGGTTTTTCTCGCGCAGTAGACGGCCATAAGTAGCATTTGGATCTGTGGCCAGTTCATACAGCTTTTTCTCTTGCGCGGTCATGCCTTTTTCGCCAACCTCCGCTAGTACCTCATCTAGCGTTTGCGTTAAGCGCGGGAACTGAACTGTAGAGGATTTTGGAATTGACTCATCGACGCGCTGATAGATCGCGCTGGCGTCTTTGCCTAGTTGAGCCTGAGTGCCTTTGAGACTGTCTAGAATGCGCTGTGATGTTGCCCCCGGTGCTGGCCTACCTTCAATGAAGGCAGCATCAAACTTCTGCACAACCTCATCAGCCTTCGTAATAGCGTTTCTGACGGTGTTGACCCAGGCCGCCTCGGCCTCGCCGCCAGCCAAAGAGCGCGTTAGCCCAACGGCTGCGCGCACTTGCGGGTTGTCGCTGAAAACGTCGAAGGGAAGATCCATTCCAAGACGCTCCGCCGCCTCGCGCGCATCCGTGTTTACCTGTGCAATGTCGGCCAGCTTTGCTTTTGCCGTTGCCGAGCCTGGCCCACTCCCTGACGCCTTGCGCACTAGGCTGCCAACCTCTTCAAATGCCTCTGTTGTTGCTTGAGCTGCTGGCTGCTCTGGAGTCGCCTGCGCGGCTGTTTGTGCCACTTGTTGTTCTGGAGCCGCCTGTGCGGCTGGCGGCGCTGTTGGCTGCTCAGGCATTGGCTGCATTGTCGGTTCAACTCGTTGCGGCTGCGCGGCTGCTGCTGGCTGCCTGCGGGTCGCTGCCCTAACGCCACGAACGACACCGGGAACCGCCGCAATTCCAACCGGTGCCATTGCCCCGCCAATTGTTGCCGCAATTTGCCCGACAGTTCCTGCTCCAGCCTCTTGTGCTGCTTGTCCTGCCAATCCTGCGCCAGCGCCGCCAGCCACTTGCAAGACTGGCTGCGATGCCACCATGCGCCCGACCTCACGAGTCACGGGTGCAGCCGCTCCTGCCGCAGTTTGTACTGCACGACCAGCCGCCGCAATTCCGCCCGCGCCTGCTGCTCCTGCCGCTGTAGTCTGCACAATTCGCTCTGCTGCCGTGCGCGGTTCTGCCACGCCAACGCGTGTTAGCAGATCCTCCATTGCATCGGTTGGCAATGTGTACTTAGTACCGAAAATGCTGTTGATGCTGCTCACGATTGGATCGCCAACAACCTGTGCCAGCGTGGCAGCACCAGCGCCAGCGATCGCCCCAGGTATCGCCCCAACGCCACCAATTGGAGCGCCTGCAAGTGCGCCTAATGCCGCGCCTGCCGCTGGCAGTGCTAGACCACGAGTGGCAGCACCAGAAAGGCCCGTTAGCGTCGTTTCTGGCTCCTTCTGCGATGCTGCCCACTGCTCAGGCGATATTGGGGCCGATTGCTTATTCTGAGACGCTAGCCACTGTTCAGGACTCATTTGACCCCCATAGACTGTTTGTACTCGGCCCATTGCGCGTCGGTGAAATTGGCCGGTCGAGCATATGTTTTGCCGCCAACTGTGGCGGTATTAGCCGCAGGAATATCCGGCGAGGAATCAGGCACTCCATAACGCATCGAGATATTTTTGCGCGCCTTGTTCAGTAGGCGATCAACCTCACCCAAATTTTCTTTAAATTGCTTTTCTGACTGAACGCGGCCTAAGTTCTGTAATGCGTTTTGCAGCTTTTCGCCTTCAGCATTAGACAGTTGCCCCATGCCTTTTACGTTTGGAATTTGAGATAAGAATGCCTGGCTTCCTAACGTCTCAATTAATGCAACCGCGTCTTGCGCCTCATCACTCAAAACAACAGGAACGCGCCCTTGAATAGTGCCAATCACACTATTTAATTTCGGATTCTTTAGAATACGTTGCGATGTGTTTAGCATATTGTCGATATTAAACTTAGCCGCCTCAACGTCTGCTACTTTCTCGCGTACCGTTGAATCACGCTTCTGCTTCATCTCGTCAACTTTGAGCTCAAGCTCTTGACGCTTTAGTTCATTAGTCGTTTTTCCAATCTGCACATTAGCAGCTGCAATCGCCGCATTTTGATTTGCAATAGCCATATCAGATTGAATTTTTTTGATATCCCATCCCTTCTTCTGCAGGTCAAGCGCGGCTTCAGACTCGGCAAATTTTGCCTTTGCTGCGGCAGTGGTTGCCTTTGCCTGCGACTCTGTTAGTTGAGAGGGTGCCATCGCCTCAGCGCGCCCCGCCTCTGATAGTTTGCCGAATGTCTCTGCAAATTTATCCGGAGACATAATTTGCGACAAGCTCATCAGCGCGTAATTGCGCGCAGTTTGCGGGTCGGAATCAACAAGCGAAGAAATAGCCTGCAATCCGCTAACATCCTCACCTTCTGGCGTGGCTCTAATGCGCTGCTCAATTAGGTCTTTTGCCACCTTTGGATTGTTAGATAGCAAAGCGCTAGCAACCGGTAAAGCCGATGAAATCTCCGCTTGCTGGCGCTCCTTGCTTAGTTGCTCGAATTGCGGTTTGATAGCTGCTTGATGCTCAGGAAATAGAGTCATCAATCGAGAGAATGCCTGCGGCGTGCCTTGCGAGAATGCGCTTTCCAGTTCGCCGCGATATGCCTGCAATCGCTGCTCTGCTTGCTGCTTGGCAGCTTGTTGCTCTTGCATTTGCCGGAATGTTGCGCCGACTTGCAAGCCTTGAATAAGCGATTCGCCAATGTCAACCTGCGGCATATTGGCCAAATAATTGATAGGCTGTACCATTTTTTTTCCTTAGAATCCCGATGCGAATCGTCCGAAAGATGAGGCACCTGCTGACGAGGCCGATATTCCACCGCCAAGTGATGCCCCACCTGCGCCCGCGCCAGCTCCACCAAAGCCCCCAAAAGCGCCAGCACCGGCAGCTATCCCTGCAATGCTCATTAAATCTTTGAACGACTGTCTAACAACACTGCCACGCGCAAGCTGCCCACCAGCCAGAGCCGCGCCCCTTTGGCCTAGCAAATCTCCAATAGCACCAGCCGTTTCCATTCCAGCCACGCCCTGACCGGCTGCTGATTGCTGTCCGAGAGAAGTCAGCCCCGCCAAATTCTTGTACTGCCTATCAATCTGCTCTTGCAGCATGGCTGGTCTAAACTGGGCCAGTGCTGCCTGTATATTTCCGCCTCTAAGCCCGCCAGTCGCTGAGGCTTGTTGCAACAGTGCTTCTTCGCCCTGTCTAACAGATGCCTGAAATAATGGGCTTTGCTCTAGCGCGCTAATAGCCTGCTGCTGTTCGGGAGCGCCACGCAAACCTAAAAAAGCCTGCTGTTGTTGCAGCGCTGGGGTGCCTGCCTCTACATATGGGCGCAAGAGCTCTGTCAAAGCGTCAAACTGTCTGCGCTGCTCATCAATTGCCAGATTGCTTGCCGCAGCCTGTGTTTGTGCCGCTGATTCTGCCGCTTTTCCCTGTTGCCTAGCCCCAGTGATGCCGCCAACCACTTTGCCAATTGCATTGCCAATGAAACTCATTTTGCTGCCCTCCAATCCTGCCTAGTCATGCCTAAAATATGAACGCCGATAAACTCGCCGTTTTTCATGCATGCATCCCGCCGCATGCCCTCGTTTTTGAATCCTAATTTCATGCAGTAGTTTTTAGCTGTATTGAGTCCGTCAATAATATAGGCGGTAACGCGCTGAATGTGCTGTTGAGCAAATGCCCACATAAGACACAGTTTCCCAAATTCTCTTGAATGTGGGAGAGCGCGTTTTGTCAGTAGCGCGTGAATGTCGATTTCAATAAATCCAGATTCGATAATCATGAACGCGCCCACCTGCTCACCATTCAGGCGCGCAGATAGATATTTTACGTTCGGATGGTCAATAGCAGACGCCGCGCGATGATCATGCCCGATGCGCGTGATGTATGGATCGTCGAATAGATCGCCGATCGTGTTTAAGTCTTTTACATGTTCCAGCGACAAAGAAATCACAATTCCCTCCTGTGCAATTCTAGGCCGCTGGTTGCCAAAACCTCTCAGCTTTTTGTTGATTTTCGCATAAAACATTATGCGAATGAAACTTAATCTTCCGAATAAAATTCCCGCTCTTCCCATGCTTGGCAAGAGCGCAAGTCGTGGCAGATGAAATCAAACTTATTGCAATATCCGCGAAACCCTGCATTAACGTCCCACTGGTTTTGCGGAATGCGCTCCATCTTGGCCTGTGTCATTGTACTGTTGTCGTAATACTCGCAATTGGAGCAGCGACGACGACGAGATTCTTTCTCGTCAACCTGCATTGCCTTGGCCAACTTCACCCAATACGGTTTATTGGCTCCCGGCTCATTAGATGGATTCTCCGGCCCTAGCATCCAATCATTAATAACTGTCTTAGTGTTTTTCTTGTTCTCTGCTGCCGTGATGAACTCTTCCTCGTCGGGAAGTCCACCAAAGCGAGAGATAAAAATTTTCGGTAATTTTGCGCCTTCCATGTTGTCGCCTTTATGTAATCTCGCGCCCAGACACGCGCAGGGTAAGTGCAGTTGCTGCGCTTGCGACTGTGCTAATAAAAGCGCCCTGGTCCAATTCATGCCCGATTAGCTCAGGACAAAGATAAGTTTCTCCTGGCACAACCGTTCGACCATCAATGATGAGATTCGCATTAGTCGCTGATCCGCCAGACTGCACAATGTTAACGCTAAACGTGCGGTTTACCGTGTCTGTGTTCGTAACGGTGGCTTTGTCAATGAGCGCCTTAGCAGATGTTGCAGTGTACTGCGTTGTCTGTGTTGCTTCCAACTGTTTGGGCGGAATTAAAGTTTTTACAGTGACAGTCATTTATCTGACTCCTTGAATATTGTTTGACACGGTGAGAATGATAGACGGAATTGAAGGGTAAAATGCCGATGCCGGAAACGCTTCTGGTCGGACCGATGTGTCATTTACAGCAAACATTATCTCCACATAATCATTTGGGTGCAGGTCAAAAAAATAACCTACCGTCACAAGCTGTTCAGCGTTGTTACCCTGTATTTGGACCTGGCTGTTGCTATCAATAACGTCTACGCCATTAATGCGCGGCCAGACCCAAAATAAGCCAGTGCCGCCGGTTGTTTTATCAATTTGGATCGAGAATAAAAAGTTATAAACGCCCTCTGTATCTACAGTTATGCGCGAGGTTGGCGACCCCAAAAAAACCCCATTACTAACGTCGGTCGTATTAAACGTTATCGCGTACGGCGTATTTGCTGCTGCTGGAATCTGTGTCGTCGTGTCGTAAAACTGCCCATATCGCGCGCGTTTAAACTCGCGAGGCGGCGGCGCCATTTGCAACGCCTCAACTGCGGTTGTTAACCTTTCCAACAGAGCAAGCGCTTGATTTGCTTTATTCTCCGCCGATGCCGCACTAACGGCAGATTCCTGCGCCAATACTGCAATCTGGTCTAGTGCTTGCGTCGCTTTAATGTCTGACACTGATTCGCTAACGGCAGCATCGTTAGCTAAATTGGCAATCATGCCAAGCGCTTGCTCTGCTGAGGATTGCGCAATACCTGCCGCTATGCTGACCTCGTTGACTACATCAGGCGCAATGGTGTCGGCGACTCTGAATAAATTCTCAAATTGCTTAATTTGTTCGTGGTCTTTTAGGAAAGTTGCGAGTTGATCTCGCGTCAATCCTAGTTTAATTCGTGGATTAGTAGCCATTAGTACGCCAGCCCTTCAATCTGTGCCTCTAGCCGAGCAAAAGATAAATGCGCCTGGCTGTTGCCACTAAAGCGCTGGATGCGCCAATTGCGCATGTGCCCTTGCTGAAACCACACTAAGCGCTTTTTAGTGTTGCCGTTAGTGCCGACTTTAATGTAGCGCTCCTGACTCCATGAGAGGCCGTCTAGAGAATAGCTAGTGCTGATCTGCGGATCGACACCAACTGCGACACGCCCGGTAAGACTTACTAGCTCAAGTTCATTAAATAGCGCGCCTTTTCCGTCGTTATATACAATCAACGTTCCGAATTCCCATCGCACAATCTGGCCCCAATGCTCTCCAGTTGTGGTTGTCATGTATCCGACGTTGCTTGACTGCGGATCGCCTACTATCCACTTGTCATAAGCCCATACGAAATTTTGTGCGCGGTACTGGCTAAAACCTGCCGTTGAGGTGGTAAGCGTAAACCACACTTGATCGCCAAGCGCTTCGGATGCTGCTGCGTCATAGACTAGCGTTCTGTCCGGCAAATGCACATATAAGTGCTGGTGGCTCTTATCGTTGCGCGCTTCAAGTTTCACTCCAGACAGTTGTGTCTCTGTGTAGCTTAGTAGGATTTCATCAATTTCTTGTGTACTGATTTTTTGCGCTTGAGCGTTTGCGCCTATGTAAATTGCAGGAGCCTCATTCCTGCCGCTTCCTAAAAATGCAACTGATTCAGTGTAAATGCAGCAGGCAAACGTACCTACAACGCCCTTTTGTATTTGTGCCCCGTCAATGCGTTCAAACGGGAAGAATTCACCGCCGACGTTATCGAATACTTCAATGGTATTTCTGTTGAGTGCGTAGACCTCATTGCGCACTTTAAGCAATGCAACAACCGGGTCCGGGTCAACCTCAGACGAGCCGTATTTCAACGGGTTAACCTGCGTCGGGTCTGATAGCTCCGTCACAACCAAAAACTCGCCATCTGTGGTCATGAAATAGCCATCGACCCAAGCAAAATCTAAAACGATTCCTAAATCTGGGTCTGTAACCTGCGTTAGTGTTGTTCCGTTCCAGTAGTAAAGACGCCCACCAGATGCGATGCCGAGTCTATCGAAGCTGTAGTCAAACGTCACCAGAGAATTAACTGGCCCACCAACGTCACCAAGCTCAGTTACAGCGCCATCGCTGGCCACCGTGACGAGTTTCGTTCCCATGACTCGATAGCACACGCCTTGCCAGTTGATTCCGCCGCGATCTATGCCAGGCCCCGAGCCATTCGCAACTAGTCCATCAGCAGGGCGCAAGAACCCGTTACTAATGCCTGACTGCTTCGGCACAGGAATTAGATTGATAGGGTAAGACGTTCGCAGGTCTGGCCCGTTGTCAGTGTATATGCCGTTTAGTATCTGAATTTGCATAGTCACCACTTCACTTTATCGGCCCAATACGCGGCGCTCATCTTGCCCTTGGCGATGTTGCCAGAGTGGCGAGCCTTGAATGATTCTCGTCGCGCCTTATCCGCTGCACTTTCGCCCTCGCGCTTTGGAGATCCTGCAATGCCTTGCTGGCCAAACCTAATCGTTTTGATCTGATCGCCAGACTTAGCGACAACAACGTGCGATTTCGTCGGGTGCGTAGGCGTGCGCTTAGGTTGGTTATAGCCCTCTACGCCGACACGTTTTAAACGTGAGTCTTGTTTCATTTTTTATGTCTAGCCTCTCACCAAATTCATAACAACCACCTCAAGTTATTCAAGTTGGTTATGCAGTGCATAATAAATCATGACGTCAAAGCACGAAGTTTTTCGTTGCTCAAACGTGTTGGGTAATAGACGATGCGGCAAATGTGGCCGTTAACAAAATATTGCCCTCGTTCTGAACCAATGAACAGTTGATTTACAGTTGGCACTGTTCCAGAGGTGTCTGTTAAAACAGAAGAACCGTTAATTGACCGAGCAAAATCGTTTACTTTGTATGCGAATCCAAAATTATTTATTGATGTTGCTGTATACCCACCTGCTTCTAGTGTGACCTGCGTAACACCACCATCAACAATTTGGGCTCTCTCAAATGTTGCGCTAGACGGACTTGTTCTGACAGTTATTAGATTATTGGATGTTCCATTATCAATTGCCAGATAAGTTTGAGCCGCAATAGCTGCCAAGCATTGTGCTTCTAGGTAGATCGTCCCCTCAGTCTGGTTATACCAGCTAGAGAAGTTGGTCCCAGTGACACTTGCAAGATCGGCTGTGCGAGTAGCTGCGGCTCCGGCTGTGGGGATGTAGCTGGTTGGGAATACTCCGGTTTCCAGTTGGGCACCCCAGATCAGAATTCCTGATGTGCCGTCGCCCGTCGCTTGAATAGAGGCATAGTAAGCCCGTGCTGCCGTAGCGCCTGTCAAAAAGTCAAATGTAGCCACGCATCTATACCAGCCGTTACCGACAGGCGTAATGGATGCTGATGTGGCGTTGCTTAATGCGCCGACAGTTCCATTGCCACTTAATGTGAAGTCTGGGCCAGGAAGCGTAGTGTTTGCAGCAGAAAGAACTGAAATACGTAATCTGTTAAATTCCACGGACTTGGCAAAAATACTTACTGTATTGAAGCCTGTAATACCAGATATGGTTTGATATGCCGCCCTAGAGCTGGCTGGGGTGCTGCCGTTATTCATCGCAAGTTTTCCTGCGGTATTGGTTCCATCAGGAGCAACCCCTGACGCTGCGGTCAGAGTGCAAGTTGAAACAGCCCACGCGGAACTAAAATCTTGACTGCGCAAGACGTTATTCGTCCTCTGCTCCTCAATCAGCAGCCCCTTGGGTTCCAGAGTTACAGGGTCGTAGTCAAACCTCGGTGCGTTGATTGCAGCACTGGATATGACCCCCGCGCTGTTAGTGTATGTGCCCGTTGTGGATCTAGTAAATGTAATGCGAGGATCTAGAGACGGAGATGTTCCAGCAATTGGAATAAAGTTGAGATTAATAGCTGAGTCGCTAAAAATACTCAGTGCTCTAGCTCTGCTCCTGACCCTATTCCTATACATTATCAGAACCCTTCACCGGCAATAATATGCAGCGATCCTGTGCCGGATGCAGTTACATATGCAACATGAGTTTTGTCCTGAGACTTGCTTATAGAAACTTGAGTGAGCGGCAGTACAGGATAATCAGCCTGAGTGGCAACAACTCCAGAAGTTCCCGCTCGAACATAAACAACGAATGATCCTAAATTTGTCAGACATAGCGATTTTGAACCATCGCCAATAGTGGATGCAGCAGAGACACTAGTTGGGGCGACAGTAATGCCTTTTGTGTATGCTGGGTTAAATGTTGCATCAATTGACATTTTTAAATCCTTTGAATATTAAGAAATGCGATACCAGGAATTTGTGGATTGCACAAAGCGCACTCGGAAAAAATCCTCAGCGGATAGCGTGCTCGGCTCACCATAAACATTTGCCGCGCCATTAGGCGATAGAGTAAATGTTGTGATTTGCTGCGTAGTAGTAATCAGAACTTCCGTTCCGTCTGGAGTTTGCGTATTAAGCGGCAACGTTACAGTGCCAGCGGCAAGCGTTCCGACTGGTTGAATCAGCATCCACTGCTGCGATGCCGATGGAGTGGGGACGGAAATATTAAAGCCAGTTCCGGGCGTGTATACGTTTGTCGCCAACGTCGGGCTTGCGAATGTTTGCTGAAAATATGAAAGCAAAGCAGATATCGGAAGCCGTCGAGCATCGCCACTATTCTGACTATAGACCGGCACTTGATCGCCGGGAGATGCCTGCGAAAGCAGCGGAAGCTGGTTAATTGTTGGCATTGAAAATTCCCTTAATTAAACTCAATTTGCCCATCTTGGCCAGCCAGGATAGGGTCAACCGGCGGACGCAAGAATGGGTTGTCATACACGCGCCAAGGTTTATTACCTGCGCCTGCTGGCATTGTGACTGGCAATTGCTGCTCCATCGGCAAAACTGCTTGAGAGATCAGCGTATTATAAGTTTCTCGCGCTGTTGCCTTAGTTTCTGGCATAACTTGTTTGCCGTAGCTCGGGGCCAGCTTAACCGCTAAATTCGTGATAATCGCTTCGTTGGCGCTGTCTGGCACCTCGGACTCTGCATCAATATCACTAAACTCCGGACTAGAAGGCAGCGGATAGCCTAAGCGAATGCCAAGTGCATTCCATGATGCAAGCATTGCATCAAGCCTGCGCAATGCAGACTCCGATTGTTGCGGCTGAAGGTCGAACGCATATGAGGCAAGCCCTATTTCTTCAAATGCCGCCGACACAAACTGACGTTTGCTATACCCCATGTCTAAAGCCTCCGAGAATTGGATCAAACAATGCTTGAAGAGTCGTTTTCATTCGATATCGTCTGCTTGTTTGATTTTCTCAAGCAAAGTTTCAAAGCTCCAGCGCTTGTCTACTTTAATCCCGAGGCTCTCTGCCTTTTGCTTGATTTTTTCTTTAGCTTCGTCCGTATCGTCTGAAACTTTAGAAATAGCGCTTTTGGCTTCGTCTGTGGTCAAGCTCCAGCCATCCTTAATCGCCTGCGAAATATCGCATTCATCAACAATTATAAAATCAAACTTAGAGCCGTGAATATCATGTGGCCCTGGGTGCTTGTAGAGCATTGTTGGTGACTTCATTTCTTACCTTTCTTTGCCGGTGCTTTGCTTGGCTTCCCGGCCTTCATTGCAGCGCTGCGAGCGGTGTTTAACGCAATCGCAACGGCCTGCTTTTGCGGCATTCCGCTTTTCATCTCTTTGCTAATGTTAGCTGAGATCGTCTTTTTAGAATAACCTTTTTTCAATGGCACGCTGATCCCCTCAACAAAAAATGAGGAGGGTTTCCCCTCCTCACTTCGTTACTACGTCTGACTAAACAGAATAATCCCGCTCATCTCGGGTTGCTTGTTTACCACGCCGAACAGAGTATCGAGGCGGTACTTGGTCTTCATGGTGTTGATGTCGTACTGTTTCTGCATGACCAACTCAATGCCTTGGTCAGTAGATGCACGCATCACAGCCGCGCCAGCATCGGCAGGAACAGCATAACGGCCCGGCAGAATTTCCAAAGAGTCTTTTTGCCAGAACGGGTTAATGTTGGCGGACACGGTATTCAGGAAAGTGATTGCCGCGCCGTTTGCCGGAGTGGCAGTCACGTTCTTGTACTGTAGTTCTGCATCGGTAGCGCCGCCGCCGGAGATGATCGGCGGGGAAATCGTTACAACACCAGAGCCGCCCGCACCAGTCACGATTGCAGTGATACGGAAAGTTTTTAGCTGTCCGGTGTCCTGCTTGGTGATGTGGTGAACAGCGTTGACGCCAGCGATAGTGAAGCAATCGCCGACTTTTACCGTGCCGCCACCAACTGCAATGGTGAGGTTTTGATAACGATTATCAACGTTCTGAGTTTCGCCAGTGCCTGCCGTCGAAGTTGCGCGCGGGGTGAAATACTGATTTGCGCCATTTACGGTAACAGTCGTTCCAGCAGCAGCGGTCAGGCGGTTTGCGTAGTCAAGTTTGTAGGTGTCGAACGATGCAACCATGCCGACATATGCCTTCTCGTACGCGGTAAGTGGCTTGCCGCTCAGAGTCTGACGGCCTGCCAGGTTGTTCGCCATGCCGTTATAGTCGCGGGTCGAGAGTGCCAAGTAACGATCAAAAGACTGAACGCCTTGCTCGTTCATGATCGCTTCGGCTTGAGCAACATCGTCGAAGCCGGATGCAGCGGCGGTGCGCTTAACCACCATTGTGCCCTGCTGTGCGGCGACATTCATCACTGCGACGTTGATATCGCTGGCAAGTTTTTGTTTGGCAGAATCGCCAAGACGGCCCTCTTGCAGAGAATCCCGAAGCTCTTTGGCTGTCAAGGTCCATGGCACGGACTTGCTGAAGCCGATGGTCGAAGGAACAGCAAGCTGCGTGAAATCCTTGAAGTTGGACGTCATGTCGGTGCCGTCAAACGACTGCGCGATATACGGCATAGGACGCCAGATAACGTCGTTAGTGCGCTCCATCATGGTTTGATCGGTGTTATAGACCGACACATTACGGGATAGAACGAGAGCGTCTTGAAAGCCCTCTAGGATGTTCTCAAACGCTACGCGTTCTTCTTTGTTAAATGCATTTGCCATAATAAAAAACTCCTAAGTTAAGTTTGTTTTGCGCGTAGCTGCCGTTTGTACGCCATAACCTTCGTCATGTCGCCCGTTTTTTCGGCCTCTGTGCGCAGTCGTTCAAGAGTTGAGTCAACCGACCCAGACACGCGGCCTGTGCCCTGTACCGTGCGTTCGGGAGGTGGTGCCGCTTTACGGTTCGTCACTTTCAATTCTCTCTCCAGTTTCGCTACCGTAAAGGCGAACTTTACGGGGTCTTTGATGTCGGCGATCTCCTTTGCCTTCTTTGGATTTTTGCCAAGTGCGTAAATTACCAGTGCCGGATTTTCAGCACCTTGAACCACGATCCCTTGCTGTGTCACGTCAAAAAGTTCTTGAACCGTAGACTCAGCGTCCTCAAAGTCTCGAACCTTTAGCTCGGCTCGCGCCTTGCCGTAGGAATCAAGCCTAGATTGCCAAGCGTCGCGTTGTGCCTGCTCTGCTTGACGGGCCTTTTCTGCCTCCTGATCGGTGGCGCGCTTTCGCTCGTACCAATCAGACAAAGCAGTTTCGAATTTGTCGGTGTCGTAGTCGTGATCTTCTAGCTTTGGTTTCGCCCCTAACACAACCGGCTTGTTCTCAGTTTGTGTCGTGGTTTGCAACTTAGCTTCAAGCTCTCGAATGCGGCGCTCCTTTTCGCGGTTCTGTTTACGCAACTCGCGAACCCATTCAGGTGCACGAGGTTCTTCTGTTTGAGGTGGCGATTCCTCACCTATGGAAACCAAAACTTCGTCTTCATCATCTTGAGTTAGATCGCCTTCTGATTCGCCCTCCTGCGCAGCAGTGAATGCCTCATCACTTGGCTGCTCAATTTGGACTTCATCTTCTGCAATTTCCTTGATGCCTTCGACTTCGATCTGATCTCCTGCTTCTGCCGTTTTGCCCATCACTGACCCCATTAAACTCACCCATTGAAGCGGCGGGTGGATACCGCATAAATTATTGCATTGGCTGAGCCTGGCTTTGGACATCTCCGCCAATCTCGCGCGCCATGTTGAGGGCGTGGTCTTGAGAATCCATATCCACTTTAGACAGCACCTCTACAGTGCGGGCGCGTGATAGTTCTGCATCAGCAACCGTCTTAACCGTATTGGCGCGAGCCTGTGCCGCTTTTGCTTCAGCTTCTTGCGCAGCGCTCATCAGATACATAGATTGCGGATCTGGCTGCTGGCCTTGCATCATGGCTGCCAGTTCTTCAGCTTCTTTCTCTGTAGGCTCAACAACGCCCATGCGAACCAGCTTCTTGCGGAAGAAGTCGCGCACGTCGCTAATGCCTTCGCCCTCCATGTTCATCATTGCCATTGCCTGAAGAACCTGTTTTGTCTCTGGATCGTCGCTAATTGCCATCATGCCGGTAAGCGCGCGCACAGTTGATGATCGCTTGCTGCTGGACGAAGGTCCGACTTCAACATTCACGTCAAACTTGGCATTGCTTAAATCGTTTTCTAATACGACTGCGCCCGTTTCCTCGTCAATGGCGGGCTTCATCAATTCAACAGATTGAACCTCGTTCCCTGCATTGATCGCCTTCATCTTGCGCCGTTCTTCGGTGTAGATGTCTTTCGCCATTGAGAGCCAGACCTCGCCGCAACGCTTCATGCCCTTGGCAAAATTCGACATATAGATAAACGTCTGCATATCGAGGCGCTGCTGGATCATCTCAACGGCTTTGCCGGAGATGTTGCTCACCATTTTATCGGCCTGCTGCGCACTGCCTAAAATCTCCTGCATGTCCTGCTCGGTGACTTGTAGCAATGCAGCCATTGCAGGCGGCACGTTAGGCGCTCTTGTGTACGCTACCGGCCCGCTAATTGATTGGTTGCCGTTCTGATCTGTAATCGGGTTGACTAGCAAATAAGGATAATCCCTGAGATTGTCCTCGGCCCACATTACTTGATGTCCTGCAACCTGCTCAGGGGTGAGAATGGGCTTCTCAACGGATGACAATGCGCTGATCTCTCCGAGTTTGGAGAGTTGCATGTTCTTGAGGCGCTGCGCATCTTTAGCCAATCGCACATGCCCCATGCAGCGCTCTACGTTATCAACGAACCAGCGCTTGCCGTAGACCGGAATAATAGGAATGCACTTGCCTGCGATGTAGCCTGCATCTTCAAGAATGCGCCCGCCGCTCATGATGTATTTATGAACGCGCTTGGTTTTGAACTTCTTACGACGAACCTCGACAGAACCAATGGCTCGCAATGTCTCCTCTAGGTTTTCGTCATTATCAAAGTCGGCCTGCGTATAGCGTTCCTCATCGCCTGCAATCGTGCGATAGATGCGCACGATTTCGCTTTTCTCTTCGACACGGTAATACTCAGCAACGTATACAACGTCCGGCGTGCACCAATCAAATTCATATTGGTGAATCACTTTTGGCCAGCTTGTTGGATCGTCGCCCCATGCGTCTTTGTACGCCTCGCGCGTCATTGCAGTGATGACAAAGCAGCGCCTTGCGTCTGCCTTGTCTTGGCGCTTTGCCTCTAGGTCAAAGAACACCGACGAATCGGCATCGAAAATAGGCTCAATTTTGATTCTCTGTCGGTCATCTTCTGGATCTTCGTCATCTTCGTAGACCGTGCGCAACCGCCATGCGCCAAAACCTCCACCAACTGATTCCTCAAAAGCGTTGTCGTATGCCTCATTGGCAACGCTATCCTGTTCGTCGGCGCGGTACAGGCCGTCTAATGTGTCCGCCAATTTATCGCGAGACTCGCCATCTTTGCTTACGAAATCAACGGTGATTCGATTGTTTCGGTATTCATTAATGATACGAATTACCGCTAGGTGAATTTTATTCACCTCAAACTTAGGCTTGTTCTCGTATACGTCGGCGAGCGGACCTTCCCATTGGCTACCAGCCAGGCTGTAAAAGCGGCGATCCTGCAAGCACTGTAAGCGCTCATCCCTAAGCGCCGACTGGATATTGTCGAACTCGGCAAGCGCCTCGGCGTGCAGATTGGCTAGTTGCTGTTCTTTGGGCGTTCTGGACATGGCATTCCTTATATTGTCCTATTGTCTCACCATTTGTTCATTACTGGCAACGGCGTGAAATTTGTCACTTTAGACGGCTGCGATCTTCTCACGCCTTCGCACGCGTACCGCAGCGCATCAATAACGTGGTTCTTTTTGTCCTGCAAAACTGGCAGCACTTTTCCTGTGAGCGGATCAGTTTTGAAACTATAGAACGTCAGCTCGTCGA